>JACCED010718240.1_pt1 | contig 76822 bp, 113 predicted proteins | sample 7455021 | NCBI WGS metagenome assembly JACCED01 (sample SAMN15323456, study PRJNA562643) | freshwater metagenome | isolation source: river surface water | place: USA:Blue River Watershed | collected 2017-08-19 | reverse complement strand
TGATTCGTTGGGACTCGTTAATAGGGGGTTAACCTATAATTCACTCCAGCTGACTAAAGGGGTGTGCGTCAGGTTGACACTTGATAAGTTTATGAAAGGCACTTCCGACAGAGTCGGATTTGATCATCTGATGGAACGTGTCCACCGACACATTTTCATATCGGTAACGATTGCCGTTACGAAACTGCACAATGAGTTGCAGCGTGATCGGATCGTGATCGAGGGCTGCGATGTTAGACGATTGGACGGGGGTCATTCTCGTATCTCTTCATGAGGGCCAGGGTGTTGGCCATTGTTCGGGTTGCGTTGCGGGGTGAGGACGGGGCGATCACGACGTGGGGGCCCCGTTTGAGGCGGATGTGACCGCCGTTCGTGGCTTCGACGTTCCATCCACGCTCCTTGGCGAGAGCCTCTATGTCTCGCCGCCATCTGATCTTCGATGTTCCAGCCATGAAAAAAGGCCCCGTTACCGGGGCCTCCCTTTCTGCAGCAGCGCCTTCGCTGCTCGTTTGATGTCGCCGTAGTCGGATGGGTCGTCGTCCGGTGTCTCGTCGGTCTCGACGTAGGCTGCGAGGGCCTCTTCCAACTGTCTGATCCGTTTCTTTGGCTTGTTGTCAGGGATCGCCCATTTCGCCATTGATGAACTCCAGGTTGCGCTGGCCGGTGAAGGTCCAGGGGATGAACTCGAGCTTGTGATCGGCCTGCCACTGCTCGATCGCCGATCGGATCCGCTGCTGCAGATCCTTCATCTGATCCATGTCGACGTCGAAGAGCGGATCGCCGTTCTCGTTGGCGAAGTCATAGCCATCTTCTTCGGCCCGTTCAAGAAAGTCGCCGGCGTCGAAGTAGGCTGCGAGGCTAACAGGGCGCTTGTAGGCCTCGATGATCCAGCCGCCTTCGTCATACTCGTCCTTGGCGATCTGGACCGCTTCCTCGCGCGTCTCATAGGGACCGCTCGAGAACTCGTCGTCATGGTAGCCAACATACCACTGCCACTTCGGTTCGTTCAGTGTGGACATTCTTCGCCTCTCTTCCACCATTGGTCGATCGGGGCCCGAGGATCGGGCTCCGGTTTGGGTTTCGGTTTGGGCTTGGCCTCGGCCAGGCCCATGTCTTTCAGGAACTGGTCGAGGTCGCTCAATCAGCGACCCACGCTTCGACGACCTTGAAGCCATCCTCGACATACTCGTCGCCGGCATACTCGTAGGCGAAGCCCCGTCCATATTCGCTGACGCAGATCTTCTCCCGGCGTAGGGTCGCCACGCGCAGGGAGTGGTCGTGGCCGGGGATGTAGATGATGTCGGGCAGCACCATCGCGTCCGCGATCGCGTCCAGCGCGGCGTCGAGGTTGCGAGGATGCGGCAGGCCATCCGAGGCCACCAGTTTGAGGATGCGGGCAACCTCTTCTCTCTGTTCTTCGTTCACGGCAGCACCTTTCTGATTGAGTCACGGGTGTCTTGAATGGCCTTGTTGGCGAAGGTCGGCTTCCAGCTGCCTTCCCGATACCATTCGATCATGAGCCGCTCACCGAGGTGTCGCTGCAGGATTTCGAGGGCGTTATCAGCCACCTTCAACTTTTCTTCCAGGACACGGATGCGGTTCAGCGCATTCTGCATCGTGGTCATCACGCCGGCGAGGTTCTTCACCGACTCTTTTTCTTCCTCAAGTCTTTGATCTTCGGTCAACGAATGGCTCCTTGGCTCGGTGCCTGCGGCTTGTTCCGCGGCAGGATGATGTTGGTCTCGGTCAGGCGCACCAGCAGGCGGCGGGTGGGTTTGGTCGCATAGACGCCCCGGTGGAAATCGAGGCTGGTGAAGGTCGTGATGAAGCCCTCACGCGCCGTCGTGATCGCCACGTCGTCGGGTATCCGGTGGTGCTGGTCGAGGAACAGCGGCTGGTTGATGAACTCGGTCTGCGGGCCGTTGAGGACGCACAGGTGGTGGACCTCGATTTCCTGCATCGACCCATCAAGGTGCCAACCTGGCAGGCAGGAGCAAATCTCCGGGTGCAAGTCCTGCACCTTGACGTCGATCAGCACACGCTTGAACCGGCCGGTGATCGGCGCGGTCTCGATGATCGTCTTCACCAGCCCGTTGGTGCGCGGGTAGACATAGTCGACGTCCGCATACTTGAAGTCCTCGGGCGGGATGTCCCGCACGTCGACCGGCCAGTTGGGGAGGGGCGTTTCGCCCCTCCGTTCTGCGTTATACCAGCGGGGATGCTCAGTAACCGGCGTCATAGTCGCCTTCCTCGCGCACGAACTTGCCATCCTTGAGGACGAACGAGACGTAGTAGTTCGTCCCATAATCCTCTTCGATCGAGTCATAGATCACGGCGCTGATCGCGTCCGTGATTTCCTTCGAGGGCTCGTCATAGACGTGACCCTTCGCCGCGCAGAGCTCACGATTGGTCTTGAGTTCATCCTCGGACGGACGCCAGCTGCCGACGAGCTCGTCGAATACCTCTTCGAGGTCACCGGTCATGTCGACCTCGTTGTAGGCGTGTGACTTGATGTTGACCCAAAAGTCGGCCGAGTGTTCGCATGGCTCACCGTCGTTGAAGGACGGGGTGTAGCCGCGGACGGTGATGATCGAGACCTCGCCCGACTTGGCCAGCGCCTCGAGGAAGGGCTCGAGCGCCGCCTTGCGGGCTTCCTTCGCCTTGCGCTGCAGTTCGGCGACTTCGTTGCCGATGGTCTTGAGGTTGTTCAGGGTGTCTTGAATGTTCATTTCAGTGCTCCAAGAAGTTTTTCGCGGACGCCGTGGTAGCGTTTCGAAAGGGCGTTCGCCTTGTAGGGGTTGAGGTAAAGCCAACGCTTCGGATCGGTGTTGTCCGCGTTGTCGGCCAGTTTCACGAGGATGGCGCGGTGGTTCCCCGACTCGCACAGGCGGTCGATGTATTCGCCATAGGTGAGCTCGTCGGGCTTGGTCAGAAGCAGCACAGCCTCGACCACCGCTTCGCTGTAGCCCATGTCGAAGAGGTCGCCGCCGTGGACGTCGGTGTCTTCGATGATGTCGTGCAGCCAAGCCACATGCTGCGTGTCGATGTCATACTGCGCGACACGGGCGTGGACCCGCATCATGTGGTCAGCCATCGGCACACCAGCATCGTCGTTCTGGCCGGCGAACTTCATGCGGACCAGTTGTTCAGTGAACTCGAGCGTGGGGTTCATTCCGAAAGGCCCTCCAGCACTTGCTTGAGCTCTTCGGCGAAGTTGTTCCCCGACCAGTTGTCTACGCCGAGGTTGCCCTCGTAGACGCGGTGACGAAGGCTCTTCAGGTCGCAGACTTCCGGCTCCCACTGGCCCTCGAGGCCGTAGCAGGAACAATGCGAACCATGGACCTCGTAGAGTTGGCCATCGCGGGTGTCGCGGTAGAGCACGAAGGCATCGCCGCTGTAGTTTTCGTAGTCGTAGCTGGCCAGCAACACACCGACGTGCTCAAGCTCTTCGAGCTTCACATCGAAGTTGCGGGCCACGTCTTCCTTGTCGCTGAAGATTTTCAGAAACATCACAGTCTCCCGTTATAGTATTCGGCCCACATGGCCTCCCAGTACTCGTCATTCTCCTTGCGGCACGGGCCGCAAAGAGTCACCCAATTCGACGCCTCGTTCACGTAGGCGGTGTTCTGGTGGTAGTGCTCGACCGTTTCATCGGTCGAGCCGCAGGCTTCACAGGCCCGATCACTCGATGAAGAACGCAACGATCAGACCAAAGAGAGCGCCGATCGCGACCGGCACGAAGACCCAGGCCCAGAGCGCAGGAAAGATCAGCGCCAGAAGTGCCAGACAGGGGGAGGCGGTGAAGAGCATCAGGAGCGCCCCAACACCCGCGAAGATCGGGTATTCGATCCCTTTCAGGAAGTTGCCCATCAGATCAGCCCCCGCTCCAGCGCCATCCACTCAGGCATCGTCACCGTGAAAATCTCGGGGATGCCGGTGTCCTCGATCTGGATGCGGCTGCGCGGCAACCACACGGCCTGCGTCTTATCGCCGGTGTGGAACAGGATGGCCTTGTCCGTCCGAGCCTCGATCGCACCGTCGATGTCGATCAGTTCGTCCCGGCTCATTCGGCCAACTCCATGTCCGACCAGCTGCCCCACGGCCCCCACACGGTCATGGCAGGCGACAGGCTGATGTCGGGCAAATCCTCCGAATCCAGCCGAGCCCCGGAAATCTCGAAGTCGTCGTAGTCAGCACCACGGGGGAAGCGGGTCTCTTCCTTGAGGGCCTGAATGGCCTCTTCCTTGCTGTTGGCCCGCACGTAGGCGGTGGCCGCGACCTTGAGGTCGATCTGATAGACAGGCATGTGATCCTCTTGAATGGATGTGGTGAAGGGGCCTTTCGGCCCCTTCCGTTCACTTGGTCTTGGATGCGACGAACATCAGACCGATGATCGCCGCGTCGAGGACGAGGTCGATCATACTGGGCAGGATGATCTGCAGCGCAGCCAGGCCGACCGCCAGCGTCAGCGTCGTCTCGGTGATCTTGTCCTTGATCCAGTCGAACATCAGAGGACGGCCCCGAAACCGAGCTTGGCGGCGATCTTGTTGACCACGACTTTCTCGGCGGGCTCGATGTCACCATCCGACGAAGCCACGTCGACCAGCACGGCCAGCATCACTTCGCGGTCCTCGGTCGAGGACTTCGCCTTGACCTCAGCGACCTCGCGCTCGAGGGCGATCTTGCCGACCATGCCGATCTTGCCGGCGGCGTTCGGGCTGGCCTTCTTCACCATCTTGTCGACGACGCCGGTGATCTGCGTGTCGGTGAAGGACTTGGCCAGGGTCTCGTTGGCGCACAGCGCCTCGATCAGCACCGCGATTTCCTCGCTTTCAATCTCGCCATCAGCGGCCGAGACGAGGATCGCGCCCGCGGCGATACCTTCGAGCAGATCAGTCTTGCCAGACAGACGGTTCACAGCACCGCCGAGCTTTTCCTTGAGCATGCCAAACATTGTTTTCTCCTTAGTTGGCGGGTTGATCCTTGAGTGACTGAAAACACTTCAGTTCCCAAGAATTTCGGAATTGGGTGACGGTCGCCTGCCGCATCAGCGGGTCAGACCAGACCGGTTGTTCGAAGGCATCGAAGACGATCGTGTAAGCGATGTCTGTGGTCTCTTGCTTGCTAAGACCGTCCATCAGCTCAGAGAGACTTCCGTCGAGCTGATGATAGTTCTGCACATCGGAAGCAAACTTGCCGAGGTTCGTGCAGAACTCGGTGACCTTCGTGTCAGCAAACGCGGGCGCGCTGATCAGCGCGAGAAGGGGCAGGAACTTCATTCTTTCCTCCGAAGGAAAAGGTGATTGCCGACTTCGAACGCAGGGATCATGTGCGCCGCCCAATCAGGGTTAGCTTCATCTGGATCGTAGAACCAGAGCACTTCTGCGTTCGGGGTGTAGTTATAGTATAGGTCAACGGCCACAAACGCAGCCGTCGCGATTTCTTCGGGAGTTCCCTTTGCCTTTATCTCGGTGGCAAACTGGTTCGGCTCGTGAACCACTTCGCAAATCGAGTCGGGATACTCTTCGGAGTGGACGCGGTTCATGATCACCGCGCCCACCTGATACTGCCCGTTGATCGGCTCCCCCCGAGCCTCGAGGAAGATCGTGAGGGCCAAGCACAGGAGGTCAGACAAAGTGCCGAGCCCCCGTGCCGTGGGCGACGATGCCGATGTTCTTGGCGGCGATCGACGCGCCGGCGCAGAGGCCGCAGTTGGCACAGGTGGTGCGCTTGCCGGCTTCCTCGGACGCGGGGCACAGGATCTCGTTGGGCTGCAGATCGAGGGCGGTCTTGAGGACGCGGAACGTGCGCTCACCGCGAGACCAGGCTTGCTGCGCGGCAGACAGGGAGTCGGCGCTGGTCATGTAGCGGTCAGGGCGCGAGTTGCCCTGATGCGTGTAGGCAGTCCAACCCTTGGCCTCGGAGCAGAGCTCGTCCCACACATACTGCGGCACGGCGGCACCGTCGCCGTAGGAGCCGATGCGGATCAGCCGGTTGCGGCCAATCTCGCGCAGTTCGTCGGTGTGCTGGTAGCGGCCGCGCTTGTAGGTCTTGAAAACCTGATTGGGGCCGAACAACAGATTGACGTAGCAGGACCGGTCACGCGCCCAGCCGCTGTCGCCGTTGTGTGGCCGACCGCGATGCTGGCAGTTGCCGCAGATGGAGAAGTCGGCACCGGTGCGGGACGCGCTGATCGGGTCGATGTCAGCCCGCATGATCCAGGTCTGGACCATGTCGCCGGTCTTGGTGTTGTTGGTGTCGAAGGTCGCGATCGCGACGATGGGCAGACCGTCGATGAGCGACGGCCCGTCGTAGATGATGAACATGTGATCCTCGCGGATGAAAGTTGCAGTCAGAGGTCGTCGAGGCTGATCCGGTCGCGAATTGCCTCGATCGCGTCAGGGCCAAACATCTTGATGGCCTGATCTTCGGTCAGCGTCAGACCGCCGACCTGAACACCGATGATGTCGACATCGGTGATTTCGGTTTCCATTCCACGGTTGCCGCCCCAAACGTAGGGCTCGGCCGGAAATGTCTCTGTCGTCACTTCGAAGGTGAAGTAGACGTCCTCGATATAGACCAACCCGTCCATATCGAAACTCTTGCTGGCGTGGTGCTTCATGTGTTGGTGACCATTTCCAAGGTGAGGGCCAGGTCTTCCCGCGCGCGGGTCAGCGACTCCATCGGGACGGTCGGCTGCTTGCACTGCTCGATGACCAGCTTGGCCCACTCGTCGACTTCCATCGGTGCCAGAAGAAACATCTGGAACATGACGTATTCGACGAAGATCGGGATCAACTGGTTCGTGTTCATCCCGGTCATGAAAGAGCCTTGGATCGCAGCGCCCTTGAGCATTGCCGCGAGGACTTCCCTCATTGCGTTTTCGTGAGATGCTCTTTGTTCAGCTTCGTCAGACATTCGATGATCATCCTCTCTGGAATATCTTGCATGAGCGGGTTGACGACGACGTCATCCCAACTGGTGATTTCGTAGCGGCCGAGCATTGCTTCGACGGTCTCTTCGACCTCCGAAGGCGTCCACTCGCTGGTGTCCATGATCGGCTCGGGCACATTGGAACTGACGTCCCAATGCTTCGGGTTGCAGCACAGGCTGTTCCCGCAGATGTTCCGCATGTGGAACTCGAAATTCGGTCTGGTCAGAAGTTTGAAAACCAGACGATGCACATACTCATACTTCCCATCGACCTGGATCTGGCCCATAGCGCGACGGACGGTGCGGTATCTGACGGGGATGTTGTTGACGTCCCGATCGGTGGACATCACAGGACCGGCAGGGGTTTTCTTGCCGGTCCAGATCATGCAGTCACTGGGAAGCTCAGTGATCGACCGCTTCCGAAGGATGAAATCCGCCAGTGAAGGTGTGTTCGTCTTTGCGGCCAGACGAGCGGCCAGAATCTCGATACGCATGAAAGTAGGATACGCACGTATACCGGTTCTTCAATCCTCACTTATAGTATAAGTGTCGAACATGCTGCAGGCTTCGACGATTTCATCATCAGAAATCCGTTGGGCCCGCTCGATCAGTGCGGCTCGGATCATGGTCGGCGTCACATCCCTGGCATAGAAGTCGTCGGAAATGACCTCGAAGGCGAAGTCGTAGGCGTGGTTGAACTTAGCCATTGAACTGGACCTCCCAATCGCCGAAGTAGCCGTCCTTCGTGTGGACCATGTCGTCGTGGAACTGCATCAGCAGCTGCTTATCGTCCCACTCTTCCCAGCCGGTCAGTTCCTTCGCGCGAAGGAAAGACGCCTCGTCGACAAAGCCGAGCCGGTAGTGGCTGTTGTAGGTGACGACCAGATACTCGACGCCTTCGAGCGTGGGGCCGTTGAAGCCCCAGTCGTCGAGGGTCTCGTCAGGGTCGTGACGACCGTGGATCAGCAGAAGTCTTCCGCTAGGCATGGTAGAACTCCATCAGTTGGTCAGGGACTTGCAGACGCAGCGTCAGCGCGTAGCCGATGATCGTCTTGCACTCGGTCGGGTTGTCTTCGAACACCCTGGTCAGGGCCCGCATGTGCCGCTCGGAACCGGCCGCAGCTTGGACCATGACGAAGACCCAGGCTTCCATGTCGCTGGCGAAGACCTCGCGCTCGTCTATGCGTTCGATCCGCAGGGTGCCTTCGTCTTGGGTGCCGATGGCCTCGAAGACATTCCAGCCTTCGGCTTCGTTCAGTTCTTGGTCAGTGGCTGACATGCCAGTGCTCCGATGAGTCAAAGATGGGGCCGATCCCGACAGCGTAGGTGCTGTCGCGCTCGAGGACTTCGTCCATCAATTTGCGCGCAGTCTCTTCGTCGTCGCAGATGGTATAGGAGTCATAGAAGACTCCCGGATTGTCGGACCTGATGGTCCAGAAGCAGACCCACATGTTCATGATCTCACCTTGGGTTTCAAATCTGTCGCGCTTTCGAAGCTGCGGACCAGATCGACCTGCAGCGCCTTGATGCTCTCGGGGCTCAGACCGTCACGGATGGCGACCGGCTTGACGATCTGCCGACCGCCGAGGGCGGTGATGGTCAGGATCACAGCCGACGCACCCATCTTGGCGGTGCTGGCGTCTTCCAATTCGCGGGAAGCCCAGGTGCAGCGGCTGGCGATCTGAGCCTCGAGCTCCACGATCTTGCGTTGAAGATCAGCCTTGGTTGGTTGCTTCATTCCCAACCCTCGTCGTCGAAGCCCTGCAGATGCTCGGGGATTTCCTTGCGGTCGTCCCACGGGGCGATGGCCACGCAGACCATGTCATCCCAATGGTTGGCGGGCGTGGTGACGTAGACGTTCGGCGTTGCTTCGACGATCGTCTCGGCCATCGCGTCCGAAAGCGACAGAAGCTGGTCCAGAAACGTCGGGAACAGCGGATGATCCATCCGCTGCAGGACCGACAGAAGCTGGTCAGGTTGGAGTTGAAGGGACATCAGAACATCCTCGTGATTTCGTGCATGCCTGCGGCGGCACCCTGAATGAAGGTGCGGCACTGGTTCTCGCTCTTCATGCCCCACCCCAAGATCGTGCCGTAGGGCCGATAGATCACACCCCAACCGGGAAGGGTTTCCCCTTCCTCGGTCTTGATGTTCTTCTCAATGATGAAGCGGGGGTCGTCGGGATACTTCTTGGCCGACGGGTCCATTACCACCAACCCATCAGCCCGAAGTTCAAGTCGCCGTAGTGGCGGAAGACGCGGGCCAGGTCCAAAACCTGTTCACGCGGCGTCTCGTAGTCGCCGAACGTCTGGCGATCAGGCTGCGTGTCGAGGAAGTTGATCAGGGCATGCCCAATCTCGCGGACGGTGCCCGGACTCTGGATCTCGTGGTAGAGCGAGTGTTCGCCGCCGGTGGCTTCGGTCACGATCGAGTCGTAGACCTTGCCGCGGAAGGACGAGCCGTTGTCGTGGCCAGAGAACATGCCGCCGACGAGGTTGACTTTCATGTCAACGCTCGGTGCGGTCTCGCCGGGGGCGGCGAAGAAACGGAAGTAGCTGTCGAGTCCCATGTGATCCTCACGGATTGAAGTTGGAAATGTCGTAGGGTGGGTCTTCACGTCTGACGAGTTCGGCCTTCAACTCGTCGATCTTGTGGTAGGAACGGCGCTTGAAACAAACGCCGATCGCATTCTTGATGTGTTCTTCGGACATGTCCGAAATCTCGACCACACTTCCGGCCGAGGTTCTCCACTGTCCGATACCGGCCGTGGTCTGGTAGTTCTTCACTCGACCAGAGAGGACTTGCCGAGCAGCGCCGGCATCTGGAAGCTGTTGACGTCGAGGCCGGTGTCGCGCAGCACTTCCTGAATGCGGCGCTTGGCCTCATTCATGGTGATCTGGCGGGCGAGGGCCGCTTCCTCTTCCTTGATGGCGTCGATGCGGGTGGTGTCCACGGCTTGGACCACCCACTTCAGTTCGAAATCCGACTCCGGGTTGATGTCAGGGACTTCGTCCATCTCGATCACCTTGGCGACCGAGTAGGCTTCGCGCGCCTCGACCACCACGAAGTCGCCGGGACGGAAAGTCTCGAGCGTCTTGTAGGTGTAGGCCGAACCGCCGTTCGAAAACTTGACCTTGACGGTCTTGGCCCCGTTGGTCGCCTGCAACAGGGCGACGAGTTTGTCAGCTTTCATTCAATTGCCTCCTTGGCTTGCTGGATCATGTAGTCGCGGTCGGAGCCGTAGAAGCCCCAACATGAGTCGATTTCTTCGCCTTCTGGATCGAAGACCTTGAATCCGTAGACCTCGCCGTTGGCCCACTCGTTGTAGATCGAGACCTCGTGCTCGAGGATTTCGCGGACCTTAGCCTCGTGCTTCTTGGTCAGTCGGCCGGTGCCGAGCCAAGTGCGGGCCTTGTGGCGGCTGACGTAGATGATGCCGGCGAAGCCCGAGTCCCACGGGCAGCTGAACGGGTTCTGTTCGCCGGTCGCGTAGATGATGCCACCGTGGTCGTAGCCCCAAACCTTCAGGCCAATCTCGTCAGGCTTGATCACCGGCGGGTCGCGCTCGATCGGGTCGGGGCTGGCGTAGCGGCGGTGGTAGACCTGGAAGGTGCCGAGGTTCTCCCACTGACGCGGGCTCTCGGGGTCCAGATCGTGGTGGATCTCGATCCGGTGACCGGACTCGAGCGTGATCGTTTCAACGGGTTCCATGTGATCCTCACGGATTGCTGTGGTTCTTGATGAACTCGTCCAAGTCGAAGCAGTCGACCAGGTGCCAGTTGGCATCGCGCTCGTCGAGGTAGTCGTCGTCGAAGTCCTCGCCAACTTCGTCGGCATAGGCTTCTCTCATTTCGGCGCGGCAGAGGTCTTCAGCCTCGGCGTAGTCCTTGGCCTCGACGACGGTCCCGTAGGAACCGCCCTCTGGCCAGTCGTGCCAAGTCATGGTCACGTAGAAGCGTTTGGTCATTTGTTCACCTTCAGCAAGTCGATGTGATCACCATCGACGAAGACTTCCTTGTCGTAGTTGGTCTGGACGACGAGGACATTCTCGGAACCCCAATGCGCCAAGAACTTGGCGTCTTGGATGGAGCTTTCGAGGCCCCGAAGCCCGATGGTGAGGGTGTATGCCTCACCATCCCGATTAGCGGACGCGATGATGCGTCCGATAGCTGCCGGTCTCATTCTGCGATCGACTCCATGAGGGCCCGCTGGAAGGCAGGCGATGGGTTCATCCACGGCTCGGGCTGGATCGTGTGCAGCCACTCTTCGACCGTGGGGATCTTGCCGTTGTGGTCCTCGCGGACATGCTGCTCGGCGATGATGCGGACGGGGATCTTCTTGCCGTCCGAGTTGGTGATGGTCACGCCGAAGACCTGTTCGGTGATGAAGATGCCGAAGGTCGAGTGCAGGATGGCGCGATGCCGGAAGTCGGCATAGGTGGACTTGCTCGAATCCATGAAGTCATGGATCGCCTGATAATCCTGCGGCTCACCGCCGAACCGCTTGGCCGACGACTGCGCGTGGTGGAAGCTGTGGGCCATTACTCGACCTCCTCATAATCTGCTTCGATGATGTCTTCGTCGTGGGACTTCTCGTCAATCACATACTCGGTGTGGTGGATACCCATCTTGTCGGTGACGATGTTCCAGACGATCTTGCCGTAGCCGCCGGGTTCTCCGTTCCAGAAACCGCCCCAGCTGCTGTCAACAAGCATGTCCCAGAAGAAGTCGTTCAGCTTGTTCACGGTGCTGCGAGGCATCGTGCCGCCGGTGAAGATGATGTCGTCGATGAAGCCCTCGTCGCTCGAGCCGGAATACTCGGCGACGACTTCGGTGACGCCGAGACCCCGAAGGGTCTCGAGAACTTGTTTGCGATTAGAATTCATGTCCGTAGTGCTCCACGCTGGTGTAGTTTTCGCCGTGTTCGAGACTGATCTTGTCGGTCTCGATGTTCCAAGTGAACTCGCCCTGCGACCCGTCGTTGATTTCCCAGCCGGGGTGGGCCGCTTCGAGCAGCTGGTAGAAGACGTCGGTGATGACGTCGCCGACGTTGCGCTCCAGCCGCTTGCTGGCATCCCAGGGGTGGGGCTGCGTGTCGAACGGGGCGTTCAGGTTCAGCGCACCGGACGGCTTGAACTGCGGGTCGTCGAGCGACCCGGAGTCGCCATAACCGGAATAGCTGGCGGTGACGGTGGTGACGCCGGTGCGGCGGCAGAGGTCGAGAATTTTCTGACGGTCAGTCATGGTTTCACCATTCATAGGTTGGGAGGTCGTCGATCATGTCGGCATCAGCGTCGAACATGACGTATTCACAGCCCTTGGCGCGGGCGTATTCGAGCACACGCCAAAGGTCTTCTGGGATTTCCTCGTCTTTCTCTTCGTGGCAGAAGATCACCCAGCCGAAGACACCTTGAAATCCGAAGACCGGCCAGTCGGTGAGCTTGGACTCGTCAAGGATGCGACGGGTGTCGTCGGTGACATGCGCGGTGCTGAGTGTCAGAAACTTGCGGATTTCAAGCATTCGTAGCCTCGGTTGCATAATCCGGCTCGAAACCGCAGTCCTCGACCAAGAACTGCATCGGGTCAGGATGTTTCAGGAGCACGGCCTCGGCGTTTCCGAGAGCGTGAAGTTCAGTTTCTGCTTCCACTTCGACCATGAAGACCTGTTCACGGACGAAGTAAGAGTGCCACTTAGGCATCGGTGAGCTTCCACACGAAGGGCAGGCCGGGAGCGTCGGAGCGGTGACGGGTCACCAGTCCTTCGTCCCGCATGCGGTTGAGGACGAGGCGGGCCAGGTCGTCGATCGGCCCGCTTCGCTTGCCGAAGGCGGCGGTGGCGATGTGTTCGAAGCGGTCATTGCCCGACTTCAGCGCGGCAACGATCTTCTCCTGCGCGTCCTTGCGCCGAAGGTCGGCTGCGACCGACTGGTTCATCGGCTTGACGACGGGGGCGTCAGGCTTGTTCCACGGTTCGCAAGGAAGGCTCACGCGGGAAAATCCCGCGTGAGTGCTGAACATCGGAGGGGTCGCGATGATGACGGAACGCACGTTCATGCTGCTGCCAAATCCCAAAGATCCTGGTTGATGCGGAGGTTCTGCTGGATCGAACTGATCGCGCGGGCCTTGCGGTTCTCGGGCCCAACACGGACGCCGCCGCGGATCAGGGATTCCTGCAGTCGGTTGTAGACGGACCAGACATCGTTGCCGTCGTCGTTGGGGCGGCGCGGGCGGTAGATGTCCGCGATCGTGTTGTCGGTGATGCGGTCCTCGGCCCAGCGGAACGTCGCACCGACCTTGATGAACTCGAGCGCGTCGGACTGGGCCAGCGTCTTCGAGCGCATGTTGTCGATGTTGGACTGGAGGTCGTCGAGCCGCGCCGCCGTGCTGGTGATCAGCGTCTCGAAATTGCGGACGGTGCTGGTGTTGTGCAGCATCCGCGACTTGAAGCCCTCGCCCGCCACCATGCCGTTCGAGCAGATGAAGCGGAAGAAACCGGCGAACAGCTTGAGGGCCGAAGTCCCGTCGTGCGAGTTGTAGAGGATCAGTTCCGGCCGGCCCTCGAGCGGCTGGATGCCGTTGTGCTGGGCGAAGGCCAGCATGTGCTTGGCATGGGCGCGGCGACCGACCTGAGCGGCCTGCACCGGGAAGTAGCCAAAATCGGCGAGGACGCCGATCGCCTGGCTGGTGGTGATCTGGCCGTAACGCTCGGTCAGGTGCTCGGCCTTGTCCTGCGCGAACACGGATGGTGCCAGCTTGCGGATCTCGAACGGGTCGAGGGGCTGAGCATCGGGACGGCGGGAGAAAATGACGTGCTTAGACATGTGATGGTTTCCCATTGTCGTGGCCGGAATTGGCGCACGGAAAGGGACCGGGAATGCGGAGATTCCCGGTCCTAATCGGTGCGTCAGGTGCGGAGATTACGCAGCCTTGGAGAGGGTCAGCTTCGACTTCGGCTGGCGGGCCGAGACGTTGAAGCGGAGCGACGGGTTGCCCTGCTTCTTGCAGAGCTTCAGGGTCGCAGCCGGGACGTGCTTGTTCAGCAGATCGGTGTCGAAGGTGATGCGGCCCTCGACTTCGGCGATGGTGACGCGGCCGAGTTTGCCCTCGAACTCGGTGCCGCCCATCGCCAGCAGCTTCTGCTTGATCTTGGTTTCGGCTTCGGCCAGTGCCGCCATCTGCGCTTTGATGTTCAGATAGTCGTCGGCCAGCATCGTTTTCTTGACGGTAGACATGTGATCCTCACGGATTGGGGGTTTGCTTGAACTCGAAGGTGCGGCCACCTGTGATCAGACGCCCGCGCCGATTTTTCATGAACGAGGTCGGGAGGTAGTGCCGAGAAACTCGGCACAGCCGTCCCTCCAAAGAGCGGCCGAGGATGAATACCTCGGACCACTCACTGGTCTCTTTCTCATACCAGTCGAAACCTTCGACCGGAGAGTCGTCGATCAGAAGTTGATCACGCAATTTCGTCTTCTTCGGCGGGGTCGCAATCAGCGACCAGCTGCTCGATGGTCGGCAGATCATCGAGCGGGTAGGACTTCAGCAGCGTGACCGGGTAGTATTCCGATCCGGCCTCAATGGGGAAATCCTTGAAGCGACCGACCGCCGGTTCCTTGTTGAAGCCCTTGTAGACCTCGAGCACGTTGGTATCGAAGTCGATCACATAGGCCCATTCACAGAACAGGCTGTCGGCGGCAAACTTGATGCTGTCGACCAGCACCAGATTGTCGACGGTCGCGGCCAGCTTCAGAACGCCCGCGCCGATGTTGCGGGACAGCTGAGGCCGGTGTGCGATCGGGTTCTTCTCGGCGTTGAGCTTCTCAATCTCTTCGTCGGTCAGGAACCGAACGCCTTCGTCCTTGCGAAGACGGTAGTTCCTGAGGGTGTAGACCGCGGACTCGTCGTTCAGAAACTCGAGGACGGTGCGACCCTGGCCTTCGGGATAACCATCCCACTGGCCATACTGCGCGATGCGGTGGACGCCGTCCTTGTAGACGGCGATCAGGTTACGAGTGCCCATGTAATCCTCCTACGGATTATTTCTGTGTGGGGTCATAGGGCTTGAGCACGTTCAGCACTCGAGCCGTGACGAGTATCGCCTGCACCATGAAGGTGGCGAGGGTGACGATCACGAAGACGGACGCGATCCAGTCGATGGGGTGACCGGAGAAAGGCATCGGGCGATAGATCGCCACGAAGAAGGCCGCGACGTAGTGCGACATGCAGTAGGGGCAGAGTGCCAATTCCAGCAGAATGCCCATCGGCAGACGATCCTTGATGAAGTCGAAGGTCTGCGTCTTGGTGATGGTGAAGCTGATGCTGGCGGTCGCAACCGCCAGCCACACCAGAAGGGTGATGCCGTCCATCAGCAGCCACACCCGCAGCAGCGCGAGGCCCGCTCACGCTCACGGCGGCGCTCTTCGGCCAGTTCTCGGTTCGCCGCTTCCAGCGCCGCCTTGGCGTCGGGGGCCTTGATCGACTTGATCGAGGCGGCGTCGGTGTTGTTGTTATCGGGCTTATTGGTCTTGAAAATCTGCATAGCTCAGGCTCCTTCGAAGATTGCGGCCGTCAGATCGGCCAGGGTGATACCGGTGACTTTGTTGGTGGGGATGTCCCGCCGCAGTGCCTCGCGCTTGGCGCGCTCGACAATCGTTGCGACCATCGCGCCGCTCACTCGCTCGGCGACGTTCGATCCAAAGATCTGGTTGGTCGTGAACTCGGCGGCTGCGTCGAGGGTGCAGCCGTTGAGAGGAATGTTGCGGGCGTAGCTTCGGAAGATGTCCCGGACCTCGTTCGGGCCAGGCCGGTCGACCAGAATGTGCGCGTCGATCCGACCCTCGCGGATCACGGCGGGGTCGAGCGTGTCGGGCCGGTTGGTGGCCAAAATCACCATCGCCGCGGACTCACCGATCCCGTCCATCTCGGTCAGGAACTGCGGGACGATGGTCTTCTCCATGTCGGACGACATGCCGGTGCCGCGCGTCTGGAGGATCGCATCGGCCTCGTCGATGAACAGCACGGCTGTCTGGCCGGTGCGGGCCTTGTGCTCCCGTGCCGTGCGGAACAGGGACCGGATGCGTTCCTCGGTCGCGCCGACATACATGTTCAGGAGCTCGGGCCCCTTCACATAGATGAAGCCGTCGCTGCCGAGTTCGGTGGCCACCGCCTTGCCGAGCATGGTCTTGCCGCAGCCGGGAGGACCGTAGAGCAGCACACCCTTCGGGGCCTTGGCCCCGTAGGCGCTGAACAAGGCGTGGTCGGCCTTGATCATGTAGGTGGCTTCCCTCAATTCCCGCTTCGCACGGTCATTGCCACCGATCTGGTCCCACTTGACCCGCGTGAAGTTGGTGGTCTCGGCCTTGGGTGCCGCGAGGGTCTCGAGGAACACACTGGCGCTGTCGTCGAGCAGGCCAGTGCTGCCGGGGGCCGGTGGTTTGACCTTGCCAGAGATGCGGACGATCCGCTTTTCGCCCTTGTGCGAGACCTCCAAACGCCCGTCAGACAGGACACTCTCGACGGTGCAGGGAGAGCCGGTCTTGGTCGGGAAGGGCGAGAAGCCGGTTGCCTGCATCGTCTCGTGATGCAGCAGGATCGGGGAGCCGACCGCCGCCTTGGGGAAGAAGTTGGCGACGATGTTCTTGCCACCGGCGTTGACGAGCATCTGCTTGCCGTTCAGGGCAATGACGGTGCCGGGGATGTTCGCACCCTCGGACACGGCCCTGATGAACTCGTCTTGTTCCTCGATGGTCTGTTTCAGTTGTCTGATCAGTTCGGTCGACATGTGATCCTCATGGATAGTCCGCAATTTGCGGAGTTGATCGTGCTGGAGCGATATTTTGGAAATATCGCTCCAAGGCGATTGTTACTTGTTCGCGGCCTGCACCTTGCGGAGCAGGGACTTGTCGAAGTTGGGGCCAGACACGAGGAACGAGCGCACCTCGTAGGTCTGGTAGCGGTCGTCGCTTGCATAGAGCGAGACGTCGTTGAACATCAGGTCGTTGATGTCCTTGTCGTAGAGCCAGCCGAGTTCCCAACCGGCCTCGGCCAGCATCACGAAGTCGTCGGACCCCGGCTTGCGGACGATGATGACCGCGTCAATCTCGCCGAACGAGGCCAGTGTCTGCGCCATCGCCGGTTCCTCGGTGACAGGCTCGGCCTGCGACCAGGAATCTTTTGAGCCGTCGTCGCCGGTTTCAATGCTGACGATCGTGTTCCAAAACAGCTCGGACCCGGAACCAATGGTGTCGACGAGGATCGAGTTCTCGGCGGTGAGATCCTCAAGCTCGTTGTAGGGCGACTTGGGCGGGAACCAGATCGTGGCCAGTTCGGTGCCATAGAGGCCGATCGGCTTCAGGAAGCAGCCCTCCTGACCGCGGGCGTAGATCGCGTCGATCTGCGCGTAGCCGATGTCGGCACCCTTCTGGCACAGGGCCAGCGTGATCTCGTCGCTGCCGTTGAAGTTGCTGACGACCGCATCGGTGTTGCGCTGGCTGAGACGGGTCGCAAGTTTCTGCGCCGCTGCGTCATAGCCGCCGCCGGCCTTGCCGGCCCCGATGATCAGAGGCTCGGCGGTGGCAACCGTGGTCATGAGAAGAAGTGCGATGACAGATTTCATTTCGTGTCCTTGGTCAAAATGGTGAGGGTGCGGGGATCGAAGCCGACGAGGGCCGCGCCGGTGCAGCCATGGTTCGCGACCCAAATCGGGGTATCGGCCGACATCATGAACTCGCCGCCCTTGTAGCCGGTGAGTTCGGTGTCGATGACGTCCGACAGCTGATTGATCAGCTGCCAGACCTTGATCGGTGCGCCGTTGACGGGTTCCAGCGCCAGATCGGAGTAGTAGCCCCGATAGCTGTGCGGGTTGGCCAGAGGGATGGTGGCCTCGGGATCGGCGTCCCGCAGTTGGGAGAGGAAGTCGCCGAGGCAGACGTGATAGTCCTTGCGGACGTCACGGGCGGTGTCCGAGATCATGTTCACAAGGTTCTGAATGTCGATCATTCGATGTGGCTCCAGGGGTTGAACTCGATGTCTTTGGGGTGGGCTGCGACATGGTCAGCCCACAGCTTGAGGGCCTTGGCTGCGGTCCTGGGACCGCAGTTCGGCGGGGCGAGGTCCGGGTCGAAGACCGGCAGCATCCACGGGATGTTGTCGTAGGCGTTGGGGTCGATCCCAAAATAGGTCAGCGCCCGGTTCTGGATCGGGGTCCAGTCTTCGTAGTCAGGGTCGTTAACCTTCACCCCGTCGAATTGTGCAGCGGCCCCGGCAATGCAGCACACAGAGCCGCAGCCGCCCGCGTCGACCTTCTCCTGCTGGCTGCGGGCGAGGGCGTAGTAGCCCTCGTCCTCGTCGAAATAGTCCCGGTCGGTGACGTCAGTCTCTTCGATCGGACGAAGCGCATACTTCATCGAGAAGATGACCTCGGGCGCACCCTTGTGCAGCCAAGCGTAGACCTTGTTCAGGTTGTCAATGTTCAGGGTCATGAGATCACTCCGCAGCAGGACGATATTCGAGGACGTTCTCGGACAGGCGCTTCATGGACTCGACCAGCGGGTTCATGAACTCGACTTCGAGGTTCAGGGACCGCGCCTCGTCGATCACTCGCCCGAGGGACGCGATGAACTGCTCCTTGCGGATCGTGGCGGGGTCTTTCTGGCGGGCGATCCAGCTGCGGGCACCGGCGAACAGCAGGGGGATGTCGGCCTCGGTCTGGCAGTCCGTGTAGTCCGAGATCATGGTCTCGTAGGACTCCTTGGTCCGCAGCTGGACCTGGAGCGAGTAGGGCTTGCCGCCGAAGAAGTTGACGAAGAACGCAACTTCGGGGCGCAGGAAGCCGCGGGATGTGATCAGAGCTTCGAGGGCGAGGCACTCGGCGTGGATTTCGGAAGGTGTCATGTCTTGGTTTCCCAAATTAAAGATGATTGCGGTTCTTGGCCCGAGGTGGTGTTTTCACCTTGGGCCTAGGACTTCGTGAGCGGGCCGTAGAGCCGCTATAACGGCTCCACGGTCTCTCCGTAGCCGCAATGGGCCAGAGCCTCTGCACGGCTCGAAAAACGGCCTCTGCGGCGACCTGATGCGGTGCGGATCGTCCACATCATTTCGGGAGATTCCTCGTGAGGAGTTCCACGAAATACTTGTCCCACGCTGGCCGCTTCGTATCGACCACGTTGGTCCGAAGACCGATGAACTCGGGCAGGACTTTGGAGGGGATGCCGAAGTCGGTGATGTGCTTCTGATAGAGCGACAGTCGCCGCGTGAACTCGGGCAAGTTCTTCTCGGTCAGGTGGCCGATCTGCACGATCATGGTCAAGAAGACCAAGTTCTCGGCGTGGGCGTCGGTGATCACCTTGCCGGGGGGCAAGTTCCAGTGGAGTGCCATGTGATCCTCTCGGATTGTGAAGATTGACCCCAGCTTCACGCACTGGGGGTTGTCGATCGCGTGGGTTACTCCCTAGTCCCGGAACCCAATACGGCGCTCTCTTTGGCGTGGCATGCCAGCTCGACAGTTTTCGCGGGATGTCTGCCCAGGTAGATCCGCATTTCGAAATTCCTCCTTTCGCGGTTCTCAGCACTCAGCACTCAGCACATGCTACGCACACGGCGACTCACCATCCAGCCGGTTGGCCAGAGGGGTTTGGCGTAGCATAGGCTCAGGGCTGGGGGGTGAGAGTTATCGTATAACTCAGAGGCCCCTTACAGGCCCATACAGGGGCCTCAGAAAAGTAGCAGTCGAAGAAGTCAAATTTTTCATTTCTCTACTCTTTTATATAATTATACTATAACTCTACTTTTTCTATTCTTCTCTATTCTTTTCTTTCTTCTATAGCTACTTTTAAAAAAAGAAAAGAATAAATAAGAACAATAGGTTAGCCGAAAAGTAGCATACAGGCGCGCCTGACCACTGCTGGCCAACATGCGCGCCCGGATCGTTATACGATAGCTCTCAGCGATAGAACTTTGCGTTCTTGCCAAACCGGCGAGCCAGTTCTATCCTCCGGGTGCGATCCCGGCGGTGGGCCACAACCCATGGCCACGCTTCCCAGACCACGATCAGCAGCACGAAGGCGAGGAACACCCAAATCAGGGACAAGCGCCCATCCATGGTCATCTCGATCAGTTTTTGCATAGTGTGGTTCTCCGGGTCTTGAGGTTGAAAATGGTGACGGTCGTGCCGAGCAGACGCGCTGCAACGCGCGCCTCTCGCACGGCCAGCGAGTAGGGCAGATCGTAGGCGATGGTCTCACCGTTGCAGATCAGGATGCACATCAGGTGGCGCTCCAGACATGGCGACGACCCTGGCCGCGGGGCGTGTGCGGCACACGGCGGGTGCCGGGTTTGTGACGCTGGGGCGCGGCGGGATCGTCGAGCTTGACCGGAACCGACCGCTTGAGGATCTCGGACTGCAAGCGGTTAGTCTGATGCAGAATGCGGTAAGCCCAGGCCTGGGCCTGTTCCTCTGGTGTCATGATTTTTGTCCTCGGAGATTTCGAATTGAAACGAGAAAACACATACGAAAAGTTGTCCAAAACCCTTCGCGCGTTTACTTGTCGGTCTCGATAGGTGTGCCAGCGCCACCGGCCGCATGTGATATACATGCGCGCCTACATCACGTGACGTGATGTGCGCCTATGCGCGGCCGCATCGCGCGGATATAAGGCAAGCCGACAAGCCGAAACCCCGCGCGGCAATGCCGCGCGGGGTCGGGGTCGGTCGGGTCGGGGTCGGGTCGCTTAGGCCGCCTCTGCCTGCGCCTCTGCCTGCGCCTCTGCCTGCGCCTCTGCCTGCGCCTCTGCCTTGGCCTTGTCTGCCTCTGCCTTGTCGCGCAGGGCCTTCAGGTCTGCCGCAATGGCGCGGCGCTTGGCGGTCAATTCGCCAAGGGCAGAGGAAAGCGCGGCGATTTCATCATCCGACATATTTTCGCCATGCTTGGCGATAGCGGCAAGGATTGCCGCGACCTGTTTTGCGGCCTTGGCGCGGGGGGTCTTATCTGCCGCCTCTGCCTCTGCCTGCGCCTTGTCTGCCTCTGCCTGCGCCTCTGCCTCTGCCTCTGTCATCATGGCGCGCTTGGCCTGCGCCTCTGCCTGCGCCTCTGCCTTGGCGATAGCGCCCGCAAGCCCGGCCTTGCCGCCCTTGGCATAGGCTTCAAGATAGCCAAGCGAATCCGCGCCAATGCCGCGCAGATAGGCCGCGACCTTATCAACGGCCTTTTCTGCGCGGTCTGCCTCTGCCGTATCGGCGGAAACGTAAACGCCCTGCGCCTCTGCCAGCGCGGCCTTGGCGTCAACGTGCAAGCGCGTTGTCAGACCGGAAACGGTCGCAAGGAAACGGTCGCGCGACGTTTCCGGCACCTTGGCCAGAATCAACGCGGTCTTAAGGGTTCCCGCGCTTTCCGCCATGGAAACGCGCTTGCCCGTTTCCTGCCAGTCCTGCCACGCGGCGATATTGCCAAGCGCGAAACCGACAAGCGCGTTAAAACGCGCGGTGTTCCCAATGGCGAGTTGCGACATTGCATAGGCGGTCAATTCCATTTTTCTTTCCTTTTCCATGTTTCCCCCAATTTGGGGGTTTTCCTTGTTTCGGTCATACCTTCCCCGTTCCCTGCCGCGGCAATCAAGCGCGGGAAGGGTGCGGGTCGGTCGGGTCGCTTCCCGCTAACACCCCGCGCGGGGCGGGGGTCTCGGGTCGGCAAGGCCAAGGTGCCCACGTTTTTCGCCCCGATCCAAGCGATCCGGGACCAATCATGCCAAGTTCCTGCAGATTAAATTTTCAGAAATTCATGTGGTTCACCTAGGAACCACTTTTAACCGCCTCCTACCTATGCTTCGCCAAGGTATAGGCGCTGGGATCGTTGTTCGGGCCAAGGTATAGGCGCAGGAGTGGGCTTGCAGGCCCACGGGGTTTGTTGTTAGAAACGACGCATCCGTTCCTTGATGGATCTGCCGAAAAACTTAGGGGCCCCTACTCGGGGCCCCCTCTTTTTTCCAAGCCTTTGAAGAACGCCAGCCGCTCATAGCGGGCTCTCTCGACGAACGTGAAGCCCCTCAGTCCGCAAGTGTGAGGGATTCGTAGTAAGCCTCCTGAGCCCCCAGGCTGTTCGTCTGGATCACCAGCCGGAAGCCCTTCTCCTGCTGCAACTCCCTCATCGCGTTCCGAAACGCCTTCGAAGTAACAGGCTTCGCATTCCCCGGCCCGAAGCAGAAGCTCCAGTATTCGCTGAACAGTTTCGTCTCGGAAATGCGGCCCGAAGTACTCACCCTCAGCTTCGGACTCTCCTCGATAAAAAAACGGACGGAGTTGTTCTCCTGTGCAATCTCGCGGATCAGCTGCTTGTGGCTCTCAGGCAGCGTGTACTCGCGCTTGTCGATCAGCCGCGGCATCGCCAGCACAGCCCACGCAGCAATGGCCTCACGCTCTTCGGCCACGATGATGTCGCCAATGCCGAGCTTGCGCTTCTCCGGGGCCACCGGCTTGTTGAACTCGAGGATGAGCCAACGGCGGTTGAACCCCTCAGAGCTATCACTGGTCTTCGGCGTGTGGTTGGACGCGAACCAGTGGGTACACATCGGGCGGAAGTTGAAGATGTCGCGCCCCTTGTGCTGGCCAGACATCTCGGCCCCGTCGATGATGTCCTTGAACCGCTGACCGTCGATCTTCTTGTTCTCCGACAACTCGCCGCAGACGTTGATCAGCTTCTCGTTCATCTGCGTCGGCAGGAACCGGTCAGCCCAATCGTTCGGCGGCACGAAGCTCTTGGCGGTATCGGGCACCAGAGACTGAGCGATCGTCAGCACCTGGCTCTTGCCCGACTTCGCCACGCCCTTGAGCAGGACCGCCCGCTGGAGACGGGGCCCCATCCCGAACAGCGTCACGCACAAGGCTTCCTGCAGCGCAGCCTTCTTGGCCTCATAGTCGCCATCATGGCCCCACGAGTCCTCGAGCAGCTGGAAGAACATCGGGCACTCACCAGCGGCTTCCGGCAGATAGCGGAAGGGGAGCGTGTAGGTGGCCCCATAGTTCGAGTCGTGCGGCATCAGCACCCGCTCTTCGGTCAGATACCCGTTGGCGAAGTTGATCCCCTTCACGTCCTGCGACTTGATGCCCTTCTGGAGCCGCACCTTGATGATTTCGAGGATGCCCTTGTGGTCATTGGCCTTCTTCGCAGCCGGCAGCTGGCCGTAGTCGGACGAGATCTTCGACTTGACCTCGCGTTCGTCGAGCATTTCCCAGTGCGATCCGGTCCACTTCCAGATCATGTTGTTGTGGTAGCGAAGCTCCCAGATCTGCGAAAGATCGGCGATCACGGCTTCCGCGATCTGGCTGTGGTCGGTGCCGTCGAGCTCCCCGCTCCGCAGTTCACGCAGGCGGTTCCGCAGCGAGGAAATCCGCAGATCGAGACCAGCGGTGTCGACCATGTACTGCATCAAGCGGTCTTCCTCGAGCCGATTGATGTTCTGGCTGCGGGCGATGCGATCGAGGATCGTGTCCACGGCCCGCGACCGACCGGACGATTGCTCCGGGTGGCGCTCGAACTCGTCGCGCAGGAAGTCGCGCATCTCGTCGAAGGACCACTCTTCGTGCTCCTTGTCGAACTGCAGGCCCAAGGCTTCCTTGTCCTCGGCCGACAGGCCGTCGTCCCAGCCCTCGGGCAGCGCCTTCTTCTTGTCGAACACGTCCCGGTGCAGGAACTTGATCATGTTGTCGACGTGCTTCTCGACAGTGACCTCGTCGCCAGCGACGTTCTCGATGAACTCGGTGTGGTAGGACCGGAGCATGCCGATCGCTTCCTTGAGCGTCCGCTCACCACGCATGACCGCGAAGGCGAAGAGGCCGGCTTTCTCGGTCATCGAGACGTCGCGCGAACCGGACGAGACATAGTCCGTGACGCGGGTCCACCCGGAGTGCGACAGCTTCACCCCATTGGCCTCAAGGGCCTGGCGCAGGATCGACTCGATCTGCGGCTCCAGAGCGGGGAGGTTGTCGATGACCTGGAGCAGATCGACGTTGGCCTTGTAGGGCTGCTGCGTCTTCGGGTGGATCGAGGGCGGCAGAACGCACTGGGTCCGCTCCGACAGGAGTTCGCAGATGGACTCGCCCGACATGTTCTTGATGCGAAACGTCCGCAGACCGGTGTAGCGGAACGCCAGCACCATGCCCTTCTGGCCAATGCGCTGCCACGGCGAACGGGGCAAGAGGCCAGTGATCAGGTTGATCAGCGCCTGGTCGTCGGTGTCGATGTCGAGCATGACCACGCCAGACTGCTTGCCGAGCACCATCCCGATGTTGCCCTCGGCGTAGGCGTTCAGCCACTCATGCTGGAGCTCGGGCTCGACAGGCATGTCGTGGAAGCGCGACCAGTCCAGCGGCACAGGGCGCTTTTCCTTGCGGTGCAGCGGGATGACCGGGATGCCGCGCTGGTAGTAGGCGGGTGCGGTTTGCGCGAAAATTCCCATCTCAGACTTCCCCTTTGATCACTTTCTCGAGCCGCTGCATGACCTCGGTGCGCTGGCCGGGGTCGAGAATGTCCTCCATGATGTCCAACACCGTCTGGTGGAACGTCCCGATGGCCTTGAGGCCGACCGCGCGTTCCTGAAGACCCACCAACTTGTCCAAAAGCGACGTCGCGGTGCGGAAATACGACATGCGTTCCGCGTGATCTTCGATCGAGAGGTTGTCCTTCGAGTCCTTGAGCTCGTCGTAGAGGCGCTGGGTCTCACGCTCCAGCTTGGCCCACTTGTCGGCCGGAGCTTCGGCCACTTCCTCGACCTTGTCGCCCAGACCACGCAGCGCGGCGATCGTGTCGGCCGAGTATGGAGCCTCCGGGTCGGTCAGGAGCCCCGGTTCTTGCTTCAGAAGCTGCAGAAACAGCCCTAGCTCATGGTTCAGGTCGGGAAAAATCGCCATTTCGTCCTCATTTCTGCCGAATACCGGCATATTTAGGCGTTCCCGCGAACCTTCGACAAGAGAAATCTCTCGTTATACTATAGCGAATACTGCTTGAACCACGTCGCACCAGCGGTTTATGCTGCAAAACATGACGCTTTTTGCTCTGATTTTCTTCCTCTGGAACACAGATGGAACGGTAGATCTTGAGATTCGACCGGTCAAAAGCTGTGCTTTGATCGAGGAAATCGACCCGAAAATCAGTGTGATGTGCGTGAAAATCACTATTCCGAAGCCCGGAGATCCTGCGTGACCGACAAAATCGTCTCCATCGACCAGTTCAAGGTGCTGAAGAAGCAGGCCGAGGACGAGGATGATCGTGCGTGGAAGGACTCGGTCCTCAAGACGCTCGACGACATCAAGGAACGCATCGCCACGGGCGAGACGACCGGTCTGATGATCCTCGAACTGCAGGAAGAGGTCGGCCAGTGGCGCACTCACATGCTCGGGTTGAGTGATTACGACCACTTCACGGTCGCTGGCATCCTGGAGATGAGCAAAATCCAGGTTCTCGACATGGTTTTCGATGAATGAGCACCTGAAAGAGCTTCTCGGCCGGTTGCAGAACCGCTACTCGGTCGATTCCGTCGAGATGACGATGGGTGACTGGCTGTGCAGCAACACGACGCTGCGCGGCCGGCCCTTTTCGTTCAAGCGATACCCCTTCCAGCGGGCGATCGCCGACGATCTGCATCCGAACATGGATGTGATCAAGCCGTCTCAGGTCGGCCTGTCCGAGATCCAGGTCCGCAAGTCCCTCGCCTTTCTGGCCCGAAACCGCGGCACCACCCTGATCTTCACCATGCCGAACGAGAAGATGTTCGAGCGCATGTCGACGACGCGCATCCTGCCGCTCGTCAAGGAAGAGAAGGTCTTCAACCTCGAGACCCGATCCGGCGAAAAGCCGACGCGGAGCCGGGGTCTGATCCAGATCGGCTCGAGCTTCATGTATGTGACCGGCGCGACCGAGGGCGATGCGACCTCTATCTCGGCCGATGCGGTCATGAACGACGAAGTCGACCTGACGGACCAGCAGATGCTGGCCCTCTTCAACTCGCGCCTGCAGAACTCCGACTGGAAGCTCAATCAGCGGTTCTCGACGCCGACGTTCAACAACTTCGGCGTCGATCAGGGCTATCAGGTCAGCGACCAGCGCGAGTACATGTGCCGCTGCGATGCCTGCAACCACTGGCAAGTGCCGCTGTTCTCCCGCGCCTTCGTCGACCTCCCCGGTCTGCCCGACGATCTGGAGCATCTGCACGAGATTGACGAGTCGCTGATCGACACCGGCAAGCTCGATCTGGTCAACGCTCAGGTGGTCTGCGAACGCTGCCGCGCGCCGCTCGACCTTGGGCGCGAAGAGAATCGGGAGTGGGTGGCGCAGTTCCCCTCGCGGACCCACGCGCGGGGCTATCGGGTGCGGCCCTTCTCGACCGACCGCCTCGGGCCCGACTACATCATCGCGCAGCTGCTGAAGTACAAGGCCCGCGACTACATGCGCGGCTGGTACAACACCGTGCTAGGCGAAGCCTTCACCGGCGGCAACGCCCGCCTGTCCGACGCCGACATCGCCATGTGCTTCACGGCGCGGTCGATGCGCCCTGATGTCGATCGGAACGAGCCGACGTGGATCGGCATCGACATGGGCCAGACCTGTCACATGACGATCGGGCAGGGGAGCTCGATCGAGGCGATGCACGTCATCGAGTTCCGCACCATCCCGGTCGAGGAACTGCTGTCGACCGTCGAAGAACTGCTGGCCACCTACAACGTGATCGGCGGCGCGGTCGACCGGCACCCTTACACCCCGACCGCCGACGCGCTCTGGACGATCAGCCAGGGCCGCATCCTGCCGGTCGAGTATCGCGGGCAGAAGGAGTTCAACCTGATCAAGGACGAACTCGACGGGGAGACCGTGAAGTACGCGCAGGCCAACCGCACCGCGCTCCTCGACGACGTCGCCCGTCTGGTCCGACAGCACCGCATCCGCTTCAGCGGCTACGGGCAGCAGAAGACCACGATCACCGAGCACCTGAAGGACATGGTGCGCGACGAGAACCCCGAGAAGCCGGCCACCTGGGTCAAGCTGACGGGGAACGACCACTATTTCCACTCGCTGGCGTTCCTGATCGCCGGTTTGAAGCTGAAAGAGTACGAGCAAGGCAAGACTTCCGACCCGCGAAGCACTCTCTACGTAGACGTCGCAAATATATCTGGTCTTGACAGTGGCCTCTTTGCTATAAACAGGAAGGCCAACCGCGGGATCTTTTGATGGCGACGAACTTCGCTTCAGTTTTGAAGGTACTTCTGCCGAAGCGGAGCAATCCTGCTGGCGCTGCCTTCACGAATACCTACAACCCGACCTCCAGCGAGAACACGCTCTCGCTCCCGGCGTATCGGGATCACCTGACCGACGTCTTCACCAGCCGCTCCACGGACGACAGCCGTGCGCTGATGAAGGCGCTGTTCATCCACGACCCCGATGTTTCGGCGGCGGTGAACGCCTTCCTGACCGTGGCGAACACCGATCCGGTCTTCGTCGCGCGGGATGTGAACGGGCTGATCGACCGCGAGGCGCAGAAGACGCTGAACTCGCTGCTGATGGCTCTGACCACGCGCTTCGACTACTCGAAGGGGTTCGACTGGCGTCCGAGCATCCGCCAGATCTGTGAGAACATGCGTTACATGGTCCTGCTGCGCGGGGCTGTGGCCGAGGAACTCGTCCTCGACAAGACGCTGATCCCGACCGAGATCCGGCACGTCGACATCGCCACCATCGAGTGGTTCGAGAAGGCTCCTGGCAAGTTCACCCCGCAGCAGAAGCCGGCAAGCTCGTCCACGCCGGTGCCGCTCGACATTCCGACGTTCTTCGTCTCGTTCTACCGGCGCGACCCGACGTCGATCTACACCTTCTCGCCCTTCGTGTCGGCCATCAACACGGTCGCCGCCCGCCAGCAAGTGATCAACGACCTCTACCGGATCATGCAGCTGACCGGCTTCCCGCGCCTTGAAATCACGGTGCTCGAGGAAGTGATCCGCAAGAACGCGCCCGCTTCCGTGAAGCAGGACGCCGACAAGCTGGCCCAGTACATCAACACGCAGATCGGCGCGATCCGCGGTGCGGTCGTCAACTTGCGCCCCGATCAGGCATTCGTCCACACCGACTCGGTCGAGACGAAGATGCTGAATGACTCGAAGCCCGCGAACTCGCTGAACATCGACTCGATCATCAACACCCTGAACGCACAGAACCAGGCCGCGCTCCGCAGCGTGGCGACCGTGCTGGGTCGCGGGGAGTCTGGCGTGAATACCGCGTCGGTCGAAGCCCGCATCTTCTCGATGAACGCCGAGGAAATCAACGAGCCGCTGTCCGAAGTCTGGTCTCAGATGATGACCATGTTGGTCCGTCTGCATGGCCACGAACAGTCGATCGTCACTTGCCGGTTCAAGCCTGTTGAACTGCGCCCTGCGCTCGAGCTCGAACCGCAGCTGATGATCCGCGCATCGCGGCTCAAGGAAGACCTCTCTTTGGGGATCATCACCGATGATGAGTATCATCTTGAGATGTACGGTCGCATCCGGCCCGACGACGCTCCCGAACTGTCTTCTACTGGCTTCAATGGTGGCGGCGCAGTGGATGTAGGGAACGCCGAGAACGTCTCCCCGAACCAAGATCCGCTCGGCCGGTCTCTCGCGCCTCAAGGCAGCGAAGCGGCGAAGAGCAACGGAGTGAAGCAGAATGGCTGATAACATCCAGGTCCGTGACGCCTCTGGCGTCGTCAATACCTTCCGCACGAACGACATCGGAACGAACCTCCACGTCCCGGTCCATCGCCTCGATGGTCTGAACGTGACCGGCTCGGCGGCATCGGCGGTGAACACCGACCTCCTGAGCGGCGTGGTGAACGGCTGGTACGACGCCAGCGTGTTCTTCTCGGGCACCGTGCAGATCGTGGCCTCGGCCGGGATCACGGCGGGCGCGATCATCTTCGAACAGACCAACGACAATACCTCGACGACCGGCATCGCTCTGGCGGCGCAGGAAGTCTCGGTCGTGAACTCGAACCCGATCGTGGCTGCGGTGACCATCGCCGCGTCGACCCGCCGCGCGTGGCAGATCCCGATCACGATGAAGTACATCCGGGTCCGCATCTCGACCGCGTTCGCGGGCGGCACGGTGCAGGCTTACGCGACCTTCTCGCAGCAGCCCTACGCCTATCCGGCGCTGAACGTGCAGCAGGCCACCGCTGCCTCGCTGCTGACCACGGCGACCATCTCTGGCACCCCGAACGTCGCCGCTCAGGACAACATGTTCTGGAACGAGTCGGTCACCCCGCTGGCGGCGTCGGCCACTCTGACCGGCACGGCGCGGGACGTCGGTGTCGCAGTCGGCGCGGCGCATCGCTACAGCGCCTTCAACGCCTTCGCCTATGCCAGCCACGCCGGGACCATTCGGATCGAAATCTCGGCTGACAACACGACCTGGTATCGCGCGACGGCAGACACTGCAGTCACCGCCGGTGCGGTGGTTCACCTGTCGATCCCGATTTCGGCCCGCTATCACCGTGTCGTCTTCGTCAACGGGGCAACTCTGCAGACGAGCTTCATGTGCAACACCAGCTTTACGGCTTCGTGATGCTCAGAAATCCCGTGCAAAACCCCGTGAAATCTGTAGTTCTTGTCCCATCAGCTGCGAAGCGCGGCAAACGAAACTGAGGAGCTTCTTCCTATGGCCTTCCAATTCTCTACCGCTACCCGGAACGCGGCTCTCGATGCGATCGAGACCACGATCGGGACTGCGCCCACCCTCGAGATCCGCTCGGGCTCCGTGCCGGCCAACGCCGCTGCCGCCGACTCTGGCACCGTGCTGGCGACCCTCGTGCTGCCGTCCGACTGGCTGTCGAACGCCTCGAACGGTTCGAAGTCGCTGTCTGGCACCTGGCAGGATCTGTCGGCTGACGCTGCTGGCACCGCTGGCCACTTCCGCATCAAGGCGTCGGGCACCACGCACATCCAGGGCTCGATCACCGCGACCGGCGGTGGCGGTGACATGACGCTGGACAACACCTCGATCGCTGCTGGCCAACAGGTCGTCATCACCTCGTTCACGATTTCCGCCGGCGGCGCGTGAGGTCTGATCCATGTCGACTGGTTACTTCGCGCAAGTGACGGACGGCGTGGTCACGGACGTCCGTCGCGTCAGCGCCGAGCGCATCGCAGAGAACCCCGACCTCTACCCCGGCTCCTGGGTAGAGGTCGAAAGCATGGACCAGTATCCGGCCATCGGCTGGACCTGGACCGAAACCACCGGTTTCCAACCGCCGCCTGAAGAGGTTGCTGCCGAATGACCAAGGCTACCGGCGGGACCATCAGCTACATCTTCGATGACGGTCAGCTTTATAAGCTGCACCGATTCACAGCTGACGGCACTCTGACGGTCACCGAGGGTGGTTCGGATATTGAATACTTGCTCGTCGGCGGCGGCGGCTCCGGGGGTAAGACTACCTCGTCGTCCAGCACGGCTGGTGGCGGTGGCGGTGGCGGTGTCATACTCGGGACGGGGCTGACCCTCCCTACTGGCTCCTATCCCGTCACAATTGGTGTCGGTGGTGCAGGCTCAAGCGGCGCTGGTAACAGCGGCGGCAACACCACCTTCAACGGCCTGACCGCAATTGGCGGTGGTGGAGGCGGTGGAGCTTCCGCAGGCAAAAACGGCGGCTCCGGTGGTGGTGCTGCGGGTACTGGCGTTGCTTCACAACGTATCCCTGGGACCGGCACTGCCGGTCAGGGCAACTCTGGTGCCTCTGGTTCTTACATCAGTACCACTCAGCACCGTGGCGGCGGCGGCGGCGGCGCTGGAGCGGCAGGCAGCGGCGTAAATGGTGGTGTTGGTGTCTACACCAGCTTCAACGGATCAATCACGGCCTACGGCGGCGGCGGCGGTGCGAGTCAGAACAACGTCGGTTCTCTTGTTTATGGCGCTGGCGGCGATGGTGGTGGTACGGCCGCTTCCACAAGCTCTACTGCCGGCACCAACGGCCTTGGTGGTGGCTCTGGTGCCACTCTGCATAGTACTGCACTGACTGGCAAAGGCGGCGACGGCGTAGTCATGGTCCGCTATCCGGTGGGTGGCGTCACCGCTGACAACGTGTCCTTCGACCTTGACATCAGCGGCACCCCTTACCGAGTCCATATCTTCAAGCAGGACGACACGTTCACTGCGACAAGTGATATCTCTGGCCTTGAATATGTAATCGTCGCTGGTGGTGGCTCCGGTAGCTGGGATGAGTTTTACAACGCCGGTGGTGGTGGCGCTGGCGGCGTTATCCGCAATATCGGTTCTCCAATTACGCTCCCAGCTGGTAGCTATCCAATTGTCATTGGTGTCGGCGGGGCTGGGAGGAACACTACAGGGCCTGGTAGCAACGGCGGGAATACCACTTTCAACGATCTAACCGCGATTGGTGGCGGTAGAGGCGGATACGCCGGCCCCGGTGCCGCCGGCGGCTCCGGCGGTGGTGGTGCTCACAACGCTTCTGGCTTCTCCCCTGGCGGCACTGGCACTTCCGGTCAAGGTTTCGCTGGGGGCAGCGGGCACTACAACGCGACTTCAACTCTACGCTCCGCTGGCGGCGGCGGCGGCGCTGGTGGTGCTGGTGTTACCGGTACTGCCGGTGTCGGGGGCCGAGGGGGTGTCGCGGTCTCTCTGAACATCTTCGACGCTCCCATGCTTTTCGCCGGTGGTGGTGGCGGTTCGGCCGGCACGGGAAGAAGTCAAGGCGCGGGTGGTTCCGGTGTTGGTACGGCGGGTGCCCGCCTCGCGGGGTCGCAAAATGCTACCAACGGCACCGGCGCGGGCACCGGCGGTGTTTCGGGGAGTGCCGCTGGGAGTGGGACATATTCGACCGGCAAGGGTGGCGACGGCATCGTCATCCTGCGCTATCCGGTTCCGCTTACCCCCTCGAACGGCACGTCCGATGGTTCGATCGAGTTCAGCGGCGATGCTCAAGGTATTGTCCAGGATCTCGTCACCACCACTGGTGAAGTATCAGGCTCGATCGACATCACCGGTGTCTCAGAAGGTCTCGTTCAAGACGGCGTCCTGAGCGGTGCAGTAGCCGGATCGCTTGACCTGATCGGCGAGGCGACGAGCACCATTCTTATCGCTGGCTCGGCCTCGGGTGAGCTCGGCCTTCCTGCGAACGCGGACGGCACCATCAACGTGGTTGGCGCGGCTGTCGCTGCGCTCGATCTGAACGGCGGCGCGGTTGGCGTCCTGCCAATCCAAGGCCAGGCAGAGTCGGCACTGGACCTGACCGGCCACGCTGCAAGCTCGAGCGTTCCGACTGCGGATGCCTCTGGCACGATCGACTTCACTGGTGATGTGACCGGCGCAGTTCAGATCGCCGGATCGGCCGAAGGCTCGGTTGACCTGATCGGGGTGGCCTCGAGCGAGTTGCCGATCACGCTTGACGCAGCGGGTTCCATCGGCCTTACCGGCTCGGCCGAAGGTGCGCGTGTCGCGCGCGGCGCGGCCAGCGGCTCGATCGCGTTCGGCGGCGCGGCGGATGTTGATCTTCCGATCAGCGGATCTGTCATCGCGGCGCTCGACCTGAACGGCGGCGCGGTTGCGCGTGTGGCCATCCAAGCGGCGGCATCCTCGAGCATCGACCTCTCTGGTTCGAGCACCATCGTCGTCAAGACCACCGGTTCGGCGGCGGGTTCGATCAGCTTCGACGGATCGACCGAAGGCTTTGTGGCCACCGGCGCTCAGGCTCAGTCGATCATTACCCTGACGGGATCGGCCACAGCGAAGGTCAAGAACACCGGCCAGGCAGCGGGCGAACTTGGTCTCCCGGCCACCGCGGACGGTGACGTCAACATCGTCGGCGCGGCTGTCGCGGCCCTCGACCTCAATGGCGGTGCGGTCGCTCGGGCTCCATCCACTGGCGCGGCCGGTTCTTCGCTCGACTTCACAGCGTCTTCGACCGGTCAGCTGAAAATCGTCGCCACGACCCAAGGCTCGATGTCGTTCGGCGGCGCGGCGGCGGCGGCTGTCCAGATTGAAGGCAACCTGGCGGGTGGGCTGGCGATCACCGGCGCGGCCACGGCCCGCCTGCCTGTGAAGGTCGAGTCGGCTGGCTCGTTCCTTATGGTCGGCGCGACGACCGGCATGGTGATCAAGCCGCAGCGCCGAGCATCCGACGAGGACAGCAAGAACGTCATCAAGTATGACATCGTGCTCAACGCAGCTGAAGTTGTTGAACACAACAACAAGCCGATGATCATTGCTCGCTTCAATTCTGCAGTTGTTCTGGAACGTCGGCCCAATTCTGCTATTCTGCCGGAAAGCTGAAACCGGCGGGGCTCCATGTTCACCATCAAGCAGTACAACACGATTCCTTTGCTGGAAGCGACTTTGCTCGACTCCAATCAGCAGCCGGTCGATCTTGCGGACGCGACCGTGACCTTCGCCATGCGGAGCCGGGACAACGACACACTGGTCGTCGCTGGCGATGCGATCGTGATCGACGAGCTCGAAGGCAAGGTCGCTTACCCGTGGACCTCTGGCGACACGACTGTGCCGGGAGCGTATTACGGCGAGTTCATTGTGACGTACTCGGCCGGTGGGATCGAGAGCTTCCCGAATTCCAGTTACATCGACGTCTACGTGGTGCGTTCTTCAGGAAACGCACCGTAAAAGTTTTCCTAGACTTGCTGCCGCCATCGCGGTTATTCTCCACGAAACTGAACCAGGTGTGCAGATGTACTTCTCGAAACCTTCGAAAGCAATTGATGCGACTGCCGAAATCCTCGCGCAGATCGAGCGTGTGACCGGGACTGCGGTCGCCGCCGAGGACATCGTTGTCTTCGAAGCCGCTGTGATGAACACCCGCCCGCTGAACAAGATGGGTTCGATCTTCCACGAGGGCCGTGCCACCGAAGACACGCTTCGCCAGATGGCTGAGGCGCTGAACTCGGGCCAGGAGTCGGTCCCGCTGCACACGCTGCATGCTCAGGGCTACGAGCTCCCGATCGGCAAGGTGTTCCAAGGCGAAGTCGTGAAGGGCGCGGACGGCGAGGCCGAACTCCGCGCCATGTTCTATCTGCCGAAGTCTGAAGCCTCAATGGTTGAGAAGATCAACCTCGGCATCATCGACGAAGTTTCGGTTGGTCTGAAATCCAAGGCTCTGCTGTGTTCGAAGTGTGGCTTCGACTACTTCGGGCCCGACGCCACGTTCGAGAACCTCTATTCGCAGACTTGCGAGAACGACCACACGGTTGGTGTCGACGGCACCCATGTGAAGCTGTCCGGTCTCGACAAGTGGATGGAGCTCTCGCTGGTTTCGCGTGGCGCGGCCAGCAAGCCCAAGATCCTCGGTCGGACCAAACAGGTCATGGCCAAGGAGACTTACGACCGCATCGCCGCTGATGGTCTGCCTCCCGAGGCGGTCGTTCTCTTCACCGCATCCGACGACAAAAAGGACGATGACCTGATGGACCCTGAAGTCAAGGCGCAGCTGGACGCCTTTGGGGTGCAGCTGACCGAGCTCAAGGAGCTTGTTGCTGCCCTGACCCCCAAGGAACCCACTGCCGAAGAACTTGAGGCGGCTGCTGCCGCCGAAGCTGAAGCCGCTGCTCTCGCAGCCGCCGCAGCTGCCGAAGCTGAAGCTGCTGCTCTTGCTGCCGCCGAAGCTGAAGTTTCCGAGCAGGACACTGCTCTGAAAGCGGAACTGGACGCCGCCAAAGCTCGGATTGCCGAGCTCGAAGCTGCGGCTACTCCGAAGAAGGAAGAAGTGACGATCGACGTTTCGGGGATCCCGGTCGGCGGCGTGGCTGCTTCTGCTGTCGAAGATGCAAAGAAGGCTCAGGCGCTGCCGGCCCTCTCGGCATTCAAAACCCCTAAGCGTTGAAAGGACTGAAAGATGGCAACGATTGGTGTTGGCGTCTCGCTCCGCGGGATCGAGCACGAAGAGTTCCACTATCCCTTCAACCTCGCAAGCGCCGTCACGGCGGATGATGTTGGCAAGCCGGTCGCTCTCGATACGACCGCTGCCAATACCGTGAAGGTCGCCGGCGATGGTGATGTGATCGTGGGCAAGCTGGCGACGTACGAGAACCGTGCGATCGAAGGCGTGAAAGTGGGCGCGGTGGCGCTCAAGGGTGGTTTCAAGTTCACCAAGAGCGGCACGATCGCTGTGGGTGACTCGGTTCAGGGCGCTGCTGGCGGTGCCGTGAAGAAGACCACCGCGGCTGACTACAGCCTGAATATGGTCGTCGAGTCGGGTTCCGACTACGTCGTCGTCGTGATGAAGTAAGGAGCGCCGAAGATGCGTGATCTCATCGACATCCAGCGCCGTCCCGTCGAGGACGTGCTGAAGGGCCTCCGCGGCGCTCGTGGCGAGTCCGTGGAAGCTGGTCAGGCACTGGTCCGTGCTGCCGCCGAAAGCGGTCTCGGTCTGCGTGACTACCTGACCCTCGCGATCGACACCCGTGCGGGTGAGAACGCCAACCGCTACGCCGAGCTCTCGGGCTACGAAGCGGCCCTGGCTCACCTGAACCTGCCGATCCGCAACGACTTCGAGAACGGCGTCGTGCTGCAGGCCGCTTCCGAGACCTTCCAGAAGTTCCCTGGCACCCGTGCCATGTTCCCGGAAGTGATCGACGACGTGCTGCGGTTCAAGAACCGTCAGGACCAGATCGAGTCCGTCGCCCCGATGCTGGCGCAGTCGCGCACCATCGCTGGCACCGAACTCATCTCGACCCTGGTCGAGGATGACTCGGCTGAGCGTGACACCTTCACCGTTCCCGAGCTTGCTCGGATCCCGGTGCGGACGATCCGTACGTCGCAGCAGACCGTCGCCATGTACAAGCATGGTTCGGCCTACCGCACTTCGTACGAGTTCAACCGTCGCGCTTCGCTCGACCTCCTGACCCCCTACGCCGCGCGCGTGGCTCGTGAGCTCGAGATTTCGAAGGCGAAGGCCGCTGTGGCCGTGCTGATCAACGGTGACGGTGTCAACGGCGCTGCTGCGACCGCTGCTCTGTCGACCTACGGTGGTGACTTCACTTCCGGCAAGTCGCTGCAGCACAACTACAAGGCGCTGGCCAAGTTCCTGATGGAACGTGCGAAGAACGGCACCCCGGTCGACATGCTGGTGGGCAACTTCGACACCTACGTCGAACTGATGTTCATGTTCGCTCCGACCGCCGCCGTTGGCGTCGATCGCACCGAGATGGAAGCTCTGGTCGCGGCCGGTGGGCCGATGCTGCAGCTGCCGATCATGGGCGGCGCTGTGCAGTTCGCGGTGTCCTCGGCTGTTCCGGCCAACAAGCTGATCGCCTTCACCAAGGCCGAGACGCTGGAAGAGCTGGTCGAAGCTGGTTCCTCGATTTCCGAGAACGAGCGTTCGATCCTGAACCAGTCGATCACCTACGTCCGCACCGAAGTCACCGGCTACAAGCTGGCCTTCGGCGACACCCGTACGGTGCTGACCACCAACGCCTGATCCTGATCAGGTCGGTTGAACCGAGGGCCCACCCACCCACCGTGGGTGGGCCTTTTCCATAAGGAGCTCCTTCCCATGAAAGTTCTGGTCGAAACGACCTCCAACATCATGCTGCTCGACCCCAACACGGGCGATGCGATCGACGATGTTGTTCCCACCCTGACCGTCTGGACTGCCTTCCTCGAAGCCCGCGCTGGGCTCGGACAGGTCCGCGTCCTGCACCGAGGCTTTACCGAAGACGCCACCAACGAGGAATGGCTCGACTACCTCAAAGAGTCGGACGGCAAGCTCGATCTGGCGATCATGTCCTTCGTGTCGAAGTACGGCTTGGAAGACGCCCCCGGCAGCAAGAAGCCTGCGGTGACCGTCGAGCAGAAGGTCGACGAAATCGCGCCCTCCAAGCCCACTCGCAAGAAAGGCTAAGCCATGTGGTTCTTCGCCGGTGAGAACGTCACCCTCAACTTCGACTTCAAGGTGGATGGCGAGTTCGTCGTCCCGACGTCGGCCAGCTACGCGCTCCGCAACCACCTGGGTGTACAGGTTGGCGGGTTGGTCACTCTCACCGACCTGACCACTTCGGCCTCCATCCAGATCCTCGCGGCGAACAACGCGATCGCCACCGGGGCGCTCTACGAGAACCGCTACGTTCTGGTGATGTTCATCCACAATGGTCGGACGCACACACTGGTCCAGCCCTACAAGCTGACCTCGTTTGTGCCGATCACTGCTGGTCCCGCTGATGTCCGTCGCCTGACCGGTCTGGCCGAGAACGAACTGCCCGATGCGGAAATCGACATCCTGTCGGCCTACTTCCAGCTGTTCGACAGCTTCGGCACCGACTTCTCCAGCCATCTGACGGCCACGACCTTCAAGAACCGGCAGGCGAACGAGGCGATTGCGCTGCAGGCTGCGATCGACGTCGCGTCGTCCTTCCCGCTGCGCGTCCCGGTCTCGGCCCGCAGCGAAGATTCCCAGTTCGCACGGATCACGGGGCTGGACTTCGGCGCTCTCGAACTCGAGCTTCGTCGTAAACTTCAGCAGGCTTTGACTGCAGTTATCTCTGTTGAAGAGACGACGGTCGAAGTATTCTCGGTCGCGACCCCGACCGATCCTGTGACTGGAGCCTGATGATGCGAGAAATCCGCGGCCAATTCCAAACGCTGTTTAGGACTCAGAGGGGGAACAAGTTCTTCGGTGAACTCGGCCTCCCGAGCCAGTCGGCGTCCACGACTGACTTCCGGCCGCGGAGATCCCTCACCGTCTCGAAGAAGGCGATGGTCGACACAGGCGACGTCGTCTTCGCCGATACCGGCACCTACCTTCTGGCCCTACAAGCCACCTATTCAGAGACGCTGCAGTTCAAATGCTTCGAGGTCACTCATCGGATCAGCTGGTCCCGCAAGACGGACCAGGTGGACCCGGTGACCGGGATGGCGCGTGACAGCTACCTGACGATCCTCGACACCGCACTGCCGGTCGTCGTCGAGCATGGTGGCATCGTCCAGAACATGGGCATCGAGACTGACCGCTACAACATCCTGACCGGTGCTGACGTCAAGGTTGGCGACCGACTGGGTGCGTGGATCGTGCAGAACCGGAAGGACGCATTGGGTCTGCACTTGCTCGAGGTCGCGTGATGGCCAAGACCAGAGTAGGTTCGACCTACAGCACCATCATCGAGAAATCCGAACGGGTTTTCTACAACGCGACCTTCGCTGCTCTTGACGCGATCGCGGAAGAGAAGGTCAGGAACGTCCGTCTTGCTGCCCGCAAGATGGGGCGAGAGTTCTTCCGCACTCTGGCGAAGGACTATATGCGCGTTCCGGCCCCCGGCTCCTTTGGATGGGCCGACCTGAGCCCGAAGTGGGACAAGCGCAAGCGTCATCACAATCGGAACGCCTACCGGAAGGTCTACTACGGGATCAGCCCACAACTTGGTCTCGGTGCCCACCTTCGAGAGGAAATGTCGAAGAAGAACGCGAACGTGCTGTTTGGTTCTCCGAAGATCAAGGTCAAAGCGGCCAGCGATATGACCGGCGTGGAAGGTAAGATCGTGCCGGTGGAGAGCCTGCCGGGGCGCTATCAGTTCGCCGCTGGTTCGACTCGTCGGATGGAGGACGGCACGATCAAGAAGATCGGTGGTCGTTTCGTTACGCCGAGTGCGCGTGTGACGGTCGAACTCTTCCCTCGGATCATTAACCTGGCAGCGCCTGAGATTTTCGACGCGATGCGCCGGCGGTCTCGCGACCTCGGTCCCATGAGTGGTGGTGGTGACGACGAAGATGGTGAAGGAGCCGGCCGCGGCAACTGGATCCAGAGACTGGCCGGCAACGAGTTCGGTACTGCCCTCGGCGGCAAGGTTCCGGCTCGACCGCTCCTCGCGCCGTTCATGCGGTGGTGGTTGCAGAACACCGGCTTCAAACGAATCGAAGAGGCTTTGAGATGAATGAATACCGCGACTCCCGCGCGTCCTTGATCCGCTTCTGCCGCGACTTCGCGGACGAGATGAAGGGTCGTGGGATCGAGATGGATGTGATCGACTTCGACACCGCCGGCGAACCGCAAACCTGGCCGAAGACCGACGTGGTCGGCATCGGCGAGTTCACGTTCACGCTCAACGATGGGAACATCGAGGTCGATGTGGCTCTCGGTCTGTCGACCGTGGAAGACACGAACAACTTCCGGCTTGCCGACATCACGAACATGCTGGTCAACAAGCTGATCCCCGGTATGAGGATCAAGCTGTTGAACGCATCGACCGGTCAGACCCGTGGGTTCCTCGCGGTCACGAACGGAACGCGCGTGGCGGCTCCGTTCCCCTCGAGCACCCGCACGGTGCAGCCGATTATGATCAGCCTGCTTTCGGACCAGACTTTGCGGTAATCAAGTCCCGAGCGACTTGCTCGTCGATCGCCGTTTCCAAGATGTGGATGATCTCTGCATTCTTGGTTCGGCGGCTGATCGCGGCCCGTGCCTCGATCTGATCATGCAGATCCGTGGGGATTCGGATCGTGAAGGCTTTCATCTTCTTCATCAGAAGCTCCTTGGGTTGAACTGGTGCGAAGTTATACCAAAGAAAACCTTTGGCGCACAGTGGGTTTCTCGGCTATAGTCTGCCGAACGTAAAGCAAACCCCGGAAGGAGCTTTTGAACATGGCTGGCGAAGCAAAGACCAACGCCTTTATGCTGGGTTCGGCGACCGTGATGCTTGGCCCGCAGGCCGATCTCTTCACGCTGGCCCCCTCGACTCACTCGATCGGCCTCGTGAAGAACTTCACGACCTCGAGCGAGCCCCAGTACACCGACCTGACGCAGGGCGTGAAGAACACCATCGTGTACTCGGTGATGACCTCCAACCGCATCCGCGCGCAGATGGAAGTCTACGAATACACTTCGAAGAACATCGCTTACGCGCTGGGCCTGAACGGTGCCTCGCTGGCTGCGATTTCGGCGTCGACCACGACCTCGGCTGCTGCGGCTGCGAACGCGACCACGATCACCGTCGTGTCGGCGACCGGTCTGACCGTTGGCACCTGGATCTCGATTCAGGAAGGCACCGACGACAAGGTCTTCTATCGCAAGATCACCACCGTCGCGACCAACACCCTGACCCTGAACGCCGCTCTGCCGGTCGCGATGGCCTCGGGCTGCGTGGTCCAGAAGGTCAACCCGATCGACGTCGGCTCGACCGCTGATCAGCCGTTCCTGTCGGCCAAGATCGTCGGCCAGCTGGCCGATGGCACCGAGATTGGCCTGCTGCTGCCGAAGGTTCGCATCACCGCGGGCTTCACGCTGGGCTTCACCACGGACAACTTCGGCAACCTGCCGCTGGAGTTCACCTGCTATGACCTGACTTCCGATGATCCGAACTACTCGGAATTCTTGGGCAAGCAGGGTCTGCTGCTGACGTCGAAGTAAGGCACCAAGTTAAACCTTGCTGAACCTCGCCCCGTGGAGTAAATTCACGGGGCGATTTCTTTTCAACAGGGGAGCCTCATGGCTGATACTTTCGACATCGTGGTCAACGGATCTGAGAAGCAGATCAAGATGACCTTCGGTCTTCTGAACATCCTTTGCCGCGCCGTTGGTGACGTCGACTCGGCCGCGACCGTGAACTTCGATCCGGTGCTGCGCCACACCTTCCTCGTCGAGATGCTCTCGGATCGTGATGCGAAGGGCAAGATCAAGGAAGCGATCGACGTCGACACCTTGGACCTCGACGTGGACGCGGCCAGTGATCTGATCGCGTGGGCTGGAGACCACGTTCTGGATTTTTTCTTGAAGGGGTTGGAGAAGACCAAGGCCCTGCAGGAAAGGCATCAAAATCGGATCAAAGCCTTGATGCCTACTCCGGTTGGTTCGGGCAACTGAGCTTTGAGGACGCTGTCTGCCTTGTGTTCGACAGCGTCCCTTCCGACATCGACGAGATTTACTGGCGCTGCTCACTCAAAGATATTAGAGTGAAGCTGCGCCTTTACTTGGGACATCAGCAGGCTTTGATCGTTCAGAACTTCCAGTCGTTGGCGACTATTGTTAGCCAAGCCTTCGGCGGGAAGAAAAAGAACGACGATGTTGTTGTGCCGCAGTCGAAGGACGAACTGGAAATCGCCTTCAGGAGCGTCTTCGGATAATGACACAGAAGCAGGTTCAACAGGTAGACATCCTGGTTTCCAAGGCCTCGGTCGACTCGGCCGCTGCGCTGACCGATGCTTTCGCCAAACAGGATCAGCGGGTCACCGCTCTCCTGCAGAGCCTGAAGCTTGTCGAGAACCAATTGAAGGCGATCAAGTCGGCACAGATCGCGGCGACCCCCAACTATGTGAAGGGGGCCGCTGCATCTCAGGAGACTCAGGTCCAGAAGGCGGCGATCACGGCCGACCAGAAGCGCATCCAGGCGTACAAGGATCTGCTGAAACTCGATCAGGAGCGCAGTGCGCTTCTGATGTCTCAGAGCCGCATGCTCGATGAGGAAGGCAAGCGGGTCAAGAAGATCACCGACCTTGAGCAGCTGGCGCTGAACCTCAAGGCCGCTCAGTTCCGCGCCAAAGAGGCGCAGCTGAAGCAAGATGATCAAGGGCAGGCCAAGGCCCAGCAGCTTGTTCGCATCTTCCAGAAGCGCATCGACCAGATCCAGGCCGAGCAGAAGGCCAAGGACGCAGCCTCAAAGCGGGAGCGTGAAGCCCTCGCTGCGCTGGATCGCAGCGCGAAACAGATTTCGGACGGTCAGGCTCAGCGTGAGCGGCAGCGTGAGAAGGAAGCCCTCGCGGCCCTTCGCCGGATGCAGCAGGAAATCGCTGCCGGTCAGAATGACCGGGACAAGCGGGAGCAGCAGTATCAGGACCGCCTGCGGCGTAACGCCGAAGAGCGGATCAAGCAGGCCAAGCGTGAGGCTGATGCGGCCGAGCGGGCCCGCATGCAGCCGATCAACGACCAGCGGGCCGCGCAGCGGTCGCGCGAAATGTCGGAAATGCGCCTGTTTGGCGACGGCGGGGCCAGCCTGCTGCGTATTCAGGCCAACCTGATGGCCAACTACATGCTGGTGAACCAGATCACCAGCGCGTTCTCGAACGCGGTCTCGGCCAGCGTCGAGTTCGATAAGAGCCTGCGTGATCTGCAGGCTATCGTGAAGGTGACCGATGGTGGGATGGAGTCGCTGAAGTCGACCATCATCCAAGCCTCGGACGCCAGCAAGTTCACCGCGAACGAAGTCAGCCAGGCCGCGATCATCCTCGGTCAGGCCGGCTTCTCGAACGCTCAGATCCGCGAGTCTGTCTCTGCCGTCGCCCAGCTGGCCACCGCCACCGGGACCGACCTGACCCGTGCTGTGGACGTCGCAACCTCTGTGATCGGGATCTTCAACCTTGAAGCGTCCCGCATGCAGGGAGTGTCGAACACCCTGACGCAGGCGATCAACTCCTCGAAGCTGGACATCGAGAAGCTGACCCTCGGTCTGCAGTATGCCGGTAACACCGCTTACGACGCTGGCGTCTCGTTCGAGGAACTGACCGCCGGTCTCGGCGCGATGGCCAACGCTGGTATCCGGTCGGGTTCGACCCTCGGCACCGGTATGCGCCAGATCCTGGTCTCGCTGGAGAAGCCGTCCGAGACCTTCGAGCGCAATCTACACAAGCTGGGTCTGACGACCTACGACGTGGACCTGAAGACCAAGGGGCTCTACGGCGTCATGAAGACGCTGCGTGAAGCGGGCTTCAGCGCCGGTGACGCCATTGAGTCGTTCGAGGTTCGCTCCGCTGCGGCCTTCATCGCGCTGTCGAACAACCTCCCGCTGATGGAGAGCATGCAGCAGAGCTTCTATGGCTCGGTTGCCGCGTCCCAAGCGCAGGAAACGCAGATGCGGTCGCTGTCCGGTCAGGCCGAGCGTCTGAACGGCGTGTTCTCGAGCCTCGCCTACGAGGCGTTCGAGCCGATGCTCTATCTGCTGCGTGACGCCGCCAAGGCTACCAGCGATTTCCTGATCACGCTGCGCGACAGCGGTGACGCCCTGCGGGCCTTCGGCACCATCTTCGCCGCGACGATCGGCAGCGCCGCTCTCTACGCATCCGCTAACCGTCTGCTCGGTCTCTTCGGTCTGCTGCCGTCTCAGCTGCTGCTGGCGCAGAACGCGACGGTGCAGCTGGGGGCCAGCATGCAGCAGAACCTGGCCTTCGGCGCGGTCGCCATGTCGAGCAATGCCCTCAAGGCTTCGCTGCAGAACGTCGCCCTGACCATGCGGTCGCTGCCCACGCTGTTCGCTGTGGCTTCGGCATCCACCGGCACGTTCTCTGCCGCGGTGACCACTGCCCGTATCGGTGTCGCAGCCCTTGGCACCGCGTTCGTCACCTGGCTCCCGCTTCTGTCGGCGGTCGGCTTCGGCGTCTACGCCGCCGTTCAGGCGTTCTCGTCCTACGAGAGTGAGCAGGAGCGGGCGAACAACGCAGTCGACATGTGGCGCACGAAGCTCGACGCCTCGAAGGGTGCTGTCGACAGCTACCGCGCCAAGATCAAGGAAGTCGAAGATCGCATCCAGAGCCTGAGCAACCGCAGCAAGGAACTGAGCCGCAATCAGGACATGCTGAAGAGCGAGGTCGCTCAGGTTCGGTCGCAGTTCGCCGGCATGGACGCCAATATCTCGGCTACCGAATCCAGCGTCGATACCTTGATCGCGAAGCTGCAGGCCCTGTGGGCGCAGCTGCAGCAGCAGTATGTGCTGAAGATCGGCGTCCAGATTTCCAACCTCCAGGGTCTGATGACCGCCCTGAACCTTCAGGGCATGGACATCGGCAACCGGATGTCTGCAGCCCAGTTTGATGGTCGCAGCCAGGATGCCGAACTTGAGAAGGCATACGCCGAAGTAGTCCGCACCCGCGGCACCCCGGATTTTGCGGATGCTCGGGCAAAGCTGGATACGCTGATCGCATCCCGCCAGACGGAACTCGAGACGAAGGGGTACATGAACCTCCCGGCTCCTGAGGAACCCTCTGGCTATCAGGATCCCATGGGCGCGGCTTCGTCGGCCTCTGACCCGCGTGTGGACCGTCGCACCTTCCTCGAAGACAGCCTTCGCCGTGCCACCACGCTGACCGGCCTGGTCAACGAGATGGGTACTCTCGAGGCCAGCAAGCTCGACGTGCAGTCGCAGATGTCGCAGGCCGAAGTCGAGCAGATGGATGCGACGGCCCGTGGCCGGTTGAAGAACGAAGAAGCCCAGCGCCTGACGATGCAGAACCAGATCCGTGAGGGTCTGGCCACGATTGAGAAGGTTTACGCGAACGATCCCATCGCACGGTTCAAAGCAACCGAGGCGCTTGCGGCGCAGTATCTCCCGATGGTGAAGGGTGTTCAGGCGCAGCTGCAGAGCCGCAACGGCAAAGACTTGACCGACAACGTCGTCAACGAACAGGTCGGCAAGTGGAATGAGCTTGAGGGCATGCTGACGGGTGCGGCAGCGGACGCCTTCACTGGTTATGACAAAGAGCAGAACTCGATCGAGGACTCGCAGGCTCGGACGTCGAACATCGTCTATCAGGGCGTCCTCGAGCAGGGTCGCCGCTCCAACACGGTCGATGACGCTAATGGCGCATACGACGAAGCTGCGCGGCAGTCGAGCATGCTGCTGGACCAGGAGTTGGCCTCCATCGACACCGGCCTGAAGAAGGACGCGAACGGCAAGGTCATCGACACGACTGAGAGCCGTGCGGCTCGGCGTGATGCTCAGGCGAAGTACGAAGAACGTCTCCGTGACATCGCGCGTGAGCGTGAGAACACCATCGAGGGCATCGAGGCTGGCACGGGCGGCGGCACCGCCATCGCACGGGCGAACTTCGACCGCGCGATCGACGATCTGCGTACCTCTGACACCAACATCCAGAACAAGTTCGACAACGGCGAACTTGGCCGCACCGACGCGGCCGCTGGTATGTCGACCAACATGAAGTCGGCGCAGACCATGCTGCAGGCCCTGACCGTGGAGCGGCAGCAGCTGGAAGCGAAGGGTAAGCTGACTGCCGAAGAGCAGGCCCGCTTCCGCTATCTGGCGGGCGCGGAGAACACCCTGCGTGACTACGTCCGCAGCCGTGATAGCGAAATCAACAGCCTTCTGAACGGGCAGGACGCCGGTGCCGACACCGCGGCGGGCCGTGCGTTCAACACCAGCATGGCCAGCTTGCAGGATCGTGTGGAGCAGACCCGCATCGACGCGCGCCTGAAAGCGATCACCGATGAAGAGGCGAAGGCCCGCTACAAGAAGGTTCAGGACGACGCGCAGGCGCAGCTGACCGGTGTGCAGGGGCGGCTCAAGCCTCTGCAGGCCAAGGTCGACGCGAAGATGCCTCTGACCCCGGCTGAGGAACGCGCTTACGCTCAGGGTGTCAGCGAAGAGAAGAAGCTGCGTTCTTTCATGGCTGACAACCTGTCCAACGTCGAAGGTGCATCGGGTGGTCAGGGTGGCGGCGGCGCAGGCTCGGCTGACAGCGGCGCTGGTCGTGACTTCAATCTGCTGATGGACAACCTCAAAACGGAAATGTCCGATGTTCAGCAGAACCTGAAATACAACGACGTCGACCCCGCTCAGGGTCTGGCGCAGATGGAAGGCATTGTCGCCAAGGCCAGGGAAGAGCTCGAACTGCGTCGTCAGCAGATGGCCGTCCAGAAGGAAGGCTCGGCTGAATACAATCGCCTGAAGAGCGAAGAGCGCACCCTGCTGACGTTCATCCGTGAGCAGGAAGCGGGCATCCGTGAGGAGCAGGAGAAGCAGGGCGTTGCTCAGGTCGACATCCTGAACAGCGTCAAGGCGTGGGCGGCTGAGAACCTCAACATCAACAAGGGGCTCGAGGAAGGCTTCCTCAACGTCCTCGGCTCGATGAAGAACGGTCTGTCGACCTTGTTCAGCGACCTCATGAGCGGGACCAAGTCCGCCAAGGATGCCTTCCGCGACTTCGCCATGTCGGTGGTCGAGTCGATCCAGAACGTGATCGCCGAAATGATGGCGATGTACGTGCTGAAGAAGATCCTCGGCGTCTTCGGCATGACGATCAGTGGTGGCGGGGCCGAGATTGTTCCGGTCACGACCATGACTGGCGGCGCAGTCCGCAAGGCCGGTGGTGGCATGGTCTCTGGCAACGTGGCCCGCGACAGCAAGCTCCACATGCTGATGCCTGGTGAATACGTGCTGCGGAAGAAGGCTGTGGACATGATCGGCGTCCAGACGCTGAACGCCATGAACGCGATGGGCAACCGCGCGATGGCCTCTGGCGGTCACGTCGGTGTGGCGAAGCAGGACAAGGGCCCGCTCGGCCAGACCAACGTCTACGTGGTGGCCCCCGAGCAGCAGCCGGTCCCTGGTCCCTCGGACATCATCGCCGTGATCAACGACGACATCGCGCGGAACGGCACCACCAAGAAACTGATCAAGTCCGTTGCGATGGGATACTGACGATGGCCACTTTTCCCGCCACCTACTACACCGTCCAAACCAAGTATCCCCAGTCTGGCTCTCGGGTCCAGCTGGGGAACAGCTACCTCTACACCGCACCGCCGGTCGCGGCTGATCAGCGCATCTTCACGGTCAAGCTGCAGGGCATGACCTACTTTGTGAACGCCAACGGCACGATCAACACGACGACGCAGATCGGTCGCAATATGGCGGTGTTCGAGCAGTTTTACCTCGACCACAAGCTTTACCTGACCTTCCAGTTCACCCATCCGGTCTATGGGACGGTGAACTGCAAGTTCAACCAGCCGCTCCAGATCCCGGAAGGCATCGAGGGCGGCTCTGGCATGCTCCCCGCCTTCGAAGTCGAACTGATTGAGATCCCATGAGAACTGATCTTCCGACCGGCATCAAGACGACCGCGCAGGACTTGTCGCCTGACGCAATCGTCAGCCTCTACAAACTGGTGCTCACCAATGGCAGCACCCCCACCGAGATCTACTTTACACCGCACAAGCAATTGACGTGGCTGGGCGACACCTATTCTGAGATTCCTTGCACCATGACACAGATGGAGCAAGACTCGCAGGGTCGAGCCAATCGGCCGAAGTTCAGCTTTGCAAACCCTGGTGGGATCTTCACTTCGGCAATCCAGCAAGGCGTTCTAAACAACGCGCAGCTGACTCGCTTCCGTGTCCTCAAAGCTGATCTGGATGCAAACATCAATGCTAAGGTTACGGAGAAGTTCTTCGTCAGCAAGATCGTCATGATGAACAAAGACATGGTCAGTGTAGAGTTGCGCGACGTCTTCGACGGGCATATGTTCAAGTTCCCGGCCCGCGCCTATTATCCGCCCGAGTTCCCGAATGTCTCACTATACTAACCTGATCGGCTTGCCCTACATCGACGGAAAGCAGGATTGCTACTCGATCGTTAGGCGTTACTTTGATCAGACATATGGGCTCAAGCTGCGCAACTACGCGCGGCCGAGCCGCTTCTGGGAAGACCAGCAGTTGGACCTCTACAAGATGTTCGTGCTGGAAGGCGCAAAACCGGTGCTAGACGACACGATCCAACTAGGCGACGTGCTCTTGATGCCACTCTTCACCCCCTTCGCCACCCACGCCTGCATCGTGGTTGGCGACAACCTGATCCTCCATCACCCCCCTGGTCGTCTCAGCTGCGTCGAGGCGATGCGGCCGAAGTGGTCGAACCGCACGAGCGTTGTTGTGCGCCATCCAGTCGTCACCGCGGCGAACGCCAAACGGCCGGTCGAACAGGTTCATCTACATGAGATCCTCAATGCTCAAGTACTCCAATCTCCTGAATTTCAAGCAGCAGCTAAACGGGTTCTGGAATCCAGGGTCTGAGCGGTGCGGTGTGATCAATGCGAACCTCGAGCTTGTCGAGGTTCCCAACCGCTCGGAAAATCCTGAATACACCTTTGCTTTCGACGTGGAAGTTCTCGATGATGGGCCGGTAGCAACCTGGCACACGCACCCGAGTACAAGCGCCAATCTGTCGATCGAAGACTATCGCTTTTTCCAGTGCTGGCCTGACATGCTGCATTTCATTGTTGGTCACGATGAAGTAAGGTGCTATCAGGTTCACAATGGGATCGTCTTCTGTGTCGATGATGAAGCGGATTATACTCCACGGACATCTGAAGAAGCTGTATGACAAACCGATCGAGGTTGAAGCCTCGACGGTTGCTGAAGCTATTCGCTTCCTCGAACAAATTCCCGAACTGAAGCCGAAGGACGGCCAACCGTGGCCGGTGACCATTCAGGGCGTTGACAGCCAGATCAAACTCTTCTCGACCACCGAGATGGAAGAGATCCATGTCTACCCCCGCCGTGGCGGCGCTGGTGGTAAGGGTGGCATGTTGCAGATCATTATCGGCATCACGCTGATCGCCTTGGCCTTCGTGCTGCCTGCAGTTGCTCCTGCGTTGATGACGACCCTCGGCCTCACGAAAGGCATGCTGCTACTGACCGGTGCCATGATGGTGCTGGGCGGGCTGGTGCAGATGCTGATGCCGGTCCCGGAGACCGACAGCACGGAAGGCTCCCTCTATCTCGGTTCCAGTGTGAACACCGTGAAGATCGGAACGCGCATCCCGATCCTCTACGGGACTCGCAAGATCGGTGGTCACTACCTGTCGTTCGACGTTGACGCCAAGGACATCGCTCTGGAAGGCGACCCGAACGAAGCAGCCGAAGGTAAGCCGAACTACTACCGATACGACTTGCAGTACACCCCGCCAGTCAGCGCCGCTGGAGGTGGTCAGATTTGGCTTGCCCCTTACCGACCTGTCTACGCCAGCCCTACTCCCTTTCCGACCAATATCCCGAGTGAAGCATGACGAAAATTCTTGGAGGCGCTGGTGGTGGCGGCAGCACACCGACGATCGTCAGCGACAGCCTGCGGTCTCAAGACAGCATCGAGTTCATCATGGGCATTTGCGAAGGACCGATCGCCGGTCTCGTGAATGGACCCAAGTCGTTTTATCTGAACGACACACCCTTGATGTCGGCAACCGGCGAGACCAACTTTGAAGCCTTCGAGCTCCACGCCTATCATGGTGACGCTGACCCGACCCGGATCGTGCCGAAGTTCGGCGGTGCGGCAACGAACGTCAACGTCGGCGTCCTGCTGGCCCAGTATGTGCCTGTCACTCGCACGACACCTCAGAATTTGCGCGGTTTGATCGACCGCCTCGAGGTCCGCATCGTCATCAACCAGCTCTTGAAGACGAACGACGACGGCGACCAATTGGAACACACCGCGCAGTTCCGCATGCGCTACAAGCGCGCGGATGAATTGACGTGGCGTAGCTTCATGGACACTGACGTTGTGTCGGTGACCGGCAAGACTGGTTCATCCTACGTCAAGGAGTTCGTGCGGAACATTCCCAACGCAGACAAATCCTACACTGGTGATTGGGAAATCTACGTCGAAAAGTTGAACGACGAGAATAACGATAACCTGTTCTGCAGCGCGACGTTCGAGAGCTTCCAGTGCATCCAGACGGACGTCGCTCTCAAGTTCAAGAACCTGGCCTGCATCCGCGGGCTGGGCGCATCGAGCAACCAGTTCTCGTCGATCCCGACCTTCAGCGGCGTCTATGCCGGCAAGATCATCCGCATCCCGTCCAACTACAGCCCGATCACGCGCTACTACGACGGTATTTGGGATGGCACCTTCCAGTGGGGCTACAGCGATAACCCCGCTTGGTGCCTCTACGACATGATCATGGACGAGAACTACGGGTGGAAGTCGTTCTACCCAGAGATCGTGGCCGACCGCTGGTCCTTCTACGAAGCCGCGCAGTGGTGTGACGTCCTGGTTCCTCGCACGGGCGCGACCGGCTACCAGCCGCGCTACACCTATCACGACCTGATCGACCAGGCGCGTGGCGGCGTCGAAGCGGGCCAGTACGTTGCCTCAATCTTCGGCGGGATCATCACGACCGACCTCAACGGCTCGGTGCGCCTGAAGCTCGACAAACCCGGCAATCCGGTCCAGATCTTCGGGCCCGAGAGTGTGACGATCGAAGGCTTCCAGTACCAGTTCACGGACATTGCGTCCCGCGCGAACGACTATCTGGTGACCTTCATCAACCCAGACCTGAAGTGGAACCAAGATGTCCGTCAGGTCAAGGTCGACTCCTACATCGCGCAGAACGGCCGCATCCCGATGGACTTCGTGGCTGTCGGCTGCATCGACGCCTTCGAGGCGCAGCGGCGGGCGCTGATCCGTCTGATTTCGGCCAACACCGAAGTCACCACCGTGACCTTCTCGACCGCGCGTCCCGGCATCCTGCTCGAGCCGTTCGACATCATCGGCATCACTGACCCGTACATGAACTGGGGTCTGTCTGGCCGCATCAAGTCGCTCGGCCGGGACGGCGTGTCTCTCGGCATCCCGAGCACGATGGACGGCGATCGACTGAACTGGACCAGTGCGGTTTCGGGTGCGACCCGTGCCAACCTGTCCAACTTCTGGACCTTTGTCGATGATACTGATGGGACGCGCGTTGCCCGACTCGTCGGCGGGCAGGGCTCGGGTTCGAACTACGTCCTCTCTCCCAAGACCTGGATCGACTCGGTTCCCGACCGCCGCTACCGGATCACGGTACAGGCTCGTCACAACGGTGCTTTTGTTGGTGGCAGCGCCAGCCCGTTCGCGGTTGGCTTCAACTCGGTGCCCGACACCTACACCCCCAGCACTGGCCGCGGTAACGTCACGGCGACCTTCACTGCTCCCAACACCTGGCAGACCTTTACCTTTGAACTGACGGCGACCTCGGCCTACGAATACCTCGCCCCGTTCGTCTCGGTCCTGACCTCCGTTTTCACCTCGTCGGCCGTTAGTGTCGATATCCGGTCTTTCGTGGTGGAAGACGTCACGAACGAAATCTATCTGCGCGACCCGCTCTACCTGACCGCTGATGCCATCTACACGATGACCATTCAAGGCAAGACTGGCCCTGTTGATGTCACCGTGAAGAACGTCGGTGGCGCGGTCAGCACGACCCTGCTGGTCACCGCTGGCACCGTGCCGGAAGTTTCGGCCAGCGCGCAGTTCGCTCTGACCTCGACCACAATTGGTCTGGTGAAGCCGTTCCGTGTCCTCTCGATAACTGAGAGCGATTCCAACGACGACATGTTCACGATCACGGCGATCGAGATCAACGTCAACAAGTACGGCGATGCCGACGAGCTCGACATCTCTCCAGAGCCTACGCAGCAGTATTCTTATGAACGCTCGGCCTATCCTCCCGCACCGGTCAATGTGCAGTGCGAATCTGGCACCAATCAGCTGTTCATCAACTCCGATGGTCGCGTGACCAGCCGTATCCGTGTGTCTTGGGATCACGATCCGACTGCCTTCGTCGAAGACTATCTGGTCTTCTTCAAGCGGATCGACCGGGACGCCTACACGAAGATGGTTGTGACCGGTACTGAAGCTTACATTTCAGGCGTTCAGGAAGGCATGGTCTATCAGATCTATGTCCGCGCCAAGAACAACCTTCGAAATCTCAGCCCGTCGTCTGAGGTGGTCAGCCACACGGTCGTCGGTAAGAGTGCCCCGCCGAGTGCTCCGACGACCGGCACCACCGCGCAGCTTCTCGGCGACGTTCGCATCGACTGGGACGACGTCCCGGACCTCGATCTGAACTTCTATGAGATCCGCATCGGCGGGAACAGCTGGGAGACTGCGACCCGGATTGGCACCGCCAAGTCCAGCGTCTTCACCCACGCGAACGTCTCTGGCTCAAGCATCGTCTACCGGATCAAAGCGGTTGACACGAGCGGCAACTACAGTCTCGGCTCTCTGACGCTGACCCACAACGTCGACATGCCTGGTGCGGTCACGCTGACCGGCGCGGTGGTCGACGGCAGCTACAAACTGTCGTGGAACATCCCAGCGTCGGTGCTGCCGATCCAACGCTACATCGTCCGCGACAAGACGATGAACGTCACGTTGGACAGCGACCTCAAGGCGACCAGCTACATCGTCCCGATCACCTGGACCGGCCTCAAGGAGTTCGAAGTGTGGGCCGTGAACTCGGCCGGCGTCGAGGGCAACCGTTCGACCATCTCGATCAACATGACCGCTCCGACCGTGGTCAACCTCCAGAGCCAACTGGTAAAGTCGCAGCTGAACCTGACTTGGACCGGTGTGCGTGGCACCCTGCCGATCAAGCAGTATCGCGTCTACCTCGGCGAGTCCTACATGGACCCGGCGATGTTCGCTATGGGCATCCCGGCCGAGTTCCCCGACAACGTCGTGACGCTGGCCATCCTTGATGCGCAAAGCTGGTCAACACCGGTCGACTGGAGTGGTTACCGCGTCTTCGGTGTGGCTGCAGAAGACACCGGCGGTAACCTCAGCAAGATCATTCAGGTAACCGAGCGGGTGGACCCGCCGGCCGCAGTCTCAGTGTCGAACATCATCGTCGACAAGAGCATCCGCCTGACTTGGGACGAGCCGAGCTCTGAACTCCGCGTCCGCGAGTATGAGGTTTGGCGCGATGGCACTCTGGTCCAGAAGGTGTCGGCAACGACCGCTCTGGTGCCGATCGACTTCTCTGGCACGAAGACCTATTCCGTCCGTGCGATCGACGAAGCCGGCAACGCTGGTGCCTTTGGCTCGACCACCCGCACGATCAACGCACCGAGCGGTCTGACCGTCAATGCGGCGATCACTTCGGACCAGATCCTGCTGACCTGGAACACGCCGACCAGCACTATGCCGGTTCTCGAATACATCGTCATGCGTGGTGCGTCGAACACGGTGATCGCCCGTATCTCGGCCAACTCGTATCGCCTGACTGCCGACTTCAGCGGCGTCGAGACCTTCAAGGTCCAGGCGGTCGACATCGCTGGCAACCTTGGCTCGATCGCGACCAAGACCTTGGAAATCTCGTCGCCCACCGCTCCCGTCGTGAAGACCGAAGTTCTGGACAACAACGTCCTGCTGCGCTGGACGAATGGCACCGGGACGCTGCCGGTGCGGACCACGGAAATCCGTCGCGGCACCACCTTCGCCACGGCCACCTTCCTGCAGCAAGTCGACGCGACCTTCGCGCCGTTCTTCGAGTTTCAGGCTGGCACCTATACTTACTGGGTTGTCAACATCGACACGGCAGGTAACTACGGCACCCCCGCCGCGGTCACAGCCCGAGTCTCGCAGCCGCAGGACTTCGTGCTGCAGGCCGACTTCGACTCGGCCTTCGGAGGGACCAAGACCCGTGCCTACCTCAACGGCGGTAAGCTCTACTTCGGCGTCAACGACACCGAGACCTACGAGCAGCACTGGATCAGCGTATCGAACAGCACGGTTCAGGATCAGATCAACGACGGCTACCCCTACTGGCTGCAGCCGACCTCTGGCCTGAGCTCGAGCTATCAGGAGACCTTCGACTATGGCACGGTGATCGCATCCTCCATGATCACCATCACACCCACCATCGAACTGACGCTCGGCAACGCAACCATCCAGGTCGACATCGACATCAAGACCAACCTGGCCGATCCGTGGACCTCGCTCACGGTCAACAACACGCAGGGCTTCGCCAGCACCTTCCGGTACGTTCGGTTCACCATCCGCGCTACCGGCGACACCAAGGACGACTTGGTTGTTGTCAGCAAGATCAACGTGCGCCTCAGCACGAAGTCGAAGTCTGACAGCGGCACCGGCACAGCTTCTTCGACGGATGTTGGCGGCACGGTCGTTAACTTCAACGTCCCGTTCATCGACATCCAGTCGATTACTGTAACTCCGCTCTCGACCTCTGCGCGGTTTGCAGTATATGATTTCGTCGACGTTGCTAATCCCACCAGCTACAAAGTCTTGATCTATGACACGAGCGGCAACAGGGTGAGCGGAAACTTTTCTTGGACTGCTAGAGGCTACTGATGGCTGATTGGAGTACTCCTGTTCTTGCGTCTACCTATGTCGCTGTTCTTGACGCGCTCAAGAACAGGGACATCGACGCTGCGGTTGGGTTCAGCCCGACTTATTCCACGGCCACGAACCTCCCCACCGGTACGATCCGCTGGAACCCGACGAACGGCTATTGGGAGGTCCGCGACGGGGCAGGGGCCTGGGGTGCCCTCGCCACGATCTACAACGTCAACGTCGACAAGCTCGACGGTCAGGACGGTTCCTACTATCTCGCGTGGGCGAATCTGACGGGTGTTCCGTCGACCTTCACCCCCTCGGTCCACACGCACGACGACCGATACTTCACTGAGACTGAGTCGGACGCCCGCTTCGCCAACAAGATCGTGACCTCCGGGAACACGATCAAACTGCAGACGGTAGGCAACGTCGACCTCTCGACCATTACCGTGCCTTACGCGACCAACGCTGGCACCGTGGGTGGCTTCTCTGTGGGCCAGAACCTTCTGACGACCTCGTCGCCGACCTTCGCTGGTCTGACGTTGGGTGCGACTGCTATCACGGTCACCGCTGCGGAAATCAACTACCTCGACGGTGTCACCAGTGCAGTCCAGACGCAGCTGAATGGGAAACAGGCGACGATCACCGGCGGCGCAACCAGTATTGTATCAGCAAACCTGACTGCATCCCGCGCCCTTGCCTCTGATGCCAGCGGTAAAGTTACGGTGAGTGCCGCCACCGCCACTGAACTTGGCTACCTCTCGGGTGTCACCAGTGCGATCCAGACGCAGCTGAACGCGAAGGCTCCAACCGCGGGCCCGACCTTCACTGGCACCGTCACGCTGCCGACGCTGCGCCTGACCACGACCAACGACCTCTCTCTGGCCTCGACGGCTCATGCGTTCCAGATTGGCGCGACCGCGACCGAGAACCTGGTGATCGACACCAACGAGATCCAAGTCCGTAACAATGGCGCGGCTTCCCCACTGGTCCTGAACGCCGAGGGCGGCAACATTACTCTCGGCGCAGCCGGGGCTGTCGTTACCGTCCCTGGCACCCTGAATCCGACCTATCTCAACATCCCCGCCCTTTCCGTTGGTACGGCAGAGCTCAACACGGGAGCCGTCACCACCTCTAAGATGGTCGACAATGCAGTGACGACCTCGAAGATCGCGAACAACGCGGTGAGCGCGGAGAAGCTGAACTGGAACACGGGAAGCCAAGCGATCAGCACGGGTTCTGGTGGCGGAGGTGCTACGATCAATCTTCCGTCCACCGTGATCCACGTTTACTGTCCCAGTATTGCTGTTCAGCTTACTCACACCGGGAGTATTGGTGCTCCCAGTGTATTTTGGTACACTAGTGGCGCAACATCTACAGCAATCTATTGGACCTATCTGACATGACCATGAAGTACTACGCTCGAGTCTGGGTTCGCGATAATGCGGTCTATACCGTGAATGCGATGCAGGGACCGATCACCTTTGACACGTTCACGGGTTGGGCTGACGAGATCATCGACCTGGAAATTGCTGGGGAGTACGAAGACGCCGGTATTCTGCTGGCTGCGATGTCCTACGGCCAGAATGGCCTTCTTGTGGCTGGTCGCAACGCCACCGTCACGGCGACCCGCGCGGGCAATCCCCGTGATGTTGAGGCCGAGCTTCTGGAACTGCGCTCTCACCTGAAGCTGACCTTCGCGCAGCTGCTGATCGGTCTGGTGACCGAGGGCTGGATCACGCAGGCTGAAGGCACCGCCTGGCTGATCAACCGGATGCCGCCCGCACCGGTCACCGCCCTGATCAACCAGCTTCCCGCGGCCGAGCAGTTCACGGCTCTGGCCCGCGTCGTGCAGCCGTCCGAGGTTCTGCGGCTCGACCCGCTGGTGGTCTCGCTCGGTGCGGCACAGGGCAAGACGCCCGCCGAAGTTGATCAGTTCTTCATTACTTACAAAGACATGTAAGTTCTACAAGACAAAGCACCCCTAGACTGGTTAAATGGGCCCGTGGACAAATCACGGGCCCTTTGTATGAGCAGACGTCGTAGATCCGATACCTTGACCCCCCGCAACGCATCTCAGAAGGAACTGCTTTCCGCCCTTGAGAACTTCCAGCTGACCTTTGCGGTCGGCCCCGCTGGCACCGGGAAGACCTACGTCGCGACGACCTACGCCTGTGAGCTCTTCAAGTCCGAAGTCATCAAGAAGATCGTGGTCACCCGCCCAATGGTCCAAGCGGAAGAGGACATGGGCTTCCTCCCCGGCGACGTGACCGAGAAGTTCGCTCCCTACTTCGCGCCGATCAGGGAGATCATGGACCAGCACTTCCCCAACGTCGACCAGATGGTGAAGAACAAGCAAATCGAGATTGCGCCGTTCGCCTTCATGCGCGGCCGCACTTTCAACGACGCCTTCGTACTGTTCGACGAGGCGCAGAACTGCTCCCCCAAACAGATGAAGCTGTTCCTGACGCGCCTGGGCGACTACGCGCGGGTCTGCGTGTCTGGCGACTTGGATCAGGTCGACATCGACGGCCCCTCGGGCCTCGAGGACGCTCTGGAACGCCACGCCAACGTGGCCAAGATCGTCGAGTTCGACGAAGCAGACATCGTCCGGTCGAAGCTGGTGAAGAAGATCATCGCCAACTATCGGTAAGAAAAACCAGACATAACCGCCGGTTTTTGCTAACCACGGAGTCAGCTTTTCTATAGGTGCGCCATGCAGGATCAGATCAACGAACTGAAAATCGCGATGGCGACTCAGCAAACGATCGAGTCCGCACGGTGGGATCAAGTGACTGATCTTCTCTCGAAAATCGAGAAGAAGCTGGACAAGCAGGACGCGGAAATCGTCGCCCTGAAAACGCAGATGGCCCAGGGCTCCGGGGCCATCAAGCTGATCATGATCGCCGGCACGATGGTGGCGCTCCTGATCGGTCTGTCGAAACTGCTTCCGGTGCAGGGTGGGTAAGGACACAGATCTGATTGGAGCATGGGCCGAGGCGGTTGCCGGGGCCCACTTCATGAAGAGGGGTTGGGACGTCTTCGTCGCCTTGAACCCCGGCTCCCCCATCGACTTGGTGATCGTCAAAGACGGCATCACCCGATACTTGGACGTTAAGTATAGACGCAGCCGTCGCCCCAGTGGTAGAAAGTTGACAGAAGAACAGGTGGCGCTTGGCGTCGAGCTTGTTCATGTCAAAGACACGGGTGACGTAATTGAGACTGGTCGAAAACTGGCGTGATGTTCTGAAGCGGGCGTGGTCTCTGCGCCTGATCGCGATCGCCGGTCTGCTGACCGGTCTGGAAGCGGCCATGAGCGTCCTGCCAACCGAGTGGACCTTCTCTCTGCCCAACTGGCTCTGGCCGACTGCGACCCTTCTGGTCACCGGCGGTGCCTTCGCCTCGCGTCTCATCGCACAGGACTCGCTGCGGAAATGAAGAAGAAGGTCGTCGCCACAGCCGCCGCTCTCGCCATCGCCGCCGCTCTGCCGGTCGTCGCGAAATGGGAGGGTCTTCGCACCGCCCCATACTACGACATCGTGGGCGTGAAGACGGTCTGCTACGGGGAGACGCGCGGCGTCGAGGACCGCATCTACACGAAGGACGAGTGCGATGCCATGCTGGCAGGCGGGCTCGAGGACTTCTACGTGAAGATCGACCCCTGCATGCCTGACGACGTGCCGCCGAAGGCTGCAGGCATGTTCCTGTCCCTGGCCTACAACGTCGGCTCCGGTGCCTTCTGCAAGTCGCAGACGCTGCAGTCGGCCTTCGCGCGCAAGGACTACGCTGCGGCCTGCCGCGGGTTGAACCTCTTCAACAAGGCGGGCGGGAAGGTCGTCAAAGGGCTGGCCAACCGCCGCGCCGAGGAAGCCAAGCTGTGCCTCGCTGGTCTGAAATAATCCTGATCGGAGCGATCCTGCTGGCCCTCAGCGCCTTCTTCTACGGCCAGCGCCTCGGCTACGCCAAGGCGCAAGCCGAGCATGTGGTGGCCATACAGAAGGCGCAGGCAGATGCCGTTCGCGCTGCCGACCTCGCCTCGCGGAAAGAGGCTGACCGCCTCGCCGCGGAAACCGCCAGAGCCAATCTGGCCCTCCAGCTTGAGGATGCCGCGCGTGAAGAGCCTGCCTCTGTTGCCGCTTGCCTTCCTGTGTCTCGCGTCCTGCGCCTCAACCAGCGTTGACGTGGAGAAACTGCCCCCGCCGCCGAGCCTCATGGACTCGTGCGCTGCGCCTGTCGTGCTGCCGCAGCGGGCGCTGACCGACCAAGAGGTCGAGGTCTACTGGGGCCGCGATCGCGATGCCCTGCGGGCCTGCGGCTCGAGGCACACAGCCCTTTCCACATGGAGTCGTTGATGTTCTGGAAAAAGAAGAAGCCTGCGCCCGCACCGGAGCCCGTTGTGGTCGAGCCTGTTGAGACCCTCCAGCGGATGGTCATGGTCGACCTTTGGTACGTGGACGAGGCGCTGCCGCATGTCCTGCAGTCATGGACTTGGCAGACGGTGGACGAGTCGCCGGATTTCCCGCGCTCGATGGCGCGGATCTCTTCGATGTCGGAGCACTGCCAGATCCACCACTGGCACATCAAGGAGTTCGAGCGACCGGTGCCGAGCTACATTCCGCAGATGGTTCACCCCATCCAGCCGGTGCCGAATTGAAAAGGGGGCCTTTCGGCCCCCTTCGCTTTTAGATCGGGCATGCACCCGTGGAGCACTTCAACGTCTCCATGTCGATGTCTTCGTTCGACGCTGCCTCGATGTTCGAGACCAGATACTCGAAGTAGCCCTTCGCCACAGGCTCTTCCGGCTGGTACTCGTAGGCAGTCCCGTCGATCTGCGGCATGACCGAGCAAGCCTTGATGGTCGGCTGCTGTGCCAGGATCGTCGCCTTGAACTCGTCGAAGGACACGACCTTCGGGTCGTACTTCAGCGTGTAGGAGACCTGATTGCCCTGCGTCTCACCGATCCAGTGCTTCTCGAGCAGACGGAGCCACTGGTACTGCTCTTCCGGGGTCGCCTCGGCCGCGGTGACCAGCTTGTCTTCCAGACCCAGTTCCTCGGCCAGTTCCACGATCAGCGGCTTGGTGGGGAAGCCGACGATGGTGGTGCCGTTGTAGGTCTGCAGCTGACGGACGGGGTAGCCCTTGGCGCGATATTCCTCGATCAGCGGGTCGTCGTTGCGGAACTGAACCCACCGGAGATACCAGAGCATTGCGGGAAGGTGTGCGCCCTCGGACAGGTTGAAGAGCTTGCTGGTGGTGCCAGCGGGCTTCACGGTCGTGGCGGTGTGCGGGACGGTGACGCCGAGCTCGGCCGCATAGAGAGCGGCTTCGTCCTTCACGGCATCCGAGAACCGCTTCATCAGCTTCCAGAAGTCCTTGGACTTCTTCTCGTTCACCAGATCCTTCCAGCCGTAGCCGAACCGCTTGAGGGCGAACTCGAAGATCCCGGTGAAGCCCACGCCGATGCGGTTGGTGCGCTTGGTCTCTTTGACGTAGAGGGACCGCATCTGGTTGGTGCGGATCAGCGCCCGCACGGCCACACGGAAGGCTTCCTCGGCGTCGTCGTCGTTGGCAGCGAAGAAGGGAACGACGTCGGCGATCACGCAGTAGCCGCCGAGCAGGAAGAGGACAATCTCGCCGCAGGGGTTGGTGATCACATGGTAGGGGCCGGCGAGGCAGGCGCGGGCCTTGGCGGCGAGGTAGTCCTTCATTTCCGGGACGTCGACGAAGGAGCCGTCGATGTAAGCCTCGATCCCGGTGGCATCGAACTCGAGCTTGTCGACGTTGATGAAGCCCGGTTCGCCGGTGCCATCGTGATAGGCCGCTTCGATTGCAGCATGGTAGACCTGATAGGCCCACATCTCTTCCTTGGTGAACTCATTGACGTTCGCCGTGGACTCGACAGCGGTGACCTTCTGGACAGCGGTCCAGAACTCGGCGTCCACGAGGATCGAGTTGTTCGAGGACCAGAGGAAGCCACCGCGCTTCAGCTGGATGAAGTCGAGGACGCCGGCGTCCTTCCAGTACTTGGTCGCCATGCGGGCTGCACGACGAGCGCCGCCGACCAGAACGCACTCGGCCAGGAAGTGGTCGACGAACATCGACGCCATCCACGGAGCCATGCCAGAGCCTTTGACCGCAGCGATCTTGCGGATCGCTTCCATCAGCGGGCCGGGGCCCGAGGCAGGGCGGTTCTGCATGCCGCGGATCGGCTGGCCGCGGTGACGGACCTTGGAGAAGTCGAGGATCAGGATCGTGTCGCGGTAGACACCACGGAACGTGAAGTCCTCGATCAGCTGCACCGCCTCGGCCCAGCCCTCACGGCTGTCCTCGACCTCGTGGACATGGATATGCGGCGAGAAGCGATACAGGTGCTCGGCGTCCCGGCGGGACAGCGCCTTGATTTCACCAGAGAGGACGTCGGGGTGCGACGGGTCGATGGTGACGACGATGTTCGGGAGGTTGGTGGCCCATTCCACGATCTGCATATGATCGGAATAGTCGGTGCCGACACCGGAGCCAGAGAGCAGCAGGCGGAAGAGCAGGAACGAGGCTGCACTGGTCGAGCAGTTGGTGAAGACCTCTTGCGGCCGCTGCCCCTGGTTCTCGTCGCCATGCTGCAGATGGCGACCGGACATCAGGAGCGATGCCTGAGCCAGGTGCTTCTTCATCACGTCGTATTCGGAGTTGCGCCCCGGAACGAGGCTCGTGTTGCCGAGGGCCACACGGTGGGCGACATCGCCCCAAGTTTCGCGAGTTCCGTCCTCTTTCAGACGGTTGATGGTGCGGTCGGCGACAGCCTGACCGATACCCGATGCGTATTCACGGACCAGCATTTGTTCCCTGTTTGAGTTGAAGGTTGGCGGGAACTTCTCAGTCTAAAGTTCCCGCCATGAAGATCAACGGCTCATCGCTTCGTATTCTGCCTTGACATCGCGGTTGTTCGCGGCGTCTTCGGAGAACTTCTCAGCATACCGCTTCGAGAGCTTGGCGACGTTGGCATCGAGGATGTCAGCGACACTGAAACCCTCGTTCTCCAGACCAACGGTCATCGCCACCTTCAGCGAGAACAGCGTCATTTCGGCCTTCTGGATGTCGATCGGCCGACCGTAGAAGACTTGCTTCTTCACCATGTCGAGCAGATCGGTCGAGTAGATGGTGAAGGAGTCCAGCGGGGTCTCACCACGCGGCTCCCAGTCGCTCAGGTCTTGCTCGATCACGGTGGCGTTGAAGTCCAGGCCGAGGGCATCGTGGGCCAGCGCCAGATACCAGAAGATGTCACCCATCTCTTCGATCAGGTGCTGTTCCGACTCGAGCTCGAAGAGCTCACCGACCTCGGTGCAGAGGCCCATCGCGGCATGGAGCAGCCGCTCATTCGGCTGGTGCCAGCTGGTCGATTCGACCTTCTTCACAAATTCCACATAAGTCATCATGTTCCTCATTCGATGTTGGCAAAGTTGCCGTGTTGTTCTCGTGCCGCCTTTTGGTAGACGGCAAAAGCCTCTTCTTTAGTCAAGAAACAGCCGAGGTAGGTGCGAACTCCGTTCGTGCAAATGTTCGCCCGCCACTTCTTTCCCTGCTTGGATACTCCCTTGAGACCACTCGTGTTTCGAGTGTAGGAACCACGGTTCCTCATGTTCTCGCTTCGAGTTGCTTCTCTCAAATTGATCCAACGATTGTCGGACTTGTCGCCGTTGATGTGGTCTATCTCACCATCCGGCCAATGCTCGTTCTTCAGAAAGAACGCAAGTCGGTGGGCCGGGTACTGCTCTCCTTTATATCGAACGACTAGGTATCCATCACTCCTGACCGATCCGGCGACTGATCCGATCTTCACGTTTCGAGCCACGGTCTGCTTCCAATGAAGCAGACCAGTGGTTTCGTCGTAGCTGAGAACATCAGAGAGTCTTTGATGTTCATCTGAGGTCATGGATTGCCTCGTTGGGGATGGTTTTGCGGAACTGGATGAAACCCTCGAAGTTGCCCCAAAGCTCACGGCGAATCCCATCAGGGTCAGGCATGGCTTGATGCTCGAGCGGCGAAGCATGGACTAGTTCTGCGGTGACCAGCTTCTCGTAAAGGGCTAGATCATCCGCGAAGGACGGGGAAGATCCATCGTGCTTGTTATAGGATACCCTCGCGCAGCGGGCCGCGGATGCGATCAGAAGCTGCTGAGTGGACAGCGTTTCTCTGTCCCAATCAGTGATGTAGGGAAGGTGCCAGTCGTGGCGGGCCAGCACGGTCGGCGTCGAGGCTTGCTGCGCGTCCCACATGGCGTCGGCCAGAGCCTTGATCGTCGGATCGGCGTCGGCGTGGCGGCGCAGCCCGTAGAAGTTGGCCCAGTTGGTCGCGGTGACGACGACGTTGATGTGGGTGAAGGGCTCGAGCAGCCGGTTGGCGATCTGCTTGTGGTAGCCAGCCTTGTCGAAGAGCTCGGCGATGTCTGCAGCTTCGTTCGCGGCATAGATCCAAGCGTCCTTGGGGCTGATCCCGACCGGCGCGTCACCCTCTTCGCTGTACTCGTAGAGCAGCCCGTGGATCGGGGCGTCATAGTCACCGCCCTTGTCCTGCATGCCCTTCTGGTTGGCACCGAACCGGACGGGCATGGCGGTGTTGTAGCGGGCTTCCTCGATCAGCTTCGCGATCGGCACGGCGCGGGACGACGAGGCGTTCCGGGAGAAGAGCCGGTGCGTCATGAACTCGGCGTGGATGATGCGGGGATACCGCAGTTGCATCGTGGTGATGCGCTGGCCGGTGATCAGGCAGCGGCTGTCGGCGATGATCTTAGCGGAGATACTCACGAGCGAGGGCCCTTGCTTTGTTGTGGAGTTGGTTGATCGAGCCCATGTTCAGGATCACTTCATCGACTTCGATGAGGTCCATTTCGGTCTCGGAGATATGACGGTCGGCACGGGAGCCGGGGTGCGGTCGCTCGACGCGCAGGATGAAGCCACCCATGTTGCGGATCGTCGCCGCCTCGTGGATGAACCGGCAGTCGGTGACGACCACCGGCTTGCCTTGCTCGAGCAGACGCTCCACACGGGCCTGCCAGAGGCGGGACCAGAGCTTGCGGTCGATGAAGTCGCGCCACTCGGTGCCGAGTGTCTGCATGGCATAGCGCGGCGTCTTGCCGCCGAGGATGTCCAGCGGGGCTTCCTTGTAGGGGCCTTCGATGTAGTCCTCGGGGTCCAGACCGGCTTCGCTGAACAGCGTCCTGAGCATGTTCTTGAGCGGATCAGCGAAGCGAGTGTGGACGAAGTCGAACTCTTTGACGAGGACTGAGGCAAAGGTGTCTTTGCCCGAGCCCTTTCCGCCAGTCATGGCAATCAGCATCAGTAGTAATCTCCTGAGAAGAAGTAGGCGGCGCGGCGCACCGGTGGGTTGTTGGGGATGGCGTACTGGATGATCCACTCACCATCGCGCCCCTGGCACATCGTGACCTTGCCTTCATCGTGCAGCTTGCGGTGCTCGTAGAGGCGCTGCGAATCCTCGCTCGGCCACTTGGGCCATGCGACGTGGCGGCGGCTGATGATGTAGGGGTGCATGTCGGGCCGGCCCCAGCCTGGCTCGTACTCGGGGTTCTCCCGCATCTTGGCCCGCGCTTCGCGGACCTTGATGTCGAGTGCTTCGGCAAGGTGGAAGGGATTCTTGGTCTTCATTTCTTGAGCTCGATCAGATGGTCGGTTTCAGGACGCTTGTGGGTGATGATCACGACCTGTCCGATAAGGTCTGTGAGGCGGCGCAGCGCCTGCGCCGTGTAAGCAGCGCGGTCATCGTCCATCGCTGCATCGACTTCGTCTGCGAAGAAGACGGAGAAGACTTTGTTGGTCAGGATCTGGCCAAGGGCGATACGGACAGCGAGGTTCGCCACTGCCTTGCCGGAACCGGACAGGGTGTTGATCGGCTGGCCGTCGATCGTGATTTCGAAATCCTCGTCGACCACGACCTCGTAGCGTTCGCCGCCAGTCATCTGGTTCAGGAGGATCGACGCGACCTTGTTCAGCGAGGGCAGCAGGAAGGTCTTCACCTGGACCTTGAGGGCCGCGATGCGCTTCTTCGCCTCGGCGTATTCCTCGGCCCGAGTGGTGAGCGTGGCGACCTCAGCCGCAGCGGTCTCATACTGTTTGACGGCAGTTCGGTAGGCCGACAGATCGCGCTCATACATCAGGGCTTCGCGGTGCTGCGTCTCGAGCGCGGTCACCGTGGCGTCGATGTCGGTCAGCGCCTCATACTCGAACTTCTTCCCGACGAAGTCGGCTTGATAGGCCACATAAGCCTTGCGCTGCGCCTCATACTGGTGGACCGCAGCGTCGTAGTCGCGGCGGGTCTTCAGATCGGCCGACCGGTCGGGCATGTCGCCAAGCGAGGCGGTCAGGCTGTGGATCAGTTCGATCAGTTCCTCGGCCTTCTTGTCGTTGCCGAGGCGCTTGCGCTCGGTGTCGATCTGGACCTCGGTGAGTTCCGGCTTGGCGACCTCGACCACATCAACGAACTTCGCCAGAGCATCACCGGCGATCGGCCATTCGTGATTGCAGGACGGGCAGCACAGGTGGCCCTGATCCAGCAGCCGCTTCTTCTGCATCCAGAAGCCCCACGCGACCCACTGCTCGGCCTGAGCGTCGAGGAACTCGCGGGGATACTTCGGCAGGGCCAGCGCCTGCAGTTCGCGCTCGTGCTTGGTGATCGCATCGGCAATGTCCAGGCGCTGGACCTGATAGGCGGTCAGCGTGTCGACCGTCTCCTGGACCAGGCACTTGGCCGGTGCGGAAGGTTGGGCCGGTGCCGCGGTCAGCCAGCCGCGCAGTTCGTTGCGCTTCTGCTGCAGCCCACGGGCCAGCTTGAGGGGCTCGGCCAGATCACTCGACCAGACGTAGTCTTCCGGCTGGACTGGAGCGACGGGCTCGACCAGAGCCTTCGACATGGACTCGGCCGACCGCTTGGCGATCAGCGCCTCGTCGCCGCAGAACTTCATCAGGTCGTCGAGGACGTTCAGGCCGACCGTCTGGTCCACCATCGCCTTGCGCTCGGTCGGGCGCATGTTCGACAGCGCCTCGACGTTGCCCTGATTGCAGGCGTTGGCGACGTCGAAGACGGTGAGGTCGTAGCCGAGGGCTTCGACGATGGCGGCGTTGACCGGCTTGGTGCCAGAGGCAAGCTCGGCTCCGTCGCGGCGAAGCTCGACCTTCGATCCCTTGCGGATCACATGGTAGTCCTGGCCCTTGATCGAGAACCAGAGCTCGACATGCAGCTTCTTGTAGTCGTCCGACTTGCCGCGCAGCGCGGCCGAGCCGAACAGCGCGTAGCGAATTGCCTCGACGATCAGGCTCTTGCCAGACTCGTTCTTGCCGATGATGCCCGTCAAGCCCTTGCCGAACTCGAAAGTCCGGTCGAAGTGACGGAACATCTGGTCGATGTAGAGTCGCTTAATCATCGAAGTTAGTCCTTGCAAACTCACCGAAATACTGCCGAGCAGCCGAGTCATAGGCTCGAGCAGCCTCAATCTCGTTCTTGAAGTATCCGAGACTCTTTGACTTCCCGTCCACCATGATCAGGCTGCGATACCGAGGACCACTTTGGCGTTTAACTACGGTGACGCCCTTGAACTTCGAGGAACTATCGGAATGCTTCCTGGCGTTCTGATTGTTTTGGGCTCGAGTTGCAGGCCGCAAGTTGGCCTTGCGACAGTCCCAGGTCTTACCGTTGATGTGGTCAATCTGGACCGCCGGCGCAGGGTTCATGATGAACCGATGGAGATAAACCGTCTTCTGGTTCTGTCGGGACAGCAGATACTTGCCGCAACTGGAAGGAAACCAGCTGTGCTCCATGACCCGATCTACATCATCTGCGTCGAGTTCGATAAACAATCCACCCATTGGGATCATGACAACGTCAGTATTCATTCAGCGAACCTCAAAAGAATTTCGTTCTTCACCGACAGGCCATCGAGCGTCAGGGCCAGCATGTCCTTGACGTCGAGACTCTCGAACTCGGTGGTGTCGACGGTGACGGTCTCGTCCACTGCCACGCGCTTGGCAGTGAGGCTCAGGCAGTCGAGATCCTCAGGAAGCGTCTCGCCATCCTTGAGTAGGACACGGACGTTCTTGTTGCGAAGGTCTGATTTGGCAAGTTCTTCCAACGTCAGCGTGACGTAAAGCTCACCGGTCTGATCTTCGGCATGAGTGTAGGGCTGCATCGAGCCAGTTACGACGACGTGGACTCCGTCCCGATCGAACTCACGGGCGAGGTGATCATGACCGTTGACCAAGGTCTTGATGCCATACTTGGCAAGGAGCTTGGTAGGAGCGACGTTATGACCTCCGAAGTCAACAATGTCGAAGTGGCCAAAAGCCGTCTCGATGGACTCATTCAGATGAAGCTCCAGATGCTCGTAGGAGAAGGGGTCGTAGGGGATGAAGACCATGTCCTCGAGCACTGCCGGCTCTTCGTCGATCGCCCAAACATTCGGGTGCTGATCAACCAGAGCGCAGAAGAGATCCCAGGAGGATGCCTTGTCGCGGTTGCGCGAGACGTCATGGTTGCCGCGCAGGATCACGTAGAGCGTGTTCCCGTTGATCGAGGCGGCTTCCATGTACGTCGCCGCGGCGTACAGAACGACTTCCGGCGGCACGATGAACTTGTCGAAGAGGTCACCCATCGTGACATGCACAGGGGCCTTGGCGTTCATGAGCGCGTTGCGGAAGTGCTCCCGCTGCATGTGCTCCCGGTCGCCCCGCCGATGCAGCGGGACGCCGGTCTCGAACTTGCGGCCAAGGTGAGGATCACCAAGCGTTTCGTAGAGCACGTTTGCGGTTCCTTGTCTGTTCGTAAGCAGTCAGCACGACCTTGATCTGGTGGAAGACGTCGTCGAGCGCGTTGTGCTGGTCACCGTCAAACTCCAAGGTTTTCTCCAGAGGCGGTGCTTCACGCGGGTAGTAACGCGACCGGATGAACGTGTTCATGTCCTGCGCGTGGCGGTAATGGAACGGGTTGCCGACTTCGAACTGCCGGAAGTAGGACTGCAGGAAGGCCCAGTCGAAGCTGATCGGCTTGGACCAGAAGTGCAGTTCTTCGCCACCGGTGTCGGTCGCGCGAACCCAATCGGCGAAGGCGCGCATCACCAGTTCGGGCGGGCGCTGGCGCTTCCAAATATCCATCAGGACGTCAGGCATCTTGGCCCACCAGGCCCGAGTGCTTTCGTCCCAATAGCGGCGCGGCGGGATCGACAGGCACATGTCGAAGACGTTGGGATCGACTTCACCTGTCTGCAGATTGAAACGAACAGCGGCGATCTGGATGATCGCCGTTTCGTCGGGGGAAGTGCCAGTGGTCTCGAGGTCGACCATGATGTCGGGGAAGGTCATTGCAGCGTCCATTTGAAGGATTCAATGTCGGCCCAACGGGTCGACTTCTTATCCGCTGCGATGATGATTTCTGCCGGGACGCAATACCACTGACCTGTCAGCAGGTTCTTGATGAAGAAGACGTAGGTGCCACCGGCTTTTGTGATCCGGCGGGCAGACGCCAACTGGTATTGCTGGATGTTGGAGTGCGGGAACGAGACCTCGTCGTGCGAGGATTTGACCTCGGCGTAATAGGTGAAGCCGTTGTCGGTGATGATGTAGTCCGATGGCTGCTTCGCGATGAAGGCATGCTTGCCAGACGTGGCCTTGGCAGCAGCAGTGTCGGTCAGACGATGTACAAAAGCGCCTTTGCCTTTCGCGGCAAAGACGCCTTCAAATTCTTTCTCGGTGTCTTTCCATGCACTTGCCATAGCCCAGTAATAGTGGGGATTGCTCCCCACTACTACTAGGAAACGACAGGGTTATAGTATAGTCACCAGTCCCACTCGCGGCGACCGTCCGTGAAGATCCAGCTGATCGTCAGCATGATCGAGGCCACGATGGTGATCCGCAGGCCGAAGGTGCCCAGGAGCCAGAGCGTGTCGGGTGCGGGGATCTTCCACATGGTGAAAGAGCCGGCAGCGATCACGGCCAGGCTCAGGCCGACCAGAACTATCTGCACGACAGCATAGAAGGCGAAGAAGTTGTAGATGAAGAGTCCGAGCTTTTTCATACGAGTTTGTCCACGATGAAGATGAAGGGTGCGCCGAGGATGGCGGCGTAGGTGAAGAGTCCGATGATCGAGACGATCAGGCGCATCAGGCCATTCCCAAGGCTTGCTTGTACATTTCCAGGATGGCTTCGAACTCGGCCACGTCGTCCGGGTTCTTCTTCCGCATGGCGATGATCGCCATGAACACACTGGTGTCGTAGCCGCGGCCCTTGAGCTCTGCCTTGAGCTCTTTCTTCGAGTCCTTGATGTCGGACTCTTCACGATCCAGTTCTTCGTACCGTTCGATGAACTGGCGCAGTTCGTCGGCGGTCACGTTGTAGGCGTCTTGCTTGTCGGTCATGCGAACCTCTTGTTGATTCCTTCGGTGCCAAAGAAGTCGTCGGCTTCCAGGTCTTCGATTTCTTCGAGAACCTGATCTGCGAAATCGTGGAGTTCTTGCTCACTGGCGGTCTTCGCCCACTTGGCGAAGGCTTCCGGCACACTCTGTTGCTGACGAGGCATTATGCTGCTTCCTTGAAGAGATACTTGATGACACGCTCGATTTCTGCGTCTCCGAGCCGCGTGTCTTTGAGCTCGGGGCCGATGTAGCCTTCCAGCACCGGAGCCTCGTCGAGTTCGATCTGGCCGTAGGGTGCCTTGTCAGGCGCATAGGGTTCGAAGGTCCGACCGATCGAGGCGGTGGCGTCGACCGCCAGCGTTTCGATGATGTCGGGGTGGTGGCACATGATCCGCTTGGCCTCTTTGAGGAACGCCACGACGTCGTCGCGGTGGACCGAGAAGACCAATTCGTCATGGATCGGGATCAGGAAGCGGGCCCGGAAGCCTTTCTCCTTGATCATCTGGCGGATCGAGAGGATCGACCGCTTGGCCAGCGTGGCGCAGGAGCCTTGGATCATCGAGTTGACGATCTGGTTGGCGGCGCGGTTGGTGATCGACTTGACGAAGATGCGGCCGAAGTTGGCGAAGCCGGGACCGTAGAGGTTGGTCCAGCGGTCGATCCACGAGTGCTGCCACTCGAGCGTGGCCTCGTGCTTGTAGCGGCGGTGGCCATCGGGGAGGGTGATGAAGCCCCGGTCCCGGCCTTCCTGGATCAGGTCCACGCGCCACTGTTCTGCGACTGCGAACTCTTCCCGGTAGGCTTCGGTCTTCCGCCACATTTCGTCGGCCGACCAGCCCATCGCGTCACCAACGGTGGAGAGAGCGCCCGAGTACCAGTAGTTGAAGTTCGAGCCCTTCCCGACGATCGTCCGCAACTTCTTCGCGTTCGGCAGAGCACGGACTTCCTCGACGGTCATGTTCATGGCCGCAGCGGTCGCCTTCCAGTGCAGATCCTTGAAGGGGATCTGGCCGTAGGCTTCGAAGAAGTTGGGATCGCGGGAGAAGTCGCCGATCAGAACCAGTTCGATCTGCGACCAGTCGATCGACAGGACGACATGATCTTCCTCGTCGGGCAGATAGAAGCCGCGGACGTAGGTCGACTCACCTCGCTTGGCCAACTGCATCGGGTTGGGCAGAGACGCGGCCATCCGGCGGCTGTTGAGCTTGGACGACACGACCGGATAGACGCGGTCAGTGTCAGGGTCGACCAGCTGGAGGTAAGGCGTCAGATACAGCTTCATCCGCTGCTCGATGCCAGACAGCTGGTTCAGCTTCTCCAGAAGAGCGTCAATGCCTTTGCCCGCGGCTTTGCTTCGGGCCTTGGCATCAGACGCGACCTTGCCATCCTTGTAGATCGGCTTGATCCCAGGGAGGTCATACATCAGCGTCCGCATGACCATGTAATGGGAGAAGTTCGGCCCTGCGCTCTTCCGTGCGCCTTTCTCCACCGCCCAAGCGTTCGACACCGCACCCGCCGTGGTCTGGATGCAGGCGTAGTCGTCAGCCGGAAGGTCGCGCGAAGCCCAACCCGTCACCTTGGCGCGGTAGGTCGCCCAGTTCTTGGCGTACCAGTCCTCGACCATCAGTCCCGGCGATGGTTGCTCGGGGAAGGGGAGCATGTCGCGGATCGTGGCTTGCAGTTCGCGCAGGGCCTGCGCGTAATTGGCCCGCTCGAGGTCGCGCTGTTTCAGCACCGCCCCGGCATTCAGCTTCATGCCTTGCTGCCAAATGTCGGAGAAGACGTAGATCATCGGGTTCTCCTGATTGAAGAACGTGTCGATGAGTTTCTCGTCTTGCTGCGCCATCATGCCGAGCAGCTTGTGGAAGATGCGAACGCACCAGTAGGCGTCGTCCGCACCGTAGGCACAGACCTCGTCACCGGTCAGCTTGCCCATGTGGGCTTTGCCGTTCAGCACCGTCTCGAAGCTGGTCTGGTCGTAGTTGAAGAACGACTTGGTCAGCTTCTTGAGGCCGTAGCCGTAGGACAGATCACGGACCAGACCGTTGTAGGAGTGGGCCGCGTTGGACGCCTTGCCGATCACCTTCGACAGGACTTCCGACTGCGCCTCGGTCAGGTTGTAGGGATCGCAGGACGCGAAAACCCGACCAATCTCAGGCAGCAGGACGGACAGACCGCCGAAGCGCATCGCCCGCATGGCGTCGATCGGATACTGGTCTTCGTTGAACGTCGACACCGCCATCTGCAGGGTGCAGATCACGTTCTCGAGGAAGAAGTTCAGCGACTTCTTCATCATCGTGATTTCGAACGGGGCGTTGTGGCAGATCCAGTTGGCGTCGGGCCGCTTGGTGTCGAGCAGTTGCCGCGCCTCTTCCCAGGTCAGGCGGTTCTCGACGTCCGCATGCGCCAGGTTGACGTAGTAGGCCGTGTCGTCACCGTCGCAGTAGAAGGAGAAGCCTGTGACCGTGGTCCGGTTCACGTCGAAGACCAGCTTCTTCGTGGCCTTCATGAAATCGTCGAGGCCCGAGTGCCGGCCCTCGTCGTGGGTTTCGATGTCGAAGCCGACGATGTCGGCTGCTTGAATTTTCTCAATCAGCGGCTGCTTGAGCAGATCGAAGTTCCGCCGGTCGATCAGCTGGCTCTTGATCATTTGCCAGGCCGCGGAATGGTGATCACGAAGAAGCTGCCGATGAACGACAGGGCCGCGCCCAGCTGCCACATGCTGAACAGGCTGGTGTTGACGCCGAAGCCCTGCAGCACGGCGAAGATCGTGTTGCCGAAGAACAGGCCAACGATCCAACCAGCAATAGCGCCCAGCAGCGGGCCGATCAGCCGAAGAGCGAAAAGCGTAGCGAAAGTCACCACGATCCCGGTGGTGAGCTTGACAAGTTGTTCCATGATTTCCCCTAGTTGATGATTGTGCGGGGCACCGCCTGACATTCCCGCTCCCCGTTGCTTACACGGGCCCTCTCACCACGCGCCTGTCGGACGCCGTGAGCCCTCCACTGCCGACAGCAGCTTTCGGAGCCACTCTTGTTGAGCGCGGAGGTAACGGACGCTCCGCATCGCTGTCGCCACCGCGGCCTCGTTCAGCGGTCTGTTAGTTCCGGTCCACGCTCAGAAGAGGGCCTCGCGAGTGGGGCATTCACTCGGGGTCGGGCCGAGGCCCTCATCTGAAAGTGGTGGGAGCGGGGGCCGGACTCGAACCGGCGACCTCTTGGGTATGAGCCAAGTAAGCTGACCAACTGCTCTACCCCGCTATATTGTGTGCGGTCTCAGGGTTGGAGGTTAGAGCCCCTCTCCGCACTGTCGCTGTTAAACCACCTGCGACTGGGTTGAAGGGGAGGTGAAGACCGCCTCGACCCCTCGGGAAACTGGTGCCGGGAGCCGAAGCTCCCGGCGTCAGAAGTCAGGCCAGCTTGAAGGTGAGGACACCCCAGGTCTTGCCGTTCTTCTTGCTGGAGACGACGTCGAAGCCGACGATGCACTCCACTTCCTCGCCCAGGCGACCAGCCTTCGCGACCTCGCGATAGAACTCAGCCCAGTTCTGGAAGTTGGACGCCGAGGTCGTGTGACCGAGCTTGGTGCCAGCCGCCAGGGTCTTGTCCTTGAGCTTCACGTCTTCGTCGAGGACGAAGATGATGTCGGCCGCGGGGTAGACCTTCTGCTGCGGTTCCATCCGCTGAACGCGGGCCACCGCGTCAGAGAAGAAGCCGCCCTTGTCGCAGGACGAACCGTCGTAGGTCGAGTAGTAGTCGCCGTTCGAAGTCTTGATGGACTGCTTCGCGAAGAAGCCTTCCTCTTCGACCATCAGGATCTTGGTCTTGATGGTCTGGAACAGCGGCTGGCGATCCTGACCGATGTTGATGCCGAACTCGGACACCTTGATCCAGCTTTCGACCGACTTGCTGATGCCGGTCGAGACCGCCATCTGTTCCATCGAGGGCTTGGCATAGGACACCGGGGTCGGAGCCGGATTTGCCATCATCGGCAAATTCTCGGTCGGCTCGTGGTCGATCACCACAGCATCAGCTGCAGCTTCACGGGCCTTCTGGATCGCTTCCTGAACGCTTGCCATGTCGCATTTTCCTTCTGTTACGCAACGCTTCGCAATTTCTCACCAGAACCTCTCGTTCCGGTGAGTTCAAACTGGTGCATCTTCTCAGAAGATGCAACAGAATTTCTGATGACTTATAGTATATCGGCCATCTTGAAGCCGAGCGGAGGCCCTGCAGGCTTCTCCTTCTTGGCTTTCTTGGGTCGAAGGCTGATCTTTTCCTTCGTGTCATCGACGTCGTGGGCCATCGCAGACTTGCGTTCGACGATGTCGATGATGCGGTCCTCGACCGCGCAGTCTTCATACTGCAGGATGTAGATCAGGAGCGGCTTGCCGCGGACGCCACGGATGGCGCGGCGGTAGCCCTGCACGAACGACGAGTCCATGTAGTCGAGGGACATGAAGACCATCGTGTCGACGTGGCCCCAGTTGCAGCCGACCGCCGTGGTCGCAGGGGAAGCGATCACAACGTCCAGTTCCCCGGCGCGGAACTTCTCGTCAATCTCGAACCGCCTCTTGGTCGAGACGCCACCATGGATCATGCCGACGCGCAGACCCATTTTGGTCGCCAGTTCGGCGGCGCGTTCGATCTGATGAACGAGTGCCGCAAACACGATCATCGGCTTGCCCGACTGCTTCACATCCTCAAGGTGGATGATCAGCCGCTCTTCCTTGCCGGTGGTCTTGATTTCATCGAGCGGCGCACCGAGCGTCTGCGGGTGCTCCATGATCTGCCGGCACTTGATCAGATGCACGGCCTTGGAGAACGACCCGTCGAGCCAGGTCTCTTCGAGTTCGAGCAGCGCGGTCTCTTCGAACTCGTCGTAGGCTTTGCGCTGCCGGGGATCCATCTGGCACTTCTCGGGGATGATCACCTTCGCCTCGGGCCCGTAGACTTCTTCGAAGGTGTGCCGGATGGCGTAGCGGTAGAAGAAGGGCTTGAGCAGTTCCGGGTGGGTCCAGGCGATCACTCGGCCGTAGTCGTCCTCAAACGCATGACGGGCCATGAAGTGGTGATAGCCACCGGAATACCGGGTCGGCTCAATGACCTGGATGCAGGGATAGGCAGACGACAGACGACCGTTGATGATGGTCCCGGTCATGCCGACGAAGTATTTGATCCGGTCCAGCAGGGCGTAGAAGTTCTGCGTCCGCTGCGAGTTGTGCCCGCCGTAGCCCATGTGAAGCTCGTCGACGAGTAGGGCGTTGATGTCGGGATGTGTGGCGAGAAGGTTCTCCCACTCGGTCGACAGGGCAGTGAAGCCGATCAGGAAGACCTTGGCGTCGGACTCGATCGCCTTCTTCCGCTGCTTGGGGGTGCCATCAACGATGGCGATTTCCTCGGGCTTGAACCCGGAAAACAGAAGGAGCTCGTCCTTGTTCTTCTTGAGAAGGGACTTGGGCATCGACCAGATGGTGCGATGCTGGAGCTCTGACCAGAGATACCAAGAGTAGGCACAAACGCTGGCGGTCTTACCGGTGCCGGGGTCGCTGGTGTTCAGACACCGCGGTGTCTGCATGTAGAAGGCAAGGTCCGCTACCTGATAGTCACGAAGTGTTCCGCTCATTCTCCAACCTTTTTCGGCGTTCCTCCCGCGTCTCGATCGGGGAGTCCAGTTCTTCCTTCCGTGCGTAGCGACGTAGGATCGTCGCCCCCAAGTTCTCAAGGGGGAGAGTCATTAAATCGTGGATGTTCATCGAGCGAATATCCGTGCTGATCCGCTGCATGGGGGCAGGGACAACAAGATCTGGGGCACCGGTGACGATCACGGTGCGGGGTGTGTAGTTGATCAGCTTGGCGATTTCCGACAGCAGCTTCTGGTCCTTGGCAGTCGCCTGCGACAGGACGAGAGGCTGGACGTTGCTCTCACGCAGCGCCTTCTGGATCTGGTTCGAGGTCATGGTCCAGAGCGGCTTGACGATCGGTTTGATCGGGCTCGACAGGCGGGCCAGGCTGGTCAGGTAAAGGCTGAGGTCGTCATAGGGATCAGCGACGAAGTAGCCGGCCCCGTTCGGGATCGGCAGCATGGCGCGGACCAGTGGGTCGTTCAGCACCTTCACGAACTCAGCCCACTGCAGCTTGTCCGGGATCGGGGCTGCGGCTGGGATCAGATGGTTGCACATCCCGGCGTCGGTGACCTGAAAGGGGGAACGCTGGTTCACCCCAAGGAAGTTCGCGGCCCCACGTCCTTGGTGGAGCCACGCGATGCTTTTGTCCCAGTGGAGACCGTAGTGGTCAACCGGTTGCAGACTCATGGGCGACTTTCTGGTTCCGTGCGATGAAGTTGGTTGCGGCCCGTTGAGCGATGCCGGTCTCACGGTCTGCCATGAGCTCGATGAATGTCAACCAGTGTTGTTCACCACCTTGGTTGAAGCAGAAGGCGAGATTCCAGAAATTTCTCAGGCTAGTGTCGACTGATGACATTATTCAGCAGTTCTCCGATGTTGGTCTTCATAAGCGTGGCGATGTCCTGCAAATCCAGCAAGGTAGGGTCCACGAGCCCTTCCTCTACATTGTACAACTTTGACACGGACCAGCCGAGTTTCTCCGCGACGAAGCGTCGGCTCAACTGGTTGTCGAATCGGTAGTCATAGACCCGCCGTCCCAGGCGTTTGTGGGTGTCCGAGACCGGTCGGTTCTCCCGACCTTGCCGACCCTTCTTGACCCCGGCGACAATCTGCCGAATTCGCGGTTCTGACAAGCCGTAAGAACGCGACAGCTCATTAGCTGTCGCGCCATCGACATATCGTTCGCGGATTTCCTGATCTCTCTCGATCGTGCTCATTTGGCTGTGCCTCGTTTTGTGTCTACGATGGCACACCTGGAGTCCGAGAAATGACCGTCTGACGCGAAGGATTGGTAGCGAAATCAAGGACTTAGAACTTCAACAACCCGGAATCATAATCCGCGTGTCGGGGGTTCGAGTCCCTCCTCCGCTACCAATCCTTTCAATCACTTAGCGATCACTGTGCCACAGAATCCGCGGAACTGTGCCTGAAAATGTGCCGAAACACTTCTCGGGCCTCGCGGTGTGCGGCCTCGGTGTTCAGGTGTGCATACCTCTCTGTCATCTGCGTTGTGGTGTGACCCATGACCTTGGATAGGGGGTAGATATCACCACCCGATTGGACCCACCAGGATCCAAAGGTGTGGCGAAGGTCATGAAATCGCACGTCATTCAGGTTTGCCCTGCGGCGCGCACCGTGCCAGAAGCGGGTGAACGCCTTGTAGGGCTGTGCCGGCTCGAGCGGGTTCTCTCGGTGGTAGAACACGAGTGTGCCAGGAGCCTTGGCACAGTGTGCCTTGAGCTCTGACACAATCTCGGCACAGAGCGGAATGACCCGTTCTTCGCTAGTTTTCGTGACCGCTACCGGTAGAACGACCTCGCTCCGGTCCCATAGGAACATGGGCTTTCGGAGCGCGGCGAGTTCGCCGTGACGCATGCCGGTCAGCACCGCGGTCTTGATGATCAGGCGGTGCTGGTCGTCGGTGCAGGCTTCCAGCAGCCGCTGGTATTCCTCCCACCGCAGCCAGCGGGTGACCTCGCGTTCCTTGAGGGACCGCTTAGGCAGCATGATCACAGGGTTGAAGGGCGGGCCCTTCGGCATGTTCTCGATCGCGTGGCTGAACACGGTCGAGATGAAAGCCAGGTCGCGCCTGACAGACGCGGCCTGGACCTGTTTGCGGCGGAAGGCGATGAAGCCTTTGATCACGTCGACGTCGATGTCACTCATGGACAGGTGTCCAATGAACGGATCAACGGCGACAAGCGAGACTTCGTAGCGCCGAACGCTTGAGGGTTTGAGATCCTTGCGAGTGGCGAAGAAGTCGAGCACAGCTTCCTTAAACGATATAGACTTGGAAGAAGAAATCAGCTGTTGGAGCCTCTTCTCCGCTTCCCTTTCGTCAGACGTTCCAGAAGACTGTCGTACTCGCTTTCCACTTGGCAAGGTGTAATCGAGCCAAAACTGGCTCGAGCCCGCACGTTTATAGACTCGACCTGACACTTGTGACTCTCCAGCAACAGTTCAACGTCCTCGGCTTTGAACCGATAGACGCGACCTATTCGATATGCGGGGAGAGTCCCAACGCAAGCCCACCGGTGGACTGTGCGTGGAGAGACGCGCAACTGATTCGCCACTTCACTCGCTGACAGCATGTCCTGTGATCCTCTGCCGGATACGGGCAGAGGTGGTAGGCTGATTCGTGGGACTCGTTAATAGGGGGTTAACCTATAATTCACTCCAATTGAGTAAACGGATGCTTATCAGGATTGCTCTTGATCAGCTTGTGAAATGCACTTCCGACGGAGTCCGATTTGATCATTTGATCGAATAGGTTAGTCGGTACGTGCTCATACCGATACCGAGCGCCACTTCTGAACTGAACCGTGAGCGTCAGCGTGATCGGATCGTGGTCCAGCGCGGCGATGTTAGACGATTGGACGGGAGTCATTCTCGTATCTCTTCATGAGGGCCAGGGTGTTGGCCATGGTTCGGGTTGCGTTGCGGGGTGAGGACGGGGCGATCACGATGTGGGGGCCCCGTTTGAGGCGGATGTGACCGCCGTTCGTGGCTTCGACGTTCCATCCACGCTCCTTGGCGAGAGCTTCGATGTCCCGCCGCCACCTGATCTTC
>JACCED010257012.1_pt1 | contig 76959 bp, 55 predicted proteins | sample 7455021 | NCBI WGS metagenome assembly JACCED01 (sample SAMN15323456, study PRJNA562643) | freshwater metagenome | isolation source: river surface water | place: USA:Blue River Watershed | collected 2017-08-19 | reverse complement strand
TGATACTTGTAAGTCCTGCACCTGATCCAAAGAAGGTCGAATTAACATTCCCACCGTCAATGTTGCCACTGACGCTAAGTGCTGTTAGTGTCCCAACTGAGGTAATGTTTGGTTGTGCGTTTGTGGTCACAGTACCAGCAGTAGTAGCTGATGTAGCAGTGGTAGCAGTGGTAGCTGATCCAGCCGATGTGGCATAGGTAGCATTGGCCACTGTACCAGTGACATTTGCTCCGGGTACATTAGTTAATGTTGCTCCGCTCCCAATAAAGTACCCAGCACTGACATTTGCTGATGTAATAATATTTGAAGAGACTGTGCCGCTGGCTAGATAATCAGCAACATTAGAATTTGCATACCCTGAGCCACCCGATATACCAGTTAAGAAAGCACCGTTACCTAAGATGTATTGTCCACTGATGTTAGCAGTTGTAATAATGTTAGAAGTATCAGTACCGCTGGCTAGATAATCAGCAACATTAGAATTTCCATAGCTAGCAGGCAAGCCAGTTAGTTGACTACCGTTACCTATAAAATAACTTCCAGTTATGTTGCCACTGACACTCAACGCTGTTAATGTACCAACGGATGTAATATTTGGCTGTGCATTTGTAGTCACTGTGCCAGCTGTAGTAGCTGTCACTGCGGTAGCCGCAGTTGTAGCAGTAGTTGCTAATGCTGCGCTATTGGCATAAGTGGCATTGGCCACAGTACCTGTGACATTGGCTCCAGGAATTGAAGTTAGACCTGACGCATTACCAACAAACAAATTAGCATTAGCAGTGCCAGTAACACTAATGTTATTGCCAGCTAAGTTACCAGTGTAAGTTGGCAAGTATGCAGCGACATTAGAATTGCCATACGGCGATAATGTGCCACTGCCTTCAATAACAACGTTGCCACTTTGTGTAGAAAATGTAAATGCTGTTGCGTTAGCAGAAATATTAGCATCATTAAGATAAATCGTATTTCCGCTTAGGTATAAATCATTCCAGGCCGCAGTAGGGCTACCAATGTTATAAGTTACGTTGGCTGTGGGCAACAAGTTGCCAGAAAATTCAACACCACTAGGAGTAAACACTGCAACGTTGCTAATACCATCTATTGTAGCAATTAAGTTGCCATTGGCACCAGCTACACTTAAAACAGTTGTGCCATTAGCAATTTGACTTACAGCAACGTTTGATGTCACTGTGATGTTACTAAGGAAACCACCATCTCCAATAATGTACGCACCTTCAACATTACCAGTAGTGCTTATTAAGCCAGTTGCCGAAATGTTGTTAGCACCCAAGTTACCAGTGTAGGTTGGCAAGTAAGTGGCAACGTTGGCATTACCGTAGCTTGCAGGCAACCCAGTTAGTTGGCTACCGTTGCCAATGATGTATTCACCAATAATATTAGCACCATTGATGTTTCCAACTGCACTTACAACGCCTGTGGTAGTTAAATTACCAGGGTTTAGGTTTCCAATATAAGTTGGCAAATAAGCAGCAACGTTGGCATTGCTGTATTGAACTGGTATGCCTGACAGCAAAGCACCATTGCCTAATATGTAATTGCCTGTTATATTACCAGCAGCACTGACGGTTCCAAGAGTTGTTAAATTGCCAGGATTTAGATTGCCTGAATAGGTTGGTAGATACGCTGCAACATTGGCGTTGCTGTATTGTTCAGGTAACCCTGTTAGTTGACTACCATTACCAAAAATATAACTACCAGTAATGTTGCCCGAAGCACTGACTCGTGCAGCCAAGACGTTTGCTACAGCTGATATATTTTGAGCTGTTAATGAAGTAAAAATACCTGTACTTGGGCTTGCATTACCAATTGGTATATTATTAATAGCACCTGTGCTGTTCAACGCCCAACCTGAACCATTCCAAATCCAGGTTTTTCCCCCAAATGAATAAGTTTGGTTTAAGACAGGGTTAAGTGGAAAATTTAATGGCATACTGTTGAATCCGTTTTACATATTTATTTTGTTTTAAAGCTTTGGTTTCGTGCCATTAACTTGACATCCTACCACGAGTCCCACTGTTAAAAGGCATGTACAAATACCTATTTCCAGCGCCTTGTAAACTGTTTAAATTAGAATACCCACCGGTTGTAGGGTCAGCTAGTGCATTTTTTTCTGACGCCCCAATGATAAAATTTTTAGCTTCTGTTGGAGTCATTCTTGGCCGTGCTTGTAATATGCAAGCCAAAACACCTGTGACCTGAGGAGTAGCTTGACTAGTTCCTGAAATTTTGTTCAAGTAGTATGAAGTATTTCTAGGGTCGCGAACTGCTGAAGTGACATAACTTTTGTTAGCATATGCACCCATAATCATTACACCAGGAGCAAAAACATCAATCCTAGGACCTGTTTCACTGAAATAAGCTTTTTGTTCTGCTATATTATCTATAGCGCCAACACAGATCATTGACGAAGCACTGGTAGGACTACTGCCTCGATGATAATAATTAGTGTTACCCAACGAATCTGTCCAATAGTTGTTGTAGTCAATTCCGCCTGGCACATCAATTTTGTGTCTATAGTTTCCGGCGGCACCGACTAAGATAACTCCTACAGCAGCACATGAATCAACGCTTGCACTGATGTAACTATAGGTTGCTGGATAAACTGAATATACTTGCCCGTATGAACTATTGTAGGTGTAGGTAGTATATCTTGTGCCTCTCCAGACAGTGGATCTCATTGACGAATATCCGCCGCGCCAACCCCAACTGTTGGTACAAATAGTGGGTCGTGTGTTTCCGTTGGCTATTTTTTGTAGATGGAATGCTTTGACCAAATCAAAAGCAATATCTGAGTCTATGGCTCCTAAATAAGCGCCAGTTCTAATACTGTTGCCTGCAAAAATTCTAATACTATAAATGGCTGCGCCGCTGGCCCAGCCGCAGGTATTTCCAGTAGCAATACTGGCACAGTTACTACCGTGTCCGTCACTGTCTCCAAGATAACCGCCAATGCTTGCAGAGCTAGGAGTACCAGGTACGCCCAAACTAGCCCAATTAAAGTCTACTACTCTGGTACCACCGGTGCCATCTGCATTGATTGCAAACTCAGGATGACCAGGTTCTACTCCAGAATCGACTACAACAATATCTACGCCAGTTCCATCGAGGTTATAATAATAAGGTTCTAAAACCGAAGATGTATTAATGAAATTATTAGTAGGACTGGTGCATCTTGGCAATGCCCAGTTTTTCATATCAGATGTGGTTGTATTACCTTTGTTGTACTCTCTGAGAGGGCGTTGGGCATGGAACCCTTTGCTGACATTAGGATTTTTTTCAGCTGACAATTCAACATCAAGTATTCTAGGATCTTGTCTTAGAAGATTGGCTTCTGAATCAGTTAATAAAAAGTGAGCGCAAAATTCATTGAATGGGCGTTCGTTTACAACCGTAACATCTCGAGTAGGTACAAAATTATCACCTAAACCGTTGATTGTGAGTTGATCCCATAATCCGTTGTCCCATGAATCAGGGTCATGAACAGTTACAACGTACTCTTTCATGCAATTGGTCCATTGTCAGAAATCTTGAGCCAACTAGTACCATTGAACCAAACAGGACATGCTCCACCCAACGCATTGCTGCAATAAGCAATGGATCCTGCTAGCACTGAACCGCCTAATGCTTGAAGTTGAGCCGCAGTTTTACTTGGCAACGACACTACATTACTAAAAGTAACTTGTCCAACTGTATTCAAGTTAATATCATTACCACTGCCAATCACAACAGGACCTGCTCCAGTAAACTCTAAGTTTGCTGTGTACACAGTATTTGCTGTTACTGTAGTAAATGTAGGATCAGTTGGTAATGCACCTCCACCTCCAGCAATACCTGTTAGCAACGAACCGTTACCAATAAAGTATTGACCTTGAATGTTTCCGGTTGCAATTACATTGCCTGAGGCGCTGACTCTGCCAGCGTTGACATTGGCCGATTGAACGTTGCCAAGTGCAGTAATTAAGTTAAATGTTGGGCTTGAGTTCTGAACAGCTATGTTGGCGCCGTTGATTTGTAACACGCTACCCGATGCTGATATTCTTTGACTGTTTAGGTATATATTACCATTGCCAACATATAAATCTTTCCATTGATAAGTTGAACTACCAATAGCATAAAGATTATCATTGGTAGGAACAATATCTGATGACACTGCGGTTAGATCTGTAACATTACCTGAGCCGCTGCTGCTGAACGACTGAGCTGCTTCCATTTCTGCCCATACATTACTGACTCCATCGTTGAATCGAATGTATTGAACAGCGGTATCACTGTTGATCCATACATCTCCTTGCAAAACATTTTCTGTGGGTGGTGTAGGAGAAAAAGTTAAATTTCCACCATTGGTTGAGAGAACACCAGTTAAAAATCTACCATTACCAATGAAGTTGGTACCCGAAATGTTGGCAGCAGAAGTTATTGCGCCTGTGACACTCAATGTTGAATTTCCGGATATTGATCCGTTGACAGTTAATTGCCCACTTGCTTGGATCGCCCCAACATTTAAACTGTTCCAACTTTGAGTGGAACTACCTAAATTATACAGAGCATTAGATGATGGCAATAAATTGCCGTTAAATGTAGTTGATGTTCTGCTGATTGCAACAGTGTTGCTATTACCCGATACAGTAATGTTTACATTGCCGTTTAATTGAGGAATAGCTATGTTGGAAGTTCCATTGACAATAGAGCTACCAGCCGTAACAGTAATACCAGTGAGCAATGATCCATTGCCTACAAAATAACCGCCGTATACCGTGTCAAATTTTGCCGTAGGGCTACCTAGATCATACACTGAATCAATGCCAGGAAGCACTGTGCTTTCAAAATTTACTGTGCCAATACCATTGGCTTCAATGATTAAATTTTCATTAAGTCCAGTGGTAGAAATAACATTGTTGGATATTTGAACGTTACTACCCACTGGGCCTGCTGTCCAAATCTGTGTAAAGTTGTCATTTACATCCGTAAACGCCTGACGCAACGGTTCCCCAGTTCCGTCGTTTGCTGCTGCGCCAGTGTCAATTATTTGTTGTGCCATAGGTATACAAGTCCTCTAATTGTATTTACCAGAAGACTTGCATTAAACTTTTTGGGTACTGTTAATCTCGGCCAACTACAATGGTAATAATACCTTGTTCGCCTTCGAAGTTTTCCAAGCTTTTGCCAATAATTGTGCCGGCTACAGCAGATTTTACAGCTCGAGCATGGCCGTCAGCGGCACTGACCATTAAATCGCCTTTGGCTACAGGACCAAATACTCGGCAAGGCACACGACCTTGCAGGGCCAACTCAACTGCATAATCACCTTGTAATCCTGAATTCATCAAGTAGCTAGGATCGGTAGAAACTACGCCAGCAACTCTGTAATCAGCATCTAGTGTAGATTGTGTGACTTCTTTTTCGCCGCCAAATATCAACACAGTACCTGGTTCATAAGGTTGGTCAGCTAAGAATTTTTCAGCCAAGTCAGCGTATTGTGCAGATGTAGCTTTAGCAAATACAGTGTTGAAATAGGTGGTTGCACTACCAATATTACCAACTCCGTTGCTGCCCCCGTTGACAATGTTTCCTGCGGTAATGTTGCCTGTTGATAAACTTAAACTTGTTCCAGTAATTGATCCGCCTGTGATACTACCAGTTGCGCTGATAAGCCCACCAGTGATTAAATTGCCGACTGTGACGTTGCCACTGGCTGACATTATACCAGTGATAGTAACGCCTGTACTGTTAATTAAAACTCTGTCTGCTAGAGCTTGCGTAGAAGTTCCTGAGGTTGTAGCAGTTGGAGTTTGAATTACAATGTTACTTACAGCACCTGCTCCGGTGCCTGCACCTGACTTGATAACAACTTGACCGCCAGTTTTGTCTGTGCCAAATGCTGATCCACCGGTGACTGTAATATTGCCGCCAGCACCAGTTGCAGTTGGTGCTCCAAAAAGAATAATGTTACCACCAAATCCAGCACCCGACGTTGATCCACCGTTGAGGTTTAAGCTACCGCCGTTGCCACCAAAGTTTCCTCCTGAACCTGGGTTTACATTAACGTTGCCGCCGGCTGCACCAGTGGCATCATTACCGCCTGCGCCGCCGGCTACAGTCACATAACCGCCGGTTCCTGTTCCATTACCGGTAGCACCAGATATGGTCACTGGACCACCGGCTGTGTTTGCAGTCGATTGAGATCCACCCACAATAGACAGTGTTACGCCTGTAGTGCCTGTTGTTCTAATGTTGGTTAGTGTAGCAGTTGTAGCAGTTACGTTGCCTGCTATGACGTTGCCGGTGGCACTGACTAGACCAGCAGTGTTGATATTAGCACCAGTGACGTTGCCTGAACCGCTTATAGTTGTTCCAGAAACAGCACCGCTTGCTGATACTATAGCTGTGTTAACATTACCGCCAGTGATGTTACCTGTTGCACTGATAAGTCCACCGGTGATTAAGTTAGCTCCAGTGACATTACCGCTGACTGATATTAGGCCAGTGACTGTAACACCAGTATTTCCAACTACAACAACATTGCTTGTGCCGTTTACAGAAATATTAGCATTTCCATTAGCGGTGCCGATATTGATTTCAGTAGTACCATTGAAAATTCTGCTGGCGCTGTAACCTGTTGCAAAAGTAATGTTACCTAATAGATAGCTACCAGACACGTTACCTGAGGCTGACACTAATCCACCAGTGTTGATGTTACCTGCTGTTACGTTACCTGTTGCTGTAACAAATCCACCAGCTGATATATTATTACCAGACACGTTACCTGTGGCAGTGATTAGTCCAGCTGTTGAAATATTACCAGCAGTAACGTTACCTGTGGCAGTGATCAGTCCAGCTGTGCTAATATTACCAATAGTTGCATTACCAGTTACACTTAATGCCCCGCCTGTTACTAAGTTACCTGCTGTTACATTACCTGTGGCAGTGATCAGTCCACCTGTTGAAATATTGGCTGCACTGATGTTGCCACCTGCAGCAATGAGTCCCACAGAAGATATGTTGTTGCCAGTGATGTTACCACTGGCTGATACCAATCCGCCAGTGATTAGATTTCCACTTGTGGTATTGCCTACTACACTCAGAGAACTCATATTACCAACACTGGTAATATTGGGTTGACTTGCGGCACTGACTGTAGCAGAGTATCCAGAAATATTGATTGCATAGATACCAGTTAATCTGTCACTGGGTACAGTACCTGTGGTCAAGTTGCTAGCGTTAGCAGCACCAATGACTGTATTAAAATTACCAATGGTAGCATTGACATTGAGACTGTTGACGTTGCCACTTACGCTGACCAAACCAGCTGTGTTAATATTGCCGCCAACTACGTTACCAGTTACTGTTGTATTACCAGTCATAGTCCAAGTGCTATCAGTTAAGATAAACACATTGGCTACACCATTTACGTCAGCGGTAATAGGTCCAGTTGCTGAACGAACGGTTAAGTTTGTAGCTCCGTTGGCCAGCTGGCTAACAGCCAGGTTAGAAACTGCGGTAACGTTACTTAAATAACCGCCATCGCCTACAAAGTAGCCACCAGCAACAATGTTACCTGCGGCCGATACTATGCTGCCCGAATTAACATTACCGCCAACTAGATTACCAGTGGCACTGACTCGGCCAGCAGTGTTAACGTTGCCACCAGTTATGTTTCCAGTGGCCGAAATTGTAGTTGAAGCTGTAACTGATTGAGTATTTGCTACACCACCTAAGTTTAAATTAGCTCCTGCGATGTTACCCGAAGCTGACAGTGTGGAAGCATAAATGTCTGTGGTGGTCAAGTTACCAGTAGCACTGATAATACCTTGACTTATTAGATTACCACCAGTGATATTACCAGTTGCGCTGATGCCACCTGCACCAGCAGTAATACTTGTTGATGCTGACAAGTTATTGGCAGCAACGTTGCCAGTGGCTGATATGTTGCCTCCAGCAATGTTGGCAGAACTGACAATATTTCCAGTGGCAGTAATTCGGCCTGCTGTAGTAAGATTGCCGCCAGTTATGTTACCAATCACTGTTTCAGTGCCACTGATATAACTGTTACCCGATACTGCAAACGTATGTAAAGGTGCGGTATTAGCAACACCTACGTTGCCAACGTTGTCAACTACAAATTTAGCTGATGCTGCTGCACCCCCAGTGGAAGTCAGTACTTCAAATCGTGCATTGCCGGTGTCACTGGTTGCAATAGATCTTGCTGCCGTGGTCACTCTTGCGCCAGTAGCATCATTGGTATACCATTCTACTGCACCAAGCACTGTGCTAACTGACACTGTAGTATCTGTGTCATTGAATCTAAGTGTAGGTTGGCCAACACTGGCGTCTCTGGAAATAATAATATTTCCGTTGGCATTAAAATTGCCGCCGGTGTTAACATTACCTGCCGCGGTAATTATCCCTAAAGATTCAACGTTTCCAGCTGATATATTTCCTGAAAAACCAATGGATCCTGCAAACGTTACTCCAGTTGATGACACTACCATAACATTGCTGGTACCACCAACACTCATTGCAATATTACCGCTGGCTACAGGAATTTCTACAGAAGTTGTGCCGTTAAAGATCTTGTCGCCGGCAATGTTACCTGTTAAACTAGCGTTGCCACTAACGGTCAAATCACCATCAATCACTACAGAAATCGCGTTGGCTGTAGGCCCAATAAACGACACTGATTTATTGGCCGTTGTAGTTTCAAAAACAATATTACCGCTAGAACGCTTGTAGGTAGACATTTACAGATCCTTTGTGTTATTTATGCGGTTTAGAAAGTCCTGCATAGGCATGGTCACAAGGTTAGGTACTCCACGAAATTCCAATATGTCCGCGGTGGTTGATCCTTTGACTCTGAAAAAATTAGTCTTTGGAAAATCTCGCATGATCTGCACCAACTGTCTAGCCCAATTGCCTGCAAATGTAGGTTTGGCTGAACTCTTTTTATAAAATTCAGTGTCAGCATATACATTATTAAATTGATTGTGTCCAATTGGACCCATATCAAAACCCACAAGATACACAGCAATATTTTGATCAAGAGCTGCAAGCCCAGCTGCAATAGGTCCCGAGCTATAGCCAAAGTACTGTTGGGGGATTCTATGTGCTCCAAGACCGGGTATGGGTTTACGAGTATACATTCTGTTTTGTTCTGCGTAGCCCGATTGTTGTATTGCTGTGCTGATAGGTGTGTCTGTGCTTACCAAAACATCTGGTGCAAATGTTCTGTAAATTGCATTACACCCATAGATTTTTCCTTCACGTTTTAGCACGTTTAAATCTACTTCAAGCCGACTTACGCCGTTACCTAATACAAATGCTCTGCTCATAAAAAATCCTCCTAGTAGTTATCTAGGAGGATTCGGGGGTTATACCAAATTAGGTATAGCTTTCAACAGCAGCGTATGTAACGGTAGCGTTGTTGGCAGCACCTGATTTAACACCTGTACCACCATCGGTAAAGAAGTTAACAGCATAACGGTTGTTGCTGTAATCCAATGCCCAGCGGTTGGTTAGACGTGCAATTGTAGTAGCAGCCGAATCACCCACACTCATGGTGATGTTCATGTTGCCTTCAGTTAATGCACCATCAGCTTCGTTGGCCAGCGTGCAAACACCAGTGTTGGTACCATCAGTGACCAAATACTTGGTTGAACCTTTTTGGCGGATAATGTACCCGTCAGCTTCGGCTCCAGCACCAGAAATAAACACACGGCATTTGACCACAGGGTATGTGGCTGTGGCCAGATCGTTGGCACTGTCATTACCGCCAACTACGTTGGTGAATTGGTCAGTGTTGAAATAGTCAGGTACTACAGGCGATGTTAGTACATCCCAAGCATTGAAGCCAATGTCTTTGGTTGTGGTTTTTTTGATTTTTAGTGGACGTCCCATTTTGTTTCTCCTTAAAGAAGTCCTATCCGGGTTCTAGCCGGTACGCGGGGGGTTAAACCGCATAAAACGCAGAATTGCGTTGTTGCCTTTTATTTATAAGAAATGTCAAAACCAATGGTGCAACGTATTAAATAGAGGCATGGAAACAGAATTTTTAATCGCCCAAGGCAACCAACATCGTAGTGATCGGCAATACCAAGAAGCATTGAAATGTTATGCTCTGGCTTTTGTACAAGATCCCGAATCTGCTGCTGCCTGGAATAACTATGGCAACGTGACCAGAGAACTTGGATATCCAGCTAGATCTTTGCCATTTTTACAACATGCTATTGCCCTGAACCCTGAAAATATTACTGCACACTTCAATCTAGCTGTTGCATATTTGCTCATGGGAGATTATACCCGAGGGTGGCCAGCCTATGAAGCCAGATGGAACTACGAGCATCTGGCAGGAACAGAACCTCAGCATGTACAACCAAGATGGCGTGGTGAGCCACTGCAAGGAAAAACCATAATGGTTGTTGGCGAACAAGGCCACGGAGATAACATACAATTTGTACGCTTTTTGTGGAATTTACACATAATGGGTGCAAAAATTAAATTGCAAGTAACCGATGGATTGATTCCATTGTTGAATCGCAGCAGTATTGCTGAACAGGTAGGTCGGTACACTGACGACATGGGCGAATTTGATTACTGGGTGCCTATTATGAGCATTCCAGGAATCCTAGGAGTTACATTAGAAAATATGGCCAGGCCAGTAAGCTACTTAAATGCTGACCCAGCATTGGTATATCAATGGCAGCAAACACTAGGGCCAAAAACTCGAATGCGTGTTGGTTTGTGCTGGAGCGGTCGTCGTGACTCTTGGCTCAATCAACACAAAGCAATGCCATTCAATGACGTTGTAAAGTTAATTGAATCAAATCCGCAGTATGAGTGGGTGAATCTTCAATGCGATATCGAAGCAGAAGAAGAAACCAAACTAAAAGAACTAGGAGTTAAAATGTTTCCTGGTTGTATTTTTAGTTTTGCTGAAACCGCAGCTTTGATCATGAACATGGATGTTGTAGTCAGTGTAGACACATCAGTGGCACATCTGGCTGGCTCACTGGGTCGTCCTCTTTGGTTAATGCTCAACAAATACAGCACTGATTGGCGCTGGCTAGTAGACAGAGATTCTAGTCCTTGGTATTCGACCGCTAGATTGTTTAGACAAGACAACTACGACAACTGGGACAATGTAATTACTAAAATTACACAATTTTTATCATGGTTTAAAGTATAATGAAAATTAAGTTATTGAACAGCGATTCAGAAAAATGTTATCTGAAACCGGGAAATTTTTTCAGAGACTTGATGATATTTTTTTCAACGCATTACGGAGATGAAGAAATTGTCTGGGGAGAGACTGGAAGCATATTGGCTATCACACATCAAGACTTGGAAGGTGTTGCTGACATTCCGTGGGAAGAAACAAATATTATCATGGCTGAAACATGTCAGCAAGTATATGATTATTCTTATAAACTAGACAACACCAAGGCATATATTTTGTTAACTGAGAGTTGGATAGACTTTGATCATCTCAAAGAAAAATTGTATGGTATTCCAATTATTGCACACTACCCTGTGTTTAATGAAATATTTAATTACGGCATGGAGCTGTTTCAGCCGATGTCTTACCTAGGTACCATAGCCAAATCAAAACCTGACCCAAAGTTTGACTTTTTTTGCCTGATAGGCAGAAGAACCAAGCTTCGTGAAAAATTCATATACGAACTAAAGAAAGCCGATCTATCAAAGTCGCTGGTCAAGTTCAATGGCGAAGTAATTGATGGATCTGGGGCATTTAGAAATCTTGATGTATTAAATTATCAAACAGGTTTTTTTGATTCTTCATTTCAACGTGTTGGTATGGGAATTCCGAGCAAACTAATACAGCCATCCTTGTATGACAATTTTAAATTTGAAGTACAGTTTGAAACAGATTCGCTTGGTGGCAACGGATGGGACTTGGTAGAATATCATGTTACCGAAAAAACCATAAAGCCCTTGCTGATGGGAAAACCTTGTTTGATGTTTGGTCCTACAAATTACAATCTTTGGTTGTCAAATTTTGGTATTGATCTAGGACACAACAATTTTGATTTTTCATACGCTTCCGTTGACAACGACAAACAAAGAGTTGAAGTATTTGTAAACTATCTAATGAACTTAGAATATTCTTCTGTTGAATCGAAAAAAGAATACCACGATAAAAACCTCTTGGGTTTTTACGAACTTTGTAACCAAAGCAAAGCAAATTGTTTGGCTTTGTATGAAAAAATTAAATTAATTTCATCGTAAACTTGTTGACAACTACAAAGATTGTGTATATAATACACACATGCGCTAGTAGCTAAAAGGTTAGAGCAGGAGATTCTAAACCTCCCATGTGCGGGTTCGAGTCCCGCCTAGCGCACCATTACTAAATATTATACTATGTAGATTATTAGGTCATTAAACTTTATATATTTCGCCCCGACTCCTCCTGGACTGACCGAACTGGATGCCGGGGCTTTCTCGTGGCTTAACTTTAAGGAGACTATCATGGCCTAGATTGAATATGCTTGCAAAGATGTAGTGTTTCACTTCAACAAGAAACACTTGGAAGATGAAACTGTACCTATGTGGGTTTTAAAAACACATGGAGAGACTTATTACGTAAGTCACGTAGACTGTGAAGTCCCTTGGTCAACTAAAGAGACTCCTGACAACAATCACACCAAAGGCAGCATCAAAGTCAAAGATGTATTACTGGTAATCAATGACAACAATGAAGCTTGCCTAACACAACTTACTGTGTTCGATAAGATTCGATTGCGAAATCAAAAGCGAGGAATTACTCGCATTATTTTCAATTGGGGTAGCGACATGCACCGAGCGCTGTCAGGCAACGAATTCAAGCACTCAACATTTAAAAACGTCGAAGGTGGTTGCGGTACCAGTTTTGTTGTTTGCGATCTGTTAAAAAAGGAAGAAGCAACGTTTGCTGCGTTGAAATACAAGTTTCGTATTTTGGCACCCAACGAAGCCTACTACAAGTTTTACGACAGCAAAGAAAAATGGATTGACGAAATATACGAAGACGAGTAAAGAAAAAGCCCACCGAAGTGGGCTTTGATCTTTTGTGATCCAGCTGGTTGATTAGCTGAAAGACAAGTTCTGTACAGCGATCTCACCAACGTAGTCGCCAGCGTTGCCGAAGCTGCTAGCAGTGTTGGTCAATTCGATGTAACCATAACGAGTCATGAAGCTCACGACTGGTTCGAATGTTGACGGATCCAGAACAACACCGCTGCTCATCAATGGGATGTATGGGCAGTAGAATGCTGGAGCGTCAGCTTCTGAAGAACCCTTATAACCAACCAACACAGGAGTTGTGTCGCTAGCGTAAGAGTCAACAAACACACGCATAGAACCGTTTAGGGTACCAGCGAACTTGGTGTTTGTAGGAGCTTCGAAAGTACCTTCGGTGGTACGAGCAAAAGCAGAAGTTGTTGCAGACTGCAGAACAGTCAGAGCGGCTGAGCTAACAACGGCGTAGTTACCAGCGCCACGACGTGTACGCTGAGCGATCAAGTTAGCAACACGGTTGATCAGAACGGCTAGAGCAGCGTGTTCGTCACCAACGAATGTAGCAGTACCAGAAACAGTAGCCTGGTTGTATGTGAACTCAGTAGAAGCCAAGCTGCGTAGGGACAGGAGAATCTCCTGGTCAATTTCAGCTGTAATTTCTTGAGCCAGAGCAGCCATGATTTCAGCTTCGACGTCAATACCGTGCATTGCTTGAGCGTCTTGGGCACTTTCAAATGTCCAACGAGCTTGCAACTTACGGGTCTTGGCTTCAACAGCTTGCTTCAGGATCTGAACGCTGATCTGCTTACCGCCTGTACCTTCCATGCTAGCAGTAGAACCGCCAGTGTAGCTAGTAGCTGTAGCTGTGTTTTGAGGCACAGTAGAGTAAGCTGTAGCAATGGTGAATGGTGACAAAGCTTCTTGTCCAGCTGTTACAGAAGTAGCAGCCAAGCTGTTGTCAGTCAAGCTCTGAGCGTAACGAACGCGGAGAGTGTGGATCTGGCCAACAGGTCCGGTCATGGGCTGAACGCCAACCAACTCGTTAGCAATAACGGTAGGCATAACACGACGGATAACTGGCAGAATCACACGGTTAAGTGTGGCAATGTTGCCAGCTGCGGTTGAACCTGCGGAAGCATTTTCCTTCAGGTACTTACGAGTGTTTTCGAGGATAACACTCATGCTATTGCGCTTAGTGCCGTTCAGACCTTCGAGCAGAGCTTCTTTGGTCTCGCCCCAGCGACTTTCAAGTAGTTCTTGTGACATTTAAGTCTCCTATATAAAAGATTATAAACCTGCCAAACGCTTGAGGTCGATCACATTGCTGCGGTCTTCCGGCTCTTGCTGTGTTGGAACAGTTTTATCTCCAGTGGCAACAGATACAGATTCGGCAATTACATTTCGGGCTTTTGCTGAACGGTCTTCCATTACTGCGGGGAGATATTTTTCGAATGCGCTCTTCAGACGGCTTGTCTGTACGCTTTCGAGCAAATTACGCATAACTTCGGCTTTTTCCTTGTTCAAAGGATTCAGCAATTCAGCCATGAGTTCTTTACGCTCATTGCTTTCACGAAGAATACGCATTTCGCGTTCTTTGGACTCAACTAAGACTTTCGCCTTTTCGCTGAGTTGGATGGCTTCCGCCAACTTACGGTCTTTTTCGGCTACTATGTTATACAGTTTACGAACTTCGGCTTTCTCATTGAGGTGAGTAGCGCCAAATTCAGCTGCATAAGCTTCAAAGATACGACGACCAAAACTGTTCTCGCGAGCAACTTTGATGTCTTCCTGTAATTGTGTGAGTTCGGCCTTGAGATGATTGCTAACGGCTCGGCTCATCTTGTTAGCACTTTCCTTAACGAAACGTGCTTTGAGATTTTCCAATTGAGTGCGTGCTTCACGAACTAAACGAACTTTGGTTTCCACCATGTCGCGTTTGTCGGCTGCAAACTCTTGGATTTCTTTAGCCAAGGCATGCACAACAAAGTTTTCGAGTTTTTCGATTCCTTCAGCATGCATCTTACGATCTTTGCGCAGTTCGCTAATTTCTTCAGCTAATTTCTGAACCAAGAAGCCGTTAAACTTCTGTGCTGATTCTTTCATTTTAGCTTGGAACTTAACACGATCTTCAACAATTGCTTTCTTTTCAGAAGCAACTGCTGATAGTTCAGCGGCAAGACCTTCGGTTACCATCTTATCTAAGGCTTCGACCATGACTGTTTTGTCATGCTCGTAGCGTTGTGCGAATTCCTCACGGAGTTCTGCACGTACTTGCTCACGGGCTTCATTTAACTTAGATTCCCAAGCCTCGTTTAATTCGCGGCTTACGTCTTCGTTGATCAGTCCGCTTTCGAGCAAAGGTTTGATTGCATCAAACATTCCTGATTCTCCTTAGATTTTAAGTTCTCGGATAAGGCGTTTTACTTCCTCGGCCAAGTACTTTTGCACTTTGTCGCTTTGACCAGACTCACGAGCCATTTCCAACACTCTGTGTCCGTGCTTCATATTCATGAGGCCTTCGTACACTGCTGTAGGATAAGCATTTGGTGCGCTGGGTTGAGCAACCACATCAATAGTGACTATTTCAAAGTCACTAACATGTCCTGTTCTGTCATCAACATTGCCCGAACCTCGGCTTGAAACGCCTAGCTTTACGCCAGATTGTAACAATGTTTTGATTAGATTTCCCATTGGTGTAGGTAAAATCTTGAGTTTGCCGCAGCCTGCATGTCCGTCCATCCACATGCCCTCAACCGAGTGACATACTCGGTCAAGGTTGATCTTGAGATCGTCAGGATGGTCCACTTCACCTAATACAGAGTTTCCTTCACGAATTTGTTCGTTAATGGTTTCAACTGCCTTGATGATCTCGTGGCGTGGATAGATACGCTCATTTGCATTGCGCTTGTCGCCTTCAATGCAAATGCCTTTGAGATAGAGGTTCTTACCACCGTTAACATCGGCTTCTTCCAAGACCTGAATATTGGCTTGGTTGAATGTAAGATCTTCTCTTAGGTATCTTGATGACATTTAATTAGGCCTTTTTTCCACCTGGAATAACGCTTTTAGCATTAACACCGCTGGCTTGGCTAGTCACTGGCTTTGGTGCGGCTGTTTTAAAAGCGCCTTTGCCAGCTTCTTGTGTAGGCTTAACACCTAGTTCTTTTGTTGAGTTGCTGTATGCACCAGCAGCATCGTGCTTGCCGCCCATGCTAGCACCAGTGTGTACAGGCTTTGCAGCCATACCAGCAGCACCACTGTTAGCAGCAACAGTAGACTTCTTGTTTACAGAGCCTTCTTCGCTGGTAACTGGCTTTGGAGCAGCTTTCAAGCTGATTGCTTCTGCCATTGGCAACATTTCTTCAGTGTCATCAACTTCGATGGCATCGCCACCTTCGTCAGCACCAAAATCATCGCCGTCACCGGCCATGTCGTCACCGCCAGCTGCACCGCCCATTAGCTCTTCAAATTCAGCCATGAGTTCGTCTAGCTTGTCTTCAAGATTCATGATGTCGTCTTTGGTAGCAGCTTCGTCGCCGCCTTCACTGCCGCCTTCGTCGCCACCGATTTCAACGTCAACTTCTTCGTCGCCCTCGGCTTCCATGTTCATGTCAGACTCTTCTTCCATTTCGACATCGTCGATTAGGTCATCAGCAGCATCTCCGCCCATGGCACCTTCTTCGATATCTTCGTCAGCAGCTTCGTCTAGCTCTTCGTTGGCAGATTCGTCAAGTTCGTCGTCAGCAGCTTCTTCGATTTCTTCGTCGGCGGCTTCGTCTAGCTCTTCTTCAGCCATGATATTTTCGTAAATCTGGCGACTCTTTTCTACAACAATGTCGTGGAAAAGCTCGCGAGCTTTTTGTTCTTCGTCGTTGATCACGTATTCAATCAACTGTTCAAATTTGTTCATAGAGAAAACTCCTATAGGTAAAGTGTATTGTTATTTACAATCAAGGAGAAAAATACGCGGTTTAATCGGCAAAAAAGACTATAAATTGTCTTTTTGTAATTAAATTACGCTATAGGTTGTGGGGGTGGTGCGTATTGTTGACGAATTTTTTTGAGCTTTTCTTTGTATTCAAAAGCTCTAACATCATTCATCTTACGTAACTTGTTGAGTTGTCGCAGTGTCAAGCGAGTTTTGCGCAAGTCATCTTTGGTAACTTGCGCATTGTCTTGACTTACGTCCTGATAGGCTTCGGGGGCCTTTTTCCAGAATTCTTGTAGCAACATAATACTATTTATACTGTTGACGGCGTACCTGCTCCACTAGCAGGGACTACACCACCGGGGCCACCTGGTGCAGGGGCTTGATCAATACCAGGAGCGCCTGGGGCTGTTGGTTCCATACCAGCAACTTCAGCGCCTGTTTCAATGTCACTTTCTAAGCCGCCCGGGGTAATACCAATGCTTCGTAAATCTTGTCCTGAGCTGGTTTGCATTTCAGGCTGATCACGTTCTTCCATCCACATTTCTTCATTTTCTTTGATCTCATCTTCAGTAAGACCCAAGAAGCGTTGTAGCATGAAACGCTTGCTCATGTAAGGCAACTGTTCAAGACTGGTAAATGCATTGATACGAGTTGTATCTAATTCAGCTTGTCTATAGCTAGCAAAATTCTGCGGCGGGTTAAACTTGAGATTAAACAAACTAGAGTCAATGTTAAAGCCGCGCCATTTCAAAAACATTTTGAATTCGTCGTCGAGTTTTTGTGCAATGTGGCCTTGCAAACGCTCGCAATACTGATTGAAACGATATTCTTGAATCAATGCTGTACCAACTTTTCCGTCACTCATTGCACGATCAGAATCGTCTGGACCGGTGGGCAAATAACTTGAAGGCACACGTAGACCACGTGCCATTTTGTTGTTGAAGTACTTTAGGTCGTCGATTTCGCCCAAATTCTGACCACCAGGCAGTGTTTCAACACTGGATCCTCGTCCGTCTTGCGTCTGTGGAAAAAAGTAGTCTTCGTTGATGCTGAGTGGATTGTAACTGGCATCCATCATGTTCTGTCCACCACCGGTCACAGTGGGGATTCTACGCTGGTGCATTTCGTTTTTTACACGCTCTACAAAAGCCATAGCAAGGTGACTAGGCATGTTACCAACGTCAATTTTAAAGATTCTACGTTCTGGAGCACGGCTCACGCGATAGATTAAGATACTATCTTCCAGCAGTTCTTTCTGCTTGAAAACTTTGTAAATCTGCTCCAGTACACTGCGTCCAAAAGGCCAAAATACGTCTAAACCTTCATTTAAACTCATGTGAACCACGTGCTTGGCATCCAAGCAAGTTTCGTTCATTGCTGTCATAAAACGACTGTTGCCCACACCGCCACCTACACCGCCATTGGGCATGGTATAGTTTGCTGATCCTGAAATAGAGCCAGTCACAGGATTGGTCATGTAGTCTGTGGTAGTTTTAGCTGCCACAGTCATATTTTGAAAGTTTGGGTTAATGTCACGAATCACATACTGTTCTGGACGCTTGCCTTCTGATTCGTTGACAATGATACGCATGACCTTTGACATGTCAACCCAGAACATTTCAAATGTCTCTGGATCTCGAACAAATACTTGATCACCGTATTTGATTGTATTGCGAAAAAGCTTGAAGATCCGTTGATCTAATTTGTTGATTTTAACCCATTGCTGTAACTGCTTGCGAACAATGTTTACTTCGTTGTCTGTGGGCTTGTCGTTGTAGTCCACAGAAAAAGGTGTGCCATTGTCTTCGTTTAGTTGTGTAGAAAACTCAGCAATGATATCCAAGCAAGCATTGATTTCCGAGTCCATGTCCATGTTTTCATACTGATTATAACGTTCAATACGATTGGGATGACCCGAATAAACTTCCGGTAATCTGCTGGCATAGTTGCGGAATACAAAATCTGCTGGCATCCCGTTGGATCCGTCATTTTTCCCGTAGCCCGGTAAACCAAATTGATTGGTGCCCGATATCGGGCTCATTACGCCCGAAGTGTCTGCTACTTTGAAATATTTGCGCCAGCCGCCGCTTGTTTTAGGTTCTGCCATGGTGACTTATTTACCGTGTTAGTAAGAGGTTTTAAGTATCTTTTGAGAGATGTCATTTGCTGTCTTTTGTTCTCTGACCAAATCTGACAATAGTTTAACTGTTGCTGTGACACCGTCGTCGTCGCCGCGTAACATATTTTCAAACATTTGTCTATTGGTTTCTCCTTGTTTGCGCAACTCATCACTCATTTGCTTAAACATTTCCATCATTGCACCACTGTTGGTGCCAGCTGATTCTATGGCCTGCGATCTCAAACGCTCAAGCTCAACTGTAAAACTTTCACTGACATTGGTTCGTATGTCTGCAAGATTTGTAGAGCCTCCAGCTAGATCAGTGAGGAAGTTAAGTTTACTCATTGATTTAATAAAATCGTCTCGTAACGTAACTGGCACTGCGCCATTTTTAAGAGGTATCACTGCTTCAGTTCCGTGAAGCATGGCAGGGTATCCCGATTGTGGTCCGCTCAATATTCCACCATCAGCTGCTTTAGGCATCATTCCAGCAATTGTGCTGGCCATTGCTGCTCTTCTGTCGCTTTCAAGGCCACCAATATCAACGTGTCCTACTGCTTGGCTTACTTGTTTAGATTGTGTTAAATCAACACCGGCTTTTTGTTTTTCAGAAAAATAAGCCACTGCAATGCGTCTGGCTATGTCTGGGTCGTTGGCTAGCTCAGGTTTGGTTACTAAATCTACTCCAATGATATCACCAAACTTTTTATAATTGTCTTTGCCAGTGAGTTGAATCAACCCGCGACCGCGATATTTAAAACCTTCTCCCGGTTGTGTGTTGCCCAGACGACCACCATAGACTCTTTCACCAACGGCTTCTTCTCCGCCAGCAGCCACTGCTTGAGCTTCTTGTATGTCTTTGAATTTATTAGGAAATACTTGTAATAGACGTTCTGGTGTGTATTTTAAATTTTCAGTCTTGGGGCGGCCGCCCGACTCAGCATGAACCTGAGCCAGTATGTTTGCTTGAGCACGTTGATCAGTTATGCCACCACTTGATAAAGCACTCATGAGTTTGGTATCGACAGCACCAGCAAGGCCAGGCTCAGCTCGACGTACTGCTCGACGAGCGTTTTGCTCAGCAATTTGTGCCTGTCGAAGTAAGCGAGCTTCTTGTGCTAGTTGTGCCGCCAGTTCGTCGGCTTTTTTACGTGCTGCTTCTTTTTCTTCTCTTGACGCTTTGGCGTCTTTTTCCAATGCCTTGGCTCGATCTTCTGCTGCTTGAGCTTGATCTTCAACATTTTTAATTTTTTCTGCCTGACGTTGCAATGCTGCTTTGGCTTGCTGCGGTGTTTCTCCTATGATACCCGACACTGGAGATCTACCAAATGTTGGTGTTCCACCAGCAGGCTTAACTCCTGCTATATTACCAAATTCTTGCACAGCTTTGGCAAAATTCTCCGAAGCTGCTTTATTAATATCAGCTGCATAGTTAAAGGTGCTGATGCCTTTTTCCATGGTCATTGCTGCGGCTTGTTGAGCACGACCTGCGCTAGTCATTAGTTCAAGATCACCGCCTGGTTTTTTTCTCTTGTCTTCTTGAGCTTTTAGAAAGTCACTGATTGCATTTGGACCAGTAAATCCTGCTTTAGCAGCTTCTTCAGACAATGCTGTTTGTCGCAGTATAGTATTGTCCATGCCAACAATGTTGGTTTGAAGAGCATCGATACCCCCAATTAATCTATTTGTACCGGCTAGGCCTTTGAGGTTTATATCGGCATTTTTAGATAATGTTGCTAAGATTTCCTGGTCAGTGATATTGGGTTTTGATAAAATTTCCGATATGCGATAGCTTTGTTCTGCAGCAATAGCCTCAGGTGTTGTTAAGGCGCCGCCACCAGCAGCTTGTTGCAGCACACCCAAGAAACCTTTTTCGTCGCCCATGGACTTGAGAATGGCTGCTGTGCGTTGTGCCACTTCAAGTCGAGCTTGATCCTCTTTGTCCCCGCGCTGTCTTGCATCAATTATTGCAGCACGGAAACGAGTTTCAGCCATGGCTGCTTCTCTAGCTTCTTGTTGTTCTTTTCTAGTGGCTCCTGTTAACTGTGCTGCTCGATCAAGTTCTTGAACAAATTTTCCAGATTCTTGAATCAATTGCTCAGTGTTTTTTAATTGCATTTGTCCAGTTCTTGCCTGGATACTCATGTACAACAGTGCAGCTTCTCGTTGTTCTTGCTGCACAATTCCCATGTTTTCAAAAGTTTGTCCAAGATCACTCTTAACCAGCGCACCTGATACTTCTGCGAATCGTCGAGCACCTATGCCTGCTGTGCCTCCCATCAATGCCAACTGCTTGGAATTCTTGCCCAGCATGTCGTTGAACTGCTGTGCTTCAGCTGTAGTCATGTTCAGAGTGTGCATGAGGTCTAGAGTACCTTCAAGTCCTCCTGTTAAACTAACACCAGCCCCACTGAGCTCGTTGAAACTTTTTACCAAAGTATCAAGTTGCTTTGCCCCAAGCTCGTTGAACTTAACTGCTGCGGATCCTGCTGCTGCGCCTACCCCAAATAATGCAGCGCCTGCAATGCGGGCACCTCGACTCATCAAACCAATAGGGCCGGGAATAAACGAAAGTACAGTAAGTAATCCACCAACTGCTTCTGCGGTTTTTATCAGCGGAGTAGCAAACTCTGTTAAAGATTTAGCAGATAATTGAGCACCACGTTCACCGTTGAGCAGTCCTGTGGCAAAAGTTTTTATACCTTTGGTTGCACCTTCAATCCCAGAGGTCAACATGCGCAAGCCAATTTGAGCGCCTAGGCTTTCACCACCCAGTGCAAAAAACTTGGATTTCAAAACTTCGGCACTGCCGCCGGTACTGGACAACGAATCATACAAGCTTTGACTAGACCCAGTGGCTCTACGTTGTTCATCTACAAGTTGTCGTGCTTTTCTATTGCTAGCTTCTGCTGCTTCTTTTTCTTGTTTTAATCTGCGTTCTCTATCTTCTCTATCACGCTCTTGTTGATTTAATTTGCTACGACGTATTTGTTCGTCACGCTCTTTGGTTTCATCTTCTAATTTTTTAATTGCTGCTTGTCGTGTTTTTTCTTCTTCAGCAATGGCTTCAGTGGCTTTGTCCACCGATTTGGTAAATTTTTTAACAGCTTCTTCTTCAGCAGCTCGTGTTTTTTTGGTTGTGTCTAGTTTAACTGCCAGCTGTCCCAAAGCAACAACAATTCGATCGACCCCGCGGTCAAGACCCTGAGAGGCTCCCGAAGTTTCGCCAGGGCGCTTACTCATGTCTTTCAACGCGGTAGTTACATCCCTTAGCTGTTCAACCAACTCTCTTAAATCTTGATCCATGTTTTTACGGCCTATAAATAGATACAAGCATATTTATCGCAAGGAAAATCATGAATTCTAATCCCCTAAGTCAATACTTTAGGCAACCTGCTATCTTTATTCGGTTGCCTAGCAAGGGCAATTTTTATCCACAAAATACGTTAGAACCTACAGCCAATGGAGAATATCCAGTGCTGCCAATGACTACCATCGACGAAATTACCTACAGAACTCCCGATGCATTGTTTAACGGTCAGGCTGTGAGTTCTGTGATACAGAGCTGTGTCCCAAATATCAAAAATGCCTGGGCGATTCCAAGCATTGATTTGGATACAATCTTGATTGCTATTCGTGTTGCCACTTATGGCAACGATCTTGACATTAGTTCAACTTGTCCTAGCTGCGAAACCGAAAGTGACTACACGTTAGACTTGCTGCAAATTCTTGGCAAGATCAGCACAATAGATTACAGCAAACCGTTGTCTATTGGAGATTTAGAAGTATATTTCAAACCTTTGAGCTATAAACAGATGAATGACAATTCATTGACACAGTTTGAAGAACAACGTAGCTTACAATCCCTTCAAGATCTCGACCCCAATGATCAAACCAGAGTCCAGCAACTTGGCGAAGTTTTGAAAAAAATCAACAGTATTACTACCAGAGCTTTGGCCCAAAGCATATCTATTGTCAAAACTCCAACTGCGCAGGTCACTGAATTTGAACATATTGCTGAATGGCTCGACAACTGTGATCGAAAGACCACAGCATTGATCAAAGACTATATCATCGAAGGGAAAAAACTCAGCGAGCTTCAACCCATGCATGTACAATGCAGTAATTGCAATCACGAATATGATCAACCGTTCACACTGAATATGACTGATTTTTTCGAGGACGCCTCCTAATTCAAGATCATCAACAGGTTGTTGATGCAGTAAATCAATTGGAAAAGGAGGCCAAACAAATCAAAAACGAAATGTTTAGGATTTGTTGGAGCATGCGCGGTGGTATTACTTTAGATCAAGCTATGCAACTAAGCTATCGAGATAGAGAAAGTATAGCTGAACTTATCAAAAGCAATCTTGAAACAACTAAAAAATCTGGATTGCCATTCTTTTAATGTTAGACATAGAAAAAGTTAAAGCAGACATTGAATCTTGGATTGTGAACTTTGTAGAAGTTCCGCACCCAGCCTTGGGAGGATTTCCTCCCTGCCCTTATGCACGCACTGCAAGGTTGAAGCAAAGCTACGAAGTGTACCTAGGCGTTGACCCGTACTATGATCTCAAAAATCGAGCACGATGGGGCATGGGCAATCGAGAAGTTATTATCTATGCCTACGACCCAACAGAATGGAATCACTCATTGTTCAGTGCTAGCTTGCACTCAGCAAACACAGAATTTTTATTAGCAGCTGACATTTTGGCTCTAGAGGATCACCCTGACGATGTGGAAAATGTCAATGGCGTTGTAATGAATCAAGGCACTTATGCATTGGCGCTGGTACAAAGTCTCAGTGATCTAGACGCCAAAGCAAAGTTAATGGCTCGAAAAGGTTTTTATGATGCCTGGCCAGAAGAATATTTGCAAGCGTTGTTTCAACACAGAAAGGATCCTCGTCAATGAGTTATCAATTTGCTAGAATCGACCTAAGTAAAACAAATTACAAGACAACAGTAAATTGGAAATATTTGCATGATCCAGACATTCCAACGCTAAATGGTATCTATAGAGATTATTGCAAATACAAACATTTTGCAAGTGTGATGCCTATTTTTGACAGTCGCTACACAGACCCTATGACAGATGTTATAGGTTATTACGATGACAATAAGTTAGCAGCGTTTTCTTTGATCAAACGCTACGACGATCACAATGCACTATGCGATCAGTTTGCATGGAACTACAACAATCCCAAGCTTCGTTTGGGTATCGAAACATTGAAAACAGAGTGCGCTATCTACAAAGAACGAGGATTCAAATACTTGTATCTTGAGCAAGCACATCTGTACAAATCCGAAATGGACGGATTTGAAATACTAGGACCACTGGAGTAACACATGGCAGACTTATATACAATTTGGGCAAACAAAGAAGGCGATATCTCAGACCTTGACTGGGTCAACGGAATGAAGAGTTTTTTTGATCATTTAATTTCCGAAGGCAAGATGGAATCATACAGAATCACAAGATGCAAAATGGGATTCCGTAGTATCGCTGACATGCCTGAGTGGATGATACTCATGGAATTCCGAGACATGGGCCAAATGGACTTGGCATTCCGACGTGTTGCTCCCCTGGAAGGAGAGCTTGAAACCAAGCACCGCAGCTTTAACCAGTTTGTTGCTGGTGATATTCAACATGCACTGTTCCGAGATTGGCCCGATCAAAATCTATGATAGTCTCCAGGCACTCAGCATTCATAGATGCAGAAACTTTGCAACAGATGCACAATGAATTAACCAACAGTGCAAATTGGATGTTTAGAAACAAATTTTGGCGTTACTACGTGGCCACAGGTCTTGCCCCATACAAAGAACAAGACGAAAGTACCTGGTACGGAAATCAAGACGCCATGCAATCCGTACGTGATCCTTGGAAAACATTGTTCAAACAAGTATACAAACTGGCTGGCCCTGATTTCAAACTCATGCGATATGCGTTGACTGGGCAAACACAAGGCCAGGAACAAGAATTGCATAGAGATACGTCTCTTGCTCTCAAAGGTACATTTCGCAGCTACCTATTGTATCTAAATACTTCGTGGGACCAAAGCTGGGGAGGCCTAACAGACTTTGTTGTAGACGGCAAGCTAGTGCATCAAGAAATTCCAGAACCAGGTAAACTTGTTGAATTTGACAGTCAAGTTTTACATGTTGGTCATGCACCCAAACACCCAGAATTTTTAAGACTAAGCTTAGTCTTGCATGGAAGACTTACTGCGTAAGTCTATTGACTCGCTGTGCTCGTCAATGTTTTAGAGCGAAGCGATTTAAATATTCATCCAGATCTTATGGTCACACTTTGCCCGCACTGGGCAAAGAAACTTCATCCGAGTCGGGCAAGTCACTCAGCGTTACAACATTACAGAGGCGGTTGTCCGGTACCTCGAGTTGCGTCTTTATCACAACGGCGCTTGTACTTCCCAACGCTAACTGAGTAGTACAAGGTGTAGCATCACTGCTACGTCTTTTTAGCCTTTAAAAATTCTGTTCAAACAATCAAACCGCGGCAATTTGCGATCTTCGTCCTGTCAAGGATAGTGATTGAGTGCTCACTAGCGCGGTGAGGCTTCCATCCCTGCGATCCGAGATCCAGGTCTAGGGCACATGAAATTGACCTGTGCGAGTCTTAACTGCTTAATGGATGTGTGTTGGGTTCTAGTAGATTGTGAAGCTGCGCTGTGTTAACAAATTTTTCTAACTGCCAGGTTTTTAGATTAAGTCCGTGATTGTAAATCAGTGCATGTTGAATGGCTGCTTCTTGTTCGATGTCTAAATCAAATCTCAATAGATCTATACTGTGGTTGTTTAAAATAGCGTTGATTATGGTATTAAAGTAAGTTGAAAATTCAAGTTTTTGACAGTGCGACAATCTCCATTGGCTGTAAATCTTTTGCCAATGTTCAAATCTTTGCTGGTCAATGTCCACGCCAAGGTATTCAAACAATGCTGTTGCTGTGAAATCAAATGAAGTCCAAAGCTCGCTGCCTTTGATTATGTAGTGATTTTTAGATTTATCAACTTGTTTGTAAATGCTGTTGTGTTCAAAAGGTCTTAGATTCAACGCCAAGAATTCTCTTTGATCCCAAATCTCGTTCAAATTACATTGATCCCAGATTTTTTTTGAATCTTTAAAGTATGTGTCTATTAGAAGATTTTGAATTTCTTGATCATCTTTGATAACAGCATTGTTGCCAATGGGCACTGCTGATCTCTTTCTGTAGCTGCAATGATACAGTGGATGATCGCTTGAGTCAACTATTATGAGTTTTTCTGCGTGTGTGTTAGAGTAGTTGGTTGCTGCTAAAGTGGTATTGTTGTTGTTGAACTGATGAAAGTATAAGGTATGAAACTGATTGGTTGGTGTATGCTCTAGATCTTTAACAAAGCTGTTGAATTGTTGTTCGGTGCAATTGAAAATTCTGTTGGGTTGGTTTGGTATAAAATTGTGTGCGTTTTGTTTGTTCAAAGGATTACTAGTTAACTCTAGCCAAACATTTTTTTCCACTGAGAAATATGTTTTATGTCCTGCTAGATAGTGCAAAGACCAAGTTAGAAACGTACCGCCGACTTGAAAATCAGTTAAGATATGAATCATATTTTACCAATGACATGATTACCGTGTACGCGAACTTGAATATGCCCATTATACCAATCTTTCGATTCTAGTACTCTGCGTGAAAATTGTTCTCTGGCTTCTATATAACTGCATTCTGCTTTGCTCTTGCAATAAAAAAGTATTTCTCTTTGAAAATTATCTTTGCCCAATTGTTCTACATCTTTGGAGAGTTCAGGACTTGAACCATAGTAATCTCTCCAATCAGAATCAATTTTAGTTCGAATTTTCTTCTTCTTCTTTGTGCCGTTTTTGAGTTTGACTGTTTTTTGTGTTGTCTTAGAAAATTTTGCTAGTTTTTTGCCTATGTACTTGCGTTGGTTTGTTAAGTTGGTGATCATGTAGACAAACCCCACGCAATCGTCGGGGAGAGTTTCTACCAGTTGATTGTTGTAAAGCCATGTCATTCATTGATAGTTATCTCGTTTATACTCAAAGTTAAAATTATGAAATATCAATGTCTGTGGAGTAGGATGTAAAGCCGTTTTCTTTTACCACTTTGAGAATGTTTTCAACACGACCAGCCAGTTCGTCTTTGTGACTCACTAACCAAATGCTCTTGTGCCGTTCGCGACTCATCTTCTTCAGTAGGCCTAATCCGTTTTCTACACCTTGTGTATCTAACCCGTTGTCCATGAGTTCGTCAATGAACAGCAAGTTGATTGGATGATACAAGCTTTCCCACACATCTCGAAACGCCCAACTCATGCTCAAAATCAATCGTGTGCGCTCACCGCGACTCAAATTATCAAAGTCCAGTTCTCGCCCTAATTCTTCAATGCTGACAGTGAGATCGTTTTGAAACTTCACAGTGTGTGGCAAACCAATGCGATCCAAATAATGTGTGAGTCGTTGATTTAGATAGCTAAGATTTTGATCAATAATTTTCTTGCGAACAAAACTGTCTTTGCTGGTCAACAGTTTGAGTAGGAAGTCTTGATGCTCTTGTATACGTGTGAGTTCGTTCAAAGTATCATAGCTCACAGTTTGCAATGCTTGTCCTTGCATGTCAGCAATTTGTTCGCTGTAAGGATCAGACTCAGTTTGTCGAGCAGCAAGATTTGTTTTCAGTGTAGACAAACTGTTTTTATGATTCAGTGCGTCTTCAAGTGTGTCGTAAAACACAGTGGGCGCAGGTCCCAGTTCGCCCAGTTCCAACAGCACAGATTGATGTTCGGATCTTTGTGTGTCGTTGGCCAGCAACTGCAGAGCCGTTTCTTGTTTTTCTTTTTCGCGTTCTGCTTTGACGGTATCCAAACTGTTGTCGTGTATTTCTGTTCCGCAGGCAAAGCAGCGGTGTGCTTTTATTTCATCTAGATCTTTTTTTAGCTGTGCTAATTTCTTATTAAGTTTAACATCATCAGCATCGATCTGCCTAATATATTTGTTGAGATCGTCAATGGCCTTTTGCTTGACATAGTAAGATTCCAGATTGCGATGAGATTGCAATTCTGTTTCGATGTCAATGTGCTCAAGATCTGTGATGGCTTGTTGAAGCGAAGTTACGTCTTCGTTGCGTTTTGCAATCCACATTTTTTCACGTTTGCGTAAACTTTCTATTTGTTCTTCGATGCGTTTGTTGGCTTCTTGCACTGCACGGATCCGAAACTCTTCCTGGCTAATGGCATCTTTAGTCTGGCGATTTAACTCTTTGATGCGATCAGCACGTTCACTGAGTTGAGTAATGCCCAACAACTGCTCAATGATAGTGCGTTGCTCGTTGGCCTTCAAACTCAAAAATGCTTCTGTGTATGTATTCAGTGCAAGGATATGTTTGAACATGTCGTGGCTCATGCCTAGGATGTGCTCAATGGCATCCTGTGTTTCGCGACTGTCGCCCTGTGCTTCGTCTGTGGCACTTTGTTCTTCGTTGTTGACATAGAATTTGAGCACATTGGGTTTACGACCGCGCTCAATTCGGTAATCCTTGCTGTTCACTGAAAAATCTAAACTAACCAGCATGTGCTTGGCATTGGTTTTGTTTACTAGATTATCTTTGCGAATGTTACTCAAAGCTTGTCCGTACAAGGCATAGCTCAAAGCATTGATGATTGTGGTCTTGCCTGTGCCGTTGCGAGATCCGTCTCCACCTAAGTCTAGGTTCTCACCCAATACCAATGTAAGATCTTTGCGGTCAAAATCGATTCCCTGCGTGGCATTGCCCACGCTCATGAAATTTCTAACAGTCAGTGTTTTAAAATGAATCATAGGTTTTGATAAATTTTCAGCAATAGTTTGTTGTCATAGAATTCGGATTCAATGTTGGTAAGTTGATCCACAACAATTTGATCCACAGATTCAAATTTAACTTCCCCGGGCGCCATGTCTTCGTCTACCCCTGCAGTTTTGTTTGGAATCAGCGACATTTCACGCAGGTTGTAATCTTTAATAAATGTTTCTTTGATGAAGTTGGCTTCTTCGTAGCTGATCTCAATGTCTAAGTTAACACGAACGTGCATCTTGGGACGAAGAAGCGTTGCAGCATTGTCGATAAGGTTGGCGAGGCCGTAGACTCTGTACGTCGGTTGAGCAGGCCAAGCATGAAACTCAGGCGCTCGTCCCCACTCCAATACAGTGAGGCCACGTTCATCGTCCCCAGCGTCTGCATAATTGTGAGGGAACGCATTACCGATGTAGGTAATATTCTTTTTAGTTTGTCGCTTGTGGAAGTGCCCAGTGTACACATGACCGAACCCTCCAAGATGATCTCTTTGCAATTCCCCATGATCCGGCATCTCCACCATTGCATTCATCAAGTATCCGGGCAGTTCAAAATGCCCAAACAAGTAATCACCGCTTAGTTTAGCCAGCCGTCGATGATCATCGCCGCATAGCCAAGGAGCAATGACAACACCACCTGCATTAAACCAATCGTTGCAAATTTCCACATTGGGTAGATGCTTTGCCCATTCCACGCTTTGTATATCTCGCTTGTCACGATAATAAAGATCGTGATTGCCAGGAATAAAAAACACACGCTCAAAATTTTCATTCAAGTGTTCCAAAGCTCGCAAGCTGTAGTTCAGCGTAACAATGTTCAAGCTAGCACGATTATTGTGCCAGTCCCCCAAAAACAAACAAGTTTCGCAGCCTTCTTGTTGGGCTTTTTCGGTTGCCCATTTTACAAAAGCCAAACAATCTTCGTTGTGAACTACACTGTTTGATTTGAGTCCAAAGTGGATGTCAGTGAAGATTGCGGCTTTTTTAAATAGATTAGTCATCCTACTATTATATTAGTCGTCTAGACTAGATACAACCGGTCCGGACATTTCAGCAGCACTCTTGCTGCCAGAATTTTGGCGTGTCCAACTCGGATTGAGCCCGTTCATCTCCAAGATGTCATCTCGGATGTTTTGCATCTTTTTCTCTATGTTAAGAATTCGCGTAAAGCTATTAGTGATCGCAGCAGTGTAATACGCAAACGGGTTCTGGCTCTTACTTTCGTCGAATTGTAGACCGATCTGACTAAGTTGTAGAAGAGCTTGTCCACGCATTTCCTCGTTGTAAGTATAGCCACGCCAGTTACTCCTTGTAGCATAACGCTCGCACAGTTTCATAAACATCATGGCCAGTTTACGAGTCATATTACCGTGTTCTTTTGAAAACTCGCCTGTGTCTAAATCGCCTTTCCAGTGGCTTTTGCCCACAATATAAGGAATCTTGTGCTCGTTGACACGATAGTGAAAAAATGGGGGGAAGTTGACTCGTATGTGAGTGGGATCCTGTGGCGGCTCGTCCAGTAGATCGTCTACTGTAGACTCAGCATCATCTAAATCTAAAATATCTTCTAAACGTTTTCGTTTGGGTGCGTTCTTTGGTACTTTTTTAGGCGCCATGGGTATGTGTTCCCATGTAGTAACACGAAATACTAAATCTGTGTTTTCGATCTTTTTTGGGTCAATTACTTCACCAGTTTCGCGTTTGATACGGTCAGCACGATTGCGTCTGGCTTCTGCAATGGTACGTTGATTGATTTTGTCAACACTGGGTAAAATAATATCGTATTGATGGTCTAGCACAGAATCTCTATAGCTGCAATATGTATTTTTGCTGAGATGAATTTCTTTGAGTATGTCTCGGTTGTTTAAGTAATTAACCTTTTTTGCTGGTTCTAGCATTAGGGCAGTCTCCTGATATGTACTTATTGTAACACAAAAGTGTGACCTGTCAACCTTTTTCTTAAACATAGCCGATAATTTTTTGGGTAAATAAGATATAGGAATACAAACATGGCCACCACTGCACCTCAACCAGTACCAGTAAACTTAACACCTGTATGGGACCCAGAATCTGGGTCTTGGGGAGTATGGAACGACGACACCGGAGTCATGGTTCAAACAGGATTAACTGAGCAGCAGGCCACATTGCTAGCACAAGATTTATCCACAGACCCAGATGCAGCATTGGATCCATTGCCACGTGCTCAAGGCGATGCTGCACTGTATCCAGAAGCAGCCGCAGAACAAGCCACACTAAATCTAGCAAAACAACAAGCAACACTGCAACAGCGATACAATCAAACAACCAAAGGTGACTGGCGTGTTAGATTGAGAATTGCACCCGAAGCCACATACCTATACCAAGACAAAACAAATTCGTTGCTAGCACCTTTGCGTGACAGTGACGGAATTGTATTTCCGTATACGCCTACTATAAACACCAGCTATGCTGCCAAGTATGATCCTTATGATCTTACTCATTCTAACTATCGTGGTTATTTTTATCGCAGCAGCAGCGTAAGTGATCTCAGCATACAAGCTACATTTACAGCACAAGACACCAGAGAAGCAGCGTATGTTTTAGCAGTGATACACTTTTTTAAATCTGCTACAAAAATGTTCTATGGCAAAGATCAACAACGAGGAGCACCCCCTCCGTTGGTATACCTTGATGGTTATGGAGAATATCAGTTCAATGGTCATGCTTGTGTGATATCAAGCTTTCAATACAACTTACCCAATGATGTCGATTACATTGCTGTTACTCCCAACAACATAGGATTAAACCTGTCTAACAGACAAAATCAAGTTGGATCATCTCCGATTAGTACCATTAGTTCTGCTATAGAACGATTGAGTAACTTGTTTAATGCTGTGACTGGACAGCCGGGCGTGCCCAAAGGCGCCACTACAGGCAGGGCTGACCTTGGTTCGGTAAGACAGACAGTCAATGGCACCGGGCAAACTACCTATGTGCCTACAAAGATTGACATTACTATTACACTGTTGCCGGTGCAGACTCGAGCACAAGTTAGCAAAGAATTCAGTGTCAAAGACTTTGCCAATGGCAGCTTATTGAGAAAAGGATTCTGGTAATGGCTACCTATGATGCAACCAGCCCCTATTATAGAACACCCTACAGCCAATTCTTTCTGGATGTAATGGTAAATCGTCCTATACCAAAAGAAAGCGACGATTTAAAAACTATCATTAATTTAACATACCAGTATCGCCCTGATCTTTTGTCTTATGATCTTTATGGGACTCCTACATTGTGGTGGGTGTTTTATCAGCGAAATCCAAATACTCTAACAAAACCTCCCTTGGACTTTACTGTTGGTAAAGAAATATATTTGCCCAAAGAAAGCACACTTAAATCAGTATTGGGGTATTAATCAATGGCAGTAGCAGACAACCAAGCCAACGACGATAATCCACAAACCTATTATGAAAATGATGGGACTGCATCAACGTCCGCGTCGCCTACTCCTACTCGAACAGTAGTCGATGAGATTATATCTCCAAGACCCAACATACTTGATCAGTTTGCTAGCTACACATATCAAGCATCAGTTTATCTTTTGACTCCTGAACAGTTGAACACGTTTCAACGCAGTAAAAAGAAAGCAGTAAACGGTTATAATTTACTGTTTCAAAGTGGTGGCGCACCCAATAACATTGGTGGCCCCCAAGGCGCTGGCACAGGCAAGCAGTATGGAGTTTCTACCAACGACGGTGTTAGCACAGTGGTTGATGCAGCACTAGCAGTACCTGGTGTATCAGGTCCTGATGCAGGAAGAAACCCTTATTTCCCCAATGATTTTTACATAGATTCCATATCCATAGAAAACACTCCACTGGGCAAAGGCACAATGTCAGCACACGGGGTCACGCAACTTAAATTCACAGTGATTGAGCCTTCAAACATTACCTTGCTTGATTGTATGTACAAAGCAGTGCAAGACATGCAACCTCGAACAAACAACGGTGCAATTAACTATGCGGCTGCATGTTATTTGATGATAATTCGTTTTTATGGCTATGACATAAATGGTAGGTTGCATCGTGTTGCCCCAACTGCTGCAACAACAACACAAAGCGATCCAACTGCGGTAATTGAAAAATACATTCCTTTTAAAATTAAATTTATTAATTGGGAAGTGAGTTCCAAGTTGGTTACCTATGAGTTTGACTGTGCTCCAATTGGACAGCTAGTGGCCAATGGCAGTCGTCGCGGCACAATACCTGCTGACTTTGAAATCAGCGGACAAACAGTTGGAGAATTGTTGTCTGGCAGTGTTGTTGCCAACAATGCCACAGCCGCAGCACAAGGAAATAGAGCTGACGACAATCAATCAGCAGCTGAAACAGCAAGACTTAATTCACAAAATTCAGCACCACCCAAGGCTTCTGCTGCACAACAAAAAAGTGCAGTTAGATCTGGATTGATAGGGGCCATGAATGCTGAACAGCAAAGGTTAGTCAAAGCTGGAGAATACAGCGTAGCCGATGAATACGAAATTGTGTTTGCAACTGGTGCTGAAAAAATTAGAGATGCTACAATAACCAAGCCAGGATCTACCACTAACAAAGGAGCCACAGACATGGGACCTGCGCCGCAGCAAAATCCCAGTGGAATCAGTCCAGACAAAGGTGCAGTGAATGTCAATAGCCGCAATCAAGGAATTACAGCAGGTATGCAAATGGTTCAAGCTATTGATTTAGCAATTCGTAATTCTAATTACATAACTGATCAGGCAACCACAGTTATCGAAGAAGGTGACGATGGCAAGTCAACTGCCAATGGTGTTGCAGGGCAAAGTACCTTTACTTGGTACAACATAGCAATGAGTGTACAACAACTAGGCTATGACAACAAGAGAAATGATTTTGCCTATAAAGTCAGATACACTATTATACCTTATACTCCAACTGACTTTCAAAGTCAATATTTTCCAAGGCCAAAATTTAGAGGTGTTGTAAAAAGTTATCCATATTGGTTCACAGGAGAGAACACCGCAGTACTTGATTACAGAGCTAATTTTAACAAACTTTACACACAAACAATTTCAGGAAGTTCTGTAGAAACGTCAGCCATTGCTCAAAGCCGTCAAACTTATGTTCAAAGCATGAGAGATTTGCCTTTTGTACAACACCAAGCAAGGAGTACAGAATCGGGTCAAGGTGCTCAAGGACGAGCCAACGATCTTGCAGCAAATGCTGCGGAATATTTGTATAACCCAGCAGACAACGGCGAAGGCGAAATAACCATTATTGGAGATCCAGCATGGATACAACAAGGTTCTGCTGTAGGCGAACTTGACCCCAACAACATCAACTATCAACCGTTTGCAGATGATGGCACAATTAATTTTGATTCTGTTGATGTTTTGTTTGAAATCGCTTGGCAAAAACCTGAAGACTATAATCTAAATACCGGACTTGCAGATCCATATTCTAGAACTCAAGCAACATTTGGTGATAGACAGCCGCGACAAAGTGTGGTATACAGGATGAAAAGTGTTGTCAGCGAGTTTAGACAAGGTCGGTTCCAACAAAAAGTCAAAGGCATTCTTTACAATTATCCAGTGCCGGGACAAAAGACACAAACAGCAAATGATCAAAGTGCAGCAGAAACTGCTAGATTGACTCAACAAAATGCCAGTGTTGCAGCCAGGGCAGGAGATGCAACACTGGCAACACAAGAAAGAACTGGTGTAGGCTTAACAGTTGATATTGCCAACACTGCTAGATCTGCTTTTGCAGCAATTGATCCTAGACGCTTAGATAAACCCGGAGCACTGGCTAGCAGCACAAACTCAGGTTTGATGTTGGCCCCAACATCTGGTACAACTGTTACACCAGTAGCTTCTGGTGAGTTTTCAGCTACACCTCCTACCGCGGCAGACACAATATCAGCCCAGCCGCCGGCACAACCAGTGACCAGCAATGGAGAAGTGGCTACGTCAGCAACACAACAAACCAATGGGCGATTAACTAGAGGTGCAGTAAACTCGGCAGCTCCTAGTGCTCCGCAACAAATTGCAAGAGATTTTTAAGGATAAAAATGTCAGAAGAAAGTGAACGCAGTAGAGGTCGGCCGTCAAACTATAAGTTAGATCGCGGCGGCGTGCCTGCTGAACCAGGTCCGTTTATCGGCACAGTCATGAACAATATTGATCCTGCTAGATCAGGACGATTGCAAGTCTATATCGAAGCGTTTGGTTCAGGTGATATCAACGACCCCAACAAATGGGTACGTGTGCGTTATTTGCCTCCTTTCTATGGTGCAACACCTGCGGGTAAAACACCCAGTACAGGACCAGGAGAATATCCTGGTAACCAAAACAGCTACGGCATGTGGTTTACACCCCCTGACATTGGTGTCAAAGTTCTGTGCTTTTTTGTCAATGGTGATCGAACCGAAGGTGGGTACTATGTTGGTGTAGTACCAGAAAACGGTGTAAGCCACATGGTTCCGGCCATTGGTGCTGAATCTAATTACATTGTAGGCAACAAGAATCAAGAAAGTTATTTTGTTGATTCCTCTTTGTTGCCAGTGACTGAAATCAACACAAACAATAAACAGTTGGACAACGCTGGCCGCTTTTACGACCAAGCCAAACCAGTTCACGGCGTGGTAGCAAGTTCTATGTTCCAACAAGGACTCAACGAAGACACTGAACGCGGCCCAATACGCAGTTCAAGCCAGCGTGAATCGCCTTCGGCTGTGTTTGGCATCAGCACACCTGGTGTAGCAGTGTATCAAGGGGGGTTAAGTCCGTCTGACATCAGGCAAAAATTAAACTCAGGAGAAGTAAAACCTGCAGACGTAGGAGTCATTGGACGTATGGGTGGCCATACATTGGTCATGGATGATGGTGATATCGATGGCAACAATCAAATGTTTAGATTGCGCACAGCCAAAGGTCATCAAATTACAATGAATGACACAGGCAACTTTCTTTATATTATTCATGCTAATGGTCAGACTTGGATTGAGCTTGGAGTAGAAGGAACAGTTGATGTATTCAGTACAAATTCTGTGAACATACGCACACAAGGCGATATTAACTTACATGCAGACCGTGACATCAATATGTTTGCTGGTAGAGATTTCAAAGTCAAAGCCAATGCCAACATCACTATGGAAGCAGTGGTCAACACCACAATCACAGCACAGGCTGACCTAAAGCTTTACAGCAAAGCTACCATTGGTGTCAAAGCCGATGGCACGCTTGCTCTTCAAAGCGAAGGCGGCAGCTGGGCCGGTGGCGGAAGCTTGACACTGAGTGCTGGTGGCATTGATCTCAATGGCCCTGCAGCGGCCGCAGTGGAAGCACCAAAACCTCTGCAAAAGACCAAGCTTGACGACACAACTTTTGATAATCTCAAAGGTTGGCAAGTAGAAAAAGAAAAACTTGAAAGTATTGTAACTCGAGCACCAACTCACGAACCTTATCCTTATCACAACAAAGGTGTGGATGTTGAAGTGGTGTTTGAACCAGGAACACCAAGCCCGCCACCGGGCGCTCCTGCAGTTCCTGCTGGCGTAGAAATTGTGGCAAACTAATATGGCATCATATACTTTTACTCTTCCGGGTACTACCAAATCATTTACTGTCAAAGGTCCCGACGGCTTTACAGAAGCACAAGCGCGAGCTATATTTGATCAACAAGCAGCCGCAGGAAGCTTTGTCGGATTTAATCCTGGAGATGCTCTCAATGCTGCAAAACAAGTTGCTGCAGGACTTCCTGCGGCTGCTTCTCAACTAGCGCAGTCTCTAACAGGAACCACAAGTATTGTCAACGGTTCGGTTATCAACAATGCAATTGGACAGGTAGCAGGACAAGTATCACAGGCAGTGAATCAAACAGTGTCTGTGGCAAAACAAGCAATTGGCACAGTGACTAACATTATTTCCAAAGTTCCAGTAACTGATGGAATCAACACAGCAGATTTTGTTAAACAATCAGTATCGTTGCCGAGTCTTGGAAACTTAACTTCCACTGACATCAGATCAGGTATGGCTCAAGCTGCAAAGTTAGTGGGTCAAGCAACTGACAAAATAACCAATACCTCTGGAGTAGGTAAATTTGGATTTGACGGTGCTCAGCTAGAAGCAGCCGGCATACTTAAACCAGGGATCACAGCTCAGTACTTGCAATCGGGTGTTAACCAATTGACCAGTGTACTCAAAAGCCCAACAGTTTTTACTGGCAAAGACGGAATTAAATCGCTGACTGATCTACTGGGTTCTGAATCCAAACAAAACACAATTCAACAAGGGTTAATGTCCCAGGGCCTTGCTGGATTAAAACAACTTGGAATTCCAACCAATAACTTATCACCAACATCGCTGATTGGTCCAGTGTTGAATTCAGCAAAAAACCTAACTCAAACAGTGGATTGGGCCAAAGGACTACCTTTGCCTGCTGGTGTAAAAACAGCGTTTGACCAAGTGGCCAGAGACGGCGCATTTGCTGTGGATTTTGCCAATCAAAAAATCAACAATGCAATGAAACAAGAAATTGTTCCAGAGCCAGCCAGTGACACTGTTGATAGAGAAACTTTAAATGCAGCAGCATCTAGAGTAGTCGGCAATGCCAAAGTTCCGGCGGTAAGCTACAACAGCAAAACTACTCAACGAACTGACCGCGAACTTGATGCTGCAATGACTGAAATCAACAATTCAGTTAATACATTGATAGATGATACCATTGCAATAATGAGCAAAACTGATCGTATTCGTGAAGAAACCAACAGCTATTCTAGAGACATACGAGCACTTGAATTGATCATTGCTAACTTGAATCAATCTTCGGGGCAGTTTTTAGCTATTCTCAGAGAAGCCAAGGCTCTTACGCCAGTGAATACTGCCATTGTTTCTAGAGCAGAAGCATTGATTGAAAAAGTAAACAAAGCCATTGCAAACGTACAAAGTGCAATAGATCAACTGCGCAGGACAATTGAGAACAAAACGATCTAATAAATATTGTTATGACTACATTCGTTGGATTCAACACTATCAATCAATACAAAAAGTTTACTCTGACAGATTTTGATTTAATTCAGCGTGACTTGCTGAATGCGTTTAATATACGGCAAGGCGAATTACCTGGCCGCCCTGCTTACGGTACTGTAATTTGGGACTTTGTGTTTGAAAACCAAATTGAAGAACTAGCAAATAACATTCGCAGAGAAGTTCAACGTGTATGCAGCGGCGATCCGCGAATTGAAGTCACTGATACACAGGTATTTCCACAAGAAAATGGAATTCTATTGCAATTACAAATAGCAGTAGTGCCATCTACAAACGCTGAGATACTCAGCATCTTTTTTGATCTCCAGCAACGCTCGGCCTCTTACGTATAACTACGCCGTTTTTTCTGGCGATAAATAACACAGAGGTTGCACGGAATGGCACAAACTACTAGACAAACAGCTATATTTGGCGTTGAAGACTGGAAACAGATCTATCAAACTTATCGAGAAGCAGATTTTCAAAGTTATGATTTTGAAACTTTGCGAAAAAGTTTCATTGACTATATTCGTCTTTACTATCCAGAAACTTTCAATGACTATATTGAAAGTTCAGAATTCATTGCGCTGCTAGATGTTATTGCTTTCATGGGCCAGGCCCTGGCATTTCGTACAGATTTAAACACTCGCGAAAACTATCTTGACACAGCAGAACGCCGAGACTCAGTGGTACGTCTTGCTAATCTAGTTAGTTATACTCCAAAAAGAAACACCGCAGCACAGGGATTATTAAAAGTTTTCAACGTAACTACTACTGAAAATGTAGTTGATTACAATGGCATAAATTTGTCCAACGTAACTATTAACTGGGCCGATCCAACAAACCCAGACTGGCAAGAACAATTTACCACAGTTATCAATGCCAGTCTAGTAGACAGTCAAAAAGTTGGCAGACCCGGAAACAGACAAACTATTTTAGGTGTGCGAACCGAAGAGTACGCAATTAATTTGGTGCCAGGATTTTTGCCAGTGGTGCCTTACACTGCCACAGTGGACGGCATCAGCATGCCTTTTGAAGCCATAACATCTACCACAGTGGGTGCTGACGTAATTTACGAACCCAGCCCTGTGTCTAGCACCAGCTTCAACGTTTTGTATCGCAACGATCAGCTGGGGTTCAATTCAGACAACACTGGTTATTTCTTCTTGTTCAAGCAAGGCATTCTGCAAAATCAAGACTTTAACCTTGCAGAGAGAATTGCCAATCGCACAGTTGACATCAACATTGAAGGTATCAACAATGAAGATCGATGGTTATTCCAACTTGATAATTTAGGAAACACCAGCAGAGAATGGATCTATGTTGACAACGTATATACAGCGGCCGCAGAACAACAAACCACTTTACGTCCTATATACTCAACCACAAGTCGTGCCAACGATCAGATTACCATGGTGTTTGGCGATGGTGTGTTTTCTGAAATTCCTGTGGGCACATTCCGTGCTTACGTTCGCAGCAGCAACGGGTTGCAATATATTATCAATCCTGAAGAAATGCAAAACGTTGTAATTCCTATCAGTTACACTGATCGTAACGGAAATTTACAAACCATTACATTTACCTGTGGAATTACTCGACCAGTAACAAATGCTCAAGCAAGGGAAACAATTGCTGCAATCAAGCAACGTGCTCCTGCTCGTTACTACACACAAAATCGCATGGTCAACGGCGAAGACTACAATCTTTTCCCGTTTACTCAGTACAATTCTATCATCAAGTCGAAAGCACTAAACCGTAGCTCGATTGGTACCAGCCGCTATCTTGATCTTGTGGACAATACTGGCAAGTATAGCTCAACCAATAGTTTTGGCAGCGATGGCGGCCTTTGGGAACAAAATATTCTTCCTACTATTTTGTTCTCTTGGACCAACCGCAATGAAATTGCTGACGTCATATCAAATCAAGTGCAACCTGCACTGACTGAAGCAACAGTCAAACAATTTTATTATGCAAATTTTCCTCGCAAAGCAACCAACTCCATAGACATTGTATGCACTGGAACCACACAAACAGTCAATACAATAACTGTCAGTGATGCTACTGCGTCGTTGTTCAATCAGTATGTGTTTGATAATATGCCTGTTGTTTTTGGTACAGCAGGTGATGGTGATGTATTTGGTGGACTCATCGGCGGTATCACTTACTATGTAAGACCAGGCAGCTGGAATTCAACTTCTAAAACTTTCACAGTAAGTTCTGTGGCCAACGGTGGTGTGTTTCCATTGAGTACTACAGCAGGCAAGTCGATTGCCACTGTTGCCACAGTCAGCACTGGTGGTACTGTATGGAATCAAAGCACTGCATTGGCAAACGAAACAACTGGTTATTTTAAAACATCAACAGGTACTCCTGTGCTTGTTGGGCCCGATGCTGGCACCGACTTTAAATATGCTGTTACTGGTAGTTTGATAAAATTTGTTGCTCCGGCAGGACAATACTTTGACCGTAACAATAAATTACAAACTGGCATCCCAACAAGAACCGAACAGAAAACTGAAATATGGGCAAGTCCTGTGCAGGTAATCGGCGATGGCACTAATTCTGGACTTGGAAACTTTACCAACGGAACTGGCCCAATCACTTTGAACAACTTTGTTCCAACTGGTGCAATTGTAGATACTATTATTCCTTTGTTTGTGTCAGATCTTCCAGTGTCTATAGAACAAGAAATGGCTGAACAAATTGCATTGTTTAGAAATTTTGGGTTGGGTTACGACAATGACGGAAGCATCACAGGAACCCCTTACACTTGGTACGTGATTCAATCGCAGTACTTGGATGAAAACGCATCCTGGAATCAAACCAACGCAGGACAGCCAGTGCCTGGAGGTGACGCCAGCTGGATGATTCAGTTTGTTGTTGAAAATCAAAACTACACAATTACTTTCCGTGGACTTGCTTATTATTTTGGATCTGTTTTGCAAACTCGTTTCTTTTTCTACGAAGACCAACAGATATACGACAGTCGCACAGGCACAGTAATTAAAGATTTTATCAATGTTCTAGCAATGAACAGCAGACCTGGAGATACACTAGGTGAGCCTCTTCAAAGCGACATTCCTATGACTATCATCGGGCAACCTGTGGAAAGTGATGGATACGTTGATGACTTTCAAGTATTGGTAAGCTATCGCGACAGCGACAACGATGGTGTTCCTGACAATCCTGATTTCTTTGATGAAATTGTTGGAACTGTACCCAGCACTGCAAACGCCAGTTCTCCTTGGGTTTTCTTAGAAAGAACTGTGGACTTTGATAATTTGCAGCGTTATCTTTTGGTTGACACAAGTAGAGTAGTAAGCCAATACGGAACCTTGGACGAAATAGAATTGGTTAAAACAGAATGGACCCCGGGGCAGATATTTTACGCCTACAGTGAAAATACATTCTATGAACTAAACATCACTGTCACCGGTGTTAGAGAACTAACAGAGTTTGAACAAGGCGAATGGATAGCTCGATCTGGTCGTCAAGGATTGTATTATCAATACAGACACAACAGCCCGTTGACCAATAGAATTGATCCAGGCACCACCAACATAATTGACTTGTATGTTGTTACTCAAGCATATTACACTGCCTATCAAAATTGGTTACGTGATACCACTGGCACTGTTACTCAACCGCAGCAGCCTACCATTGATGAATTAAACACTGCATATCAAGGACTTCAAGATTACAAGATGGTGTCTGACAATATTGTATTAAACTCAGTGACATTTAAACCTTTGTTTGGACTCAAAGCATCGCCAGAACTACGAGCAACAATCAAAGTCATTCGTGCTCAGAATTCCACAGCTTCTAGTTCTGAGATTAAGTCAGCAGTGTTAGCACAAATGAATGAATACTTTAGCATTGATAAATGGAACTTTGGTGACACATTCTACTTCTCAGAATTAGCTGCATATTTGCACAGAACTTTAGGAACCATAATTAGTAGTGTGGTTCTTGTTCCGCTAGATCCTCAAAAAGCATTTGGAGATTTATATGAGATTAGATCACAACCAAACGAAATTTTTGCCAATGGTGCAACCATTGACAATATTGATGTAATTGAAGCATTGACAAGTACTAACTTGCGTACAGCAGCCGGCAGTGGAGTAATTTAATGGCCCGAGTAAGATCGGTAGATTTTCTACCAGAAATTTTTAGAACAGACGCCAACAAACAATTTTTGGCAGCTACTCTTGATCAACTGATACAAGAGCCCAAGTTCAAAAAAACTCAAGGATATATCGGAAGAACGGTAGGTCCTGGTGTCAACCCCAACGATCGCTATGTTGTTGAACCAACCAAGACCAGAAAAGATTATCAACTTGAAACAACAGTTATCAATCTACAACCCGAGACTGATGTAATTCAAAATGCAATTACATATCCTGGCATCAATGATGCAATACGTGTACAAGGTGGCAACAGCGGCCGCCCAGATCGTTTGTATCAAAGTGATTACTACACCTGGGATCCGTTTATCGACTTTGATACATTTGTTAACTTCAGTCAATACTATTGGTTACCCAACGGCCCAGATGCTGTAGAGGTTGCAGCCTCTACTGTCCCTGCTGAAGATAATTTTGTTGTTACAAGAGAAAATGGAGTTTACACATTCTCTGGACTTACAGGCAACAATCCCAACATTGAGCTAGTGCGTGGCGGCAGCTACACATTCCAAGTAGCACAAAATGACAAAGAAACTGTAAATTATCGAGTTGGTAATCAAGGAAATTCAGCATACCTGATTGATTTTGTTAGCAACCCAACACTGACACTGGTCCGTGGCAACACATATGTATTCAACGTTGACACACAAGGAGTATATCCATTTTGGATTAAAACATCTCCAACAACTGGAATAGGCGATGCCTACAACAATGGAGTTACACGCAACGGAGCAGCCGCAGGCTTGGTAACGTTCGTAGTTCCACAAGATGCGCCTGACACACTGTACTACATCAGTCAAACAATTATAAACATGGGTGGCCAGATCAATGTTATTGATGGTACTCCCGGAACAGGCCCAGGATTTTGGATACAAACCAATCCAGGAATATCTGGACGTATTCCTTCTACTCCCAACATCAGCAGCAGAGATGTGTTTGGAGTGGTCAACAACGGCGAAGATTTAGGAGTGGTCACTTTTGATGTGCCTACTCGCACAGCGCAAGAATTTTATTACAATCTTGACAGCACTACTCAGCCTGTGGATCTTCTTACAAACTTAACATTCAGCCAAATTAACAATGCACGTCTTGATGTGTTCTTGGCACAATATGGTGGAATTGACGGTATCACCAGCTTGGAAGGTAGAAATCTTGTGTTCTTGACCACAGATGAGTCTGCTGATGCCTGGGAAAGAACAACGTTCTTTGATCCACTAAATGCTGGCGTAGCAAACAATGGATTACCAGGTAGCTACGACACACTGCTGTATTCACAAACTACTTTGGTGCCAGCTGAAGACAGACAGCAGATTTGGCAGATTGGATATGTGGTTGACAATGGTCTGACTTATATTAACTTGACAAAACTCACTAATATTGACCCATTGCAAAAGTTCACAGTTAGATATGGTAGCACATATAGCAATACTAATTGGTACAAAAACAATGCAGGTGCAATAATACAGATTCCTTTGCTGACTGCAACTCTTAACACTTTGTACTATCAAGACGGTACTGACCCAGAAATCTTTGGACGCATTTCTTTGTTGGATCAACCCGAAGAATCCACATTGTTCATCGACAACATCATTGGCCAGGCCAACTATACCTCGCCCAACAATGTGGTGTTCACCAACGGACTGAAGGTTGTTTTCCGAGGCGATGTACGCCCTGCAAGCTACAAATCTGGCTCTATCAATTTTACTTGCACAGCAACCACTGCTGGCACAAATACTATCACTACCTATAGCACAGAAGACTTGTACCCAGGTCTTGCAGTGATATTCACAGACCCAACTGGCGGATTGTCCGGTGGTGTAACATACTATGTCAGCAGCGTGGTTAACTTATTTGAATTTACAGTGGCAGCAACTCCTGACGGTTTGCCAGTGACACTAACCACTACTTCATCTAATTTTTCGGCCACTGCAATAGTTTATAAAGAATACTATGTATCTGGTGTTGGTACAGCTATTAGATTGCTTCCAGTAACCAATTTTGTTACTCCTGAGACTTATGTTTCAGCAAGCAACGACAGCAGTCTCCCAGTTCCTGAAGAACTAGACTACTTGACAATAAATCGCGGTAGTCAAGACCTTAATGCATGGAGCCGCTCTAATCGTTGGTTCCACATCGATGTTATCAATGCTACCGCAGCCTACAACGACACCATTGCGTTGTTAGACAACAATTTCAGAGCCAAAAGACCAATTATTCAGTTTAGATCAGATCTAAAACTGTTCAACATGGGCACACAAGGCAAGCAACCTGTTGATATAATTGATTTTGAAGAAACAGATGCACTGAGTAACATCCAAGGATCAACTGGATACTCTGTAGACGGTTATACGTTTGTAAACGGAACTCGAGTTATTTTTGCCGCAGACGAAGATAATCAAGTTAAAAACAAAATTTATGTAGTTGAGTTTATAACACCAGACACTGTTGAACCGTTGATTGCACAACCAATTATTAATTTGACATTGGCCAGTGACGGTAATGTAGAAGCTAATCAAAGCACCTTGGTGCTGTACGGAGAAACACTGCAAGGACAAACTTATTGGTACGACGGTATTGAATGGGCGCTGGCTCAACAAAAAACCGCTGTGCAACAAGCACCGTTGTTTGACGTTTACGATGCCAATGGAATAAGTTTTGGCAATAGAGCAGTGTATCCTAGTTCAAACTTTACAGGCAGTAAATTGTTTAGCTATGCAATTGGTGATACAGGTATTCTAGATGCTGTATTAAAATTTCCTTTAAAGTATCTAAACATTGCAAACGTTGGCGATATTGTATTTGATAATAATTTTTATTCAGACACATTTGTTTACACAGAAAACAGCGTCAGTACAGAATTACCAATTAGTCAAGGTTTTGTGTATGAATATGCAACACGCACAGAATATCAAACTTTGATTGGCTGGCAAAATGCTGTCTCCACAACCAACGTTTACCAACAATTTAAGTTTGCATATGATGGCCGCCCTCTCACACTTGATGTCAGAGTAAACAACACAGGATCTGTGCCGGTATTAAAAATTTACGTTGGGTCAGTGTTTGTGTTACCAGGGGACTACACATATACTCGAACCAGTAATACAACAAAGATTACATTATCTAAGACTTATGCACCTGAAGATATCATTGAGGTACTAGCACTCAGTGATCAAACAAGTAAAACTGCGTTTTATCAGGTTCCAATTAACTTAGAAAATAACCCATTGAATGGCAACAGCGAAACATTTACTTTGGGTACTGTACGACAACATTACCAAACAATTTGTGAGAATTTGAATACATTCTCAGGAGCAATATCTGGATCAAACAACACACGAGATCTTGGTAACATTGTTCCCTACGGACTTAAGATTCTTCAACAAAGTTCACCTTTGACAATGGCTGGCTATTTTATGCGCAGCGAAGAATACAATTTGTTCAATTCGTTGGTTTACAACAGTCGTGAGTATATCAAGATGAAAAACTTGATACTCAATAACGTAACTCAACAAACAATACAATTCCAAACACCAGCACAAATTCTTGACGAGGCCATTGAAACTCTCACTGCTGGTCGAGTAGAAACACAACCGTTTTATTGGTCAGACATGCTGCCATCAGGTGCAGTATACACAGATACAGTGTATACTATTAGTCTCACCACAACCGATGTGTTTGACACAGTATTGGTTCATAACTATACCAGTTCAAACTATCAGGGGATGAACGTATATCTCAATGATGTTATCTTAACACGCAATTTAGATTATGTTGTAGCAACTGACGGTCCGCGAATCACTGTTCTAACAAATTTAAACGTTGGCGATCAACTGGTGGTCCGAGAGTACACTGCTACCTACGGCAATTTCGTACCAAACACACCGTCTAAAATGGGTCTATATCCTGCTTGGCGTCCAGAAATTACTACAATTCAATCAACCACAGGAACACAATCTGTGATTGTTGGTCATGATGGATCAATTACTCCAGTGTTTGGAGACATCAGAGATGATGTGTTGTTGGAATTTGAAACAAGAATTTTCAACAACATTAAAATGGATGGAAATACTATTCCTCTGACAGCAGCAGATGTAGTACCTGGACAGTTCCGAACAACTGGTTATCCATTGAGCGAAATCAACAGTATTTTAGATCAGCAATTTTTAAGTTATGTTGCATGGAACAAACTTGATTATAAAACTCAAGACTACATTGCAAACAACGAATTTAGTTGGAACTATAGTTCAGCACAAGGACGACTTGACAGCAAAGACTTGCTCGGCGCCTGGCGCGGCATTTATAGATACTATTACGACACTCAGCAGCCCCAACTGACTCCATGGGAAATGTTGGGCATTTCTGTCAAACCAGACTGGTGGGAAGATACCTATGGACCTGCGCCATATACTTCTGGTAACTTGGTGTTATGGGATGATCTTGAAGCCGGATATGTTCGAGATCCTATTTCTCCTTATTACAATCTGCATTATGCACGCCCTGGCCTAACACAGGTTATCCCTACCGGCGATCAAGGTGACCTACTGAGTCCGTTTGATTCAGTGGTGGGAACCTACAATGACTCACAGTTCCGTAAGAGTTGGGATACCAATGCCGGCGGCCCTGTGCAAGCAAGTTGGTACAACAGCTCGGACTATCCGTTTGCAGTTATGAGATTGTTGGCATTGACCAAACCAGCAAAATTCTTTGCATTATTTGCAGACCGAGACTTGTATCGTTACAACAACGATATTGGTCAGTACCTTTACAACAACCGATATCGACTAGATGCCAATGGGGTAGAAGTCTATGGCAACGGTTTGAGCAAGGCCAGCTTTATTAACTGGATTGTAGATTACAATAGACAAACTGGACTGGACTCTACTCAAGACTTAACAGCAAATCTTGCCAGTCTTGATGTTAGACTCAGCTATCGTTTGGCCAGTTTTTCGGACAAACAATACATTAAAATTTATACCGAAAAGTCAAGTCCTAATTCTACAAATACGTCGTTCTTGATCCCCGACGAAAGCTATAACTTGATTCTTTACAAGAATCAGCCGTTTGAAAGAATTAGCTACAGTTCAGTATTGGTACAGCAAGTGCCTGGCGGCTATTCTGTATTTGGCTACAGCAACACACAACCATACTTTAATATTTTACAAAGTATACCCAATGGAAGATTGCAAACCATAAGTGTAGCAGGAGCAACAGTACAAGTACCGACCACATATTCTGACACAGTGGTACAAATTCCTTACGGTTATATCTTCACTAACACAACATCAGTGGTTGACTTTTTATTAAGTCTTGGAAAATATTATGAAGCACAAGGATTAGAATTTACCAACATTGACAATGGTTATGTTTTAACTTGGGCGCAGATGTCTCAAGAATTTTTATACTGGAGCCAGCAAGGTTGGGACGATAATGCACTTATTAACCTTAACCCGTTGGCAACAAAACTCAGTGTAACAAGAGAACAAGCAGTTGTTGATTCTATCAAGACTCAGACAAGTGAGAATGTTCTATTAGATCAAAACAAACAAGAGTTACCAACTCGAAACGTAAATGTTGTCAGAATTGACAATACCTTTACTGTACAACCGTTGGTAAACCAAACTTTGAGCTTTGTTGAACTCAAGTACACTTCTTATGAACACATGATTGTGCTCGATAACGTCAGTGTTTTTGGCGATTTGATTTATGAACCAATAACCGGAGCTCGTCAAAGCAGATTAAAATTGATCATGGCCAACAGCAGCGACTGGAATGGCAGTGTTGACGCACAGGGTTTTATTCTTAATCAAGATAACATTGAAGAATGGTCAGGACTCCGTACATACAGCAAAGGGGAAATTGTCAAATACAAAAATAGATTCTGGAGTGCAACAACAATCGTTCAGCCTAGTGTGGAATTTAATTTCAACGATTGGTTACAAAGTGATTATGAACAAATCCAAAAAGGGTTGCTGCCTAACTTATCTAACAAAGCCGATCAGTTAGAAAATAGCTACAATATCAATACTGCCAACCTTGAAGCTGAAAATGATTTGTTTAGCTACGGTCTGATTGGTTTCCGTCCTCGAGAATACATGGCAGCGTTGAATCTTGATGACGTAAGTCAAGTAAACGTTTATCGACAATTCTTGGGCAGCAAGGGCACAATTCTAAGTGCTGAATTGTTTAGTCAAGCCAACCTTGGTAAAGAAAGTGCTGATTACGACATCTACGAAAACTGGGCAGTACAACGTGCTGTTTATGGAGCTAATGCAAATAGAAGTTATGTAGAATTAAGATTAAATCGTGCATTGTTAAATGCCAGCCCTAGTTTAATTCAAGTTACTAACCCTCAAGACGCTAGTATTGCAGATCAGCAGATATACCTAAGTGATGTTTGGAAACAAAGCTTCAAGCTAACATCTCCTTACTTCTTACCAACTACTACAGAGTTGCCAACTGATGTTGGATTGCCAACTGCTGGATATGTCAATCTCAATGACGTTGATATAACAGTGTTTGATATCAATAATTCAGACAGTATAAATGCCAACATTGAACAAGTCGTTGACGGTGCGACAATATGGGCGGCCAAAGTAAACGACTACAATTGGAATGTTTATCGCTGCGACGCAGTTCCAGGCGTAATAAGCCACGTATGCGATAACCTAGATTCTACCAGTCGAGTAATTTTTACTCAGCAACACGATTTGGCAGTAGGCGACAAACTTATTATCAAGTATTTTGACAGCGAAGTTGACGGTGTCTACGATGTTTTAACTGTTCCTGGATTAACCGAAATTACTATTGCTTTCCAGTTTACTGGAGATCGAACTGTGGCCAATGGTAATGGTATAGGATTTACATTAAAAAGTCTAAGAGTTGTTCAGGCCAGCGATGTTGCTGATCTTCCATATGCCAACAACATCAACAGCAACGTCAAAGTTTGGGTAGACAACAACGGGTCAGATCTCTGGGAAGTACTAGAGAAGAACGTAGTTTTCAACCAAGTAACTGAACTGGCGCCTAAAACACTGGATGCACGTGAAGAGTATGGCAAATCTATTTCTCAAGCCAGTGATCAGTATGCTGCCATAGTTGGAAGTCCAAATTATCTAACTGGCACCGACCCTTATCAGCGCGGTGCAGTGTATGTTTATGTTAAAAACTTTAGCGATACATATCAGCCTGTAAGTCCAGTAGAAAATGCAGATGCCATACTAACATTAGATGTTGAATACAGTGCTGGTGTGCCTGCTGCACGTGGTTACGGATATTCAGTTGATTTCGGTAACAAAGACTGGGCTGTTGCTGGTGCCCCTTATAGTCTTGGTTCTGCAGGCCAGGCCAACAACGGCTATGCTTGTGTGATTTATCGAGATCAATCAGCTTATACTCCAGGTACAAATCCTTACTTTAACTGGCAATTGCTGACCACCCCTGACAGTGTCAGCGCGGACCAAGGTAAATTTGGTCATGCGGTAACCATGAGTTTGGACGAACGATGGATGTATGTAAGTGCGCCAGCAGACAACAAAGTTTATGCCTACGGTCGTGTTGACTGGCAAGATCAATACACGAATGCTCGAGGTGATGGCAGCGAAACTTTATTCCCTATCACTGGAATTAAAGTAAGCCAAGACAGTCAAATTCGAGTTACTTTGGACGGAGCAATTCAGACTTTGGGGGTTGACTACACAGTTAATTCCACCACAGTAACTGCAGGATCGTTTAGTTTCGGAACACAATACACAATTCTCAGTGTCGGCTCTACAGATTTTACTGCAATTGGTGCAAGCTCTAACACAGTAGGGGTATCATTCATTGCCACTGGCGCTGGTTCAGGATCCGGTACTGCAACTACAGCTCCGGACTCAATTACATTTACTACAGCACCCGGTGACGGAGTTCTGGTATCAATTACAAGAATTGCATTGCTCCAACTCAGCACCGACGGAGTACAAGATACATTTGATCTAGGTTCTTATATCTATCAAGTTGGTTTGTTCAACAGTACAATTGAAAGTTTTAGCGTTGAAATTAATACAATTTTACAACGTCCAAACATTGACTATACATTTAATACTTCGACCAAAGAAGTTGTATTTGTCACTCCGCCAGCATTGACTGACGTAGTGATTGTCAGAGCCAAAGCATACTGGAAGTATGTAGATACACTTACTGTGCCTAGTCTGACCACCAATGCAAATTTTGGTCAAAGCATCTCATGTACCACCGACGGTCGACAATTACTTGTAGGTGCATCTGCTGCTGATTCTGGCAGCGAAGTCGAAGCTGGCAAAGTGTATGTGTTTGATAGAAACGTACAACGATTTATCTATCAGGGCGGAAGCGATATTGTATTTTATGTTGAAGGCACAGTGACTGAACCAGTCAGTGTGATTGTTAACAATCAATTCTTGGTCAATGAACTTTACAGCGCACCAGGTGCTGCCAATACATTCTTTGTCAATGGCAACGAAATTACTGTCAACTACCAACTGAGCACTGGAGATATTGTTGAGATTGAAACAAATAAATTTACATTAGCTCAAACAATTACTCAGGATACTCCTGCTGAATTTTCTAACTATGGACAAAGTGTTGACATTTGTAGCTACAATTGCAGCTTGTATGTTGGTGCACCACAAAGCAGCGTTCAAGTTTACAAAGGCGGAGTAGTTGAGCGGCAAGTAAACCAAGCTAGAGTTTATGGAACAATTACTTCTACAATTGCAAATCCTACCCTCACAGCCGGAGATACTTTGCGAGTCAACAACATTGATGTTTTTGTGCCAGCATCTCCAAACAACAACATTGCTGGACTAGCTGCTGCCATTCAATCAACTGTGCCTAATACCACTGCGACTGTGACTGCCGCTGGCAAGTTAACAATCAGTGTTGCAAATACAAATGCTGCTGCTGCTGGCAACAAATTGCAAGTTGCTCCAGGTAGCATAGGCACAGCGTTTGACAGCCTTGGATTTGATACTTTTGTATATACACAAACCATTGAAAGTCCGTACCCTCAAGATTTTGCACAGTTTGGATACAGTGTCAACGTTGACAACACAGCAACAACATTGGTTGTTGGCGCTCCAACAGGCACAACTTATATAATTGCAGTTTGGGACAACGGTATTACCGATTGGGATGCTGGTGCCACTGAATTCTTCAGTGGTGTACCGCAGAGCGGAGCAGTTTATACCTATGATTATCTATCTTCTGCATCAGGAAGCACTGATAATCCAGGCAAATTTGTTTTTGGTACTCAAATAGAAATTCCAACAGTAATCTACGGAGACAACTTTGGCGCCAGTGTTAACTATACATCGGGTGTTTTGTGGATGTCAGCACCGGGCGACGATTTCAATGATTCCTCATCGTCAAACTTTGGCCGAGTCTATGTCTGGAGCAACCCAACACGTTCTCCTACTTGGACACCAATAAGAATTCAAGAACCAATTGTAGATATACGATTGCTGAACTCAGTATTTTTATACGACCAAGTAACATCGGCTACCACTGAATTTTTAGATTTCTTCAATCCTCTTCAAGGTAAGATTCTCGGTGCAGCACAACAAAATATTGATTACATTGGTGCAATTGACCCAGCTGGTTATAACGCAGGGCCAAACAACAATCGTGGAACTACCTGGGGAGCCGAGCACTTAGGAGAAGTCTGGTGGGATATCAGCACTGTGAGATTTATTGACCCTAACCAAGACGATATTGTATATGCTAGCCGTCGTTGGAGCCAAGTTTTCCCAGGCAGCACATTAAACGTTTATCAGTGGGTAGAAAGTACTGTACCCCCTAGTGAGTACACCGGTCCAGGAACACCTCTCAATGATTTGAGTTTCACTGTTAATACTACATTGAATCAACAAGGGGTTTTTGGAACTCAATATTATTTTTGGGTGCGTGGATTAACCACTGTAGCAGTTCAACAAGGAAAAACTCTAAGTGTTGATACTGTTGCTAGATATATTGAAAATCCTCGAGCCACTGGTATTGCATACCTAGCACCAATCAACTCTAACACAGTTGCAATTTACAATTGCGAAACACTGATTGAAGCGCAAGATACCATACTTCACATTGAATTTGATAGAGAACTTACCAGCGACAATGTACACGTTGAGTATGAACTTATTCCACAAGATCGAGAAGATGGATTCTTGAGCAGTGGTCTTTATAGAAAATTCCAAGACAGTCTTTGCGGTGTTGACACAGCCGGCAACCAAGTTCCAGATTTAAATCTAAGTCCTGCTGAACGATATGGCGTGCAGTTCCGCCCTCGTCAATCTATGTTTGTTGATAGATTTGCAGCATTGCAAAATTACATCAACAAAGTTAATAGTGTGTTGGCTCAATACCCAATAACTGAGATTAGAAGTTTTAACCTGTTAAACAGCGCCGAACCTATTCCACGGGCTGGCACCGGTGAATGGAATCAAGAAGTTGCTAATCTTGAAATTCTTGGATTCCAGAATATCTATGCAGTACCTTTGGACTATAGATATTTGGTTCTGTCAGATGCTGATAACCGAGGATTGTGGACCATTTATGAGGTACAAGCAGTCGGCGACAGCGTGCTTGGCTCGCGTGAATTGGTACTGATAAAAGTACAAAACTACAACACACCCGATTACTGGGATTACATCAATTGGTACAGACCAGGCTATAATTCTAGTATCAAACCTGTTGCTGAAGTTCCAACATTCAGCAGTCTTGACACTATTGATGTCCCAATCGGTAGCTCAGTAAAAGTAACTGCAAACGCACAAGGTAAATTTGAAATTTACCTGTTGACTGACCTGGGTTGGGAACGTGTGGGTCTGCAAGACGGAACAATTAAAGTATCTGACGAAGTTTGGGACTATGCAATTGGTCGCTACGGTTTTGATGCTGAAGTTTTTGATGCTCAATATTTTGACCAAGAACCAACCATTGAGTCAAGAAAAATTATTCAAGCAATCAATGAAGAATTGTTAATAGACGAATTAGCAATTGAACGCAATCGTGCATTGATTCTAATGTTTAACTTTGTGCTCAGTGAATTCTCAGCACCTGAATGGCTGGTTAAAACAAGTTTGGTCGATGTTGATCACAGAATTCGAGAGCTTCTGCCATTCCAAAACTACAGCAGAGATAATCAAGAGTTTGTATTAGACTACATTCAAGAAGTCAAACCTTACCATGTGCAAATCAGAGAATTTAATTTAAAATACTTTGGTTCAGACACATATCTTGGTGATCTTGCAGACTTTGATGTGCCAGCATATTTTAACACCAGTCTTGAAATTCCTCAATTTACAAGTCCAATACTGTTGCCTTATGCACATTCGTCTGCACAAGTTAGCAATGTATTAAGCGATGCCGCAGCGTCTGACACTGTTTGGACACGTTGGCCTTATAGCCAGTGGTATAGCAATTATTTGCTTGATGTTATTTCTATCACTGTGGTTGACGGTGGCACAGGATATACAGAAGCACCAGAGGTAATTATTTCTGGTGATGCTGATCAACCAGCAGAAGCGGTTGCTGTTATTAACAGCAGCGGTCAAGTTGTTGCTATTAATTTAACTTTTGCTGGGTCAGGTTATAGATCACAACCTACTGTGGAGTTTTCTGGCGGTAACGGTGCAAGTGCTAGAGCTTATGTAGTACTAAATGGTGCAGGCCAAGGACAATCATACAATACTCCTGTTATTTCTACAGTGGTTGACGATTACAACTTGACTCGCTCATTTAAGACAACTATCAAATATGATAGATACCAATATCAAACACAAATTGAAACTTGGGTGTCAGGCACCACCTACTTAGATGGCACATTGGTTCGTTACAACGACAGGGTTTGGCGTGCAGCTAGCCCAGACAGTCAAGCTGTGTCGGATGTTGTTTTCAATCTTGACAACTGGGTACTGGTGCCTGCTAATGAACTCAGCGGTGTTGATCGAACCATGGGTTATTATGTTCCTGGCGTCAACGAGCCAGGACTTGAGTTACCACTATTAGTTGACGGAATAGATTACCCTGGCGTACAAGTTTGGGGAGATTATTTCACTGGTAATCTAACTGTTGATACTGATTATCAAAGTAGCTTTACAGACATCTATCTTGGCACACGCCCAACTGATATCAATGTCAATGGCGGCGAATTCATCGGACCTTATGAAGGACATGCACCTGAAGAATTAGTCAACGGCAGCGAATTTGATAGTTTGGACATAAGAGTCTACACCCGACCAGGATCAGACTGGCAAATGGATGGACATGGATTCCAAATTAGTACAATTAACTATGTGTATCGTCCTGGTATCGACTATATTTTAAGTTGGGCTGGAGTGGTTGAGCACCCAGTTCAAGTATTGGTCAGTAATCAAACCACCGGTCGAGATGTGAGATTAGATGTAGATTACTTCATTAACTGGGACGATCAAACAGTTGAAATTGTCAACGGGTTTAGTTCTAACGACGTTGTTAATATATCAATTTACGAATTAGGTGGCGGAAGCCAGCTATATCGTGAAAACTACATCGGAACAGAGATTGAAGACGATACTGTTATTATTCCGGTGAACTCAGCCGAAATCAACAACATTGCAGTGTTTGTCAATGGTGAAATATCAGGGGTACCTACCTGGGAGCCATACATTGACTCTCAAAACTGGGTTATCACCAACTCTTATGCTTTGAACACTGTGGTCAATTCTTCAGGAACTTATTATAGGTCAATACAAATTGTACCAATTGGAATTGAAATCACTGATACCTTGTATTGGGAAAGCTTTGTTCCAACATTGTTAAGCAAAGTTACTTTGTCAACTCCTCCGTCAGACACTGATGGAATAGCCCTGGTAGCATTTGGCACCACTAGTCCGATTCAATACAGTTGGAGTACTCCACAAAGACAGTATATTGTTGTTAACCAAACCATTATTGATACTGGCATCATTGAGTTAGACAACAGTCTACAAGGTACAAATACTGTAAACATGATTGTAACTCGCAATGGGTTACGACTAACACCTCCTGCTGGTATTGAATGGCTTGGCGACGGCAGTTCTGTTAGTTTTGGTTTACCGCAACGATTAGGTGAAAGTTTCCTGCAAAGCACTATTAATGCACCAACTGATATTGAGGTATGGGTCAACAATGTATTACAAGTGCAAAGTGTTGGCGCTATTTCTGGATCATACAGTGTGTCAAACTGGGACGGTAGCAATACTCCAGGAAGACAAGTTGTATTCAACACTGCTCCTGAGCCAGGCGACGTGATTTTAATCACAGTTAATACGTTAGCAGACTATTCAATAGCTGGTAATAACTTAGAACTAGCCTTCCTTCCAACACTTGGTGATACGCTCGCGGTTACTACTTGGAATGACACTGCACAGCAAGAAATTTTAACACAAGTATTTGTTGGCCCTGTTGTGACCAGCGTTGTTATATCCGAAGGCTTTGACAGCACTGATTTTGATACAGGTGCTGTGTCTGGAGCTCCAGGATCGTTTGACTATACACTAGGTGTTGGTCTTAATAAAAATGAATTTTTGTTACAGCGAGAAAATGTCATTGCTGGAAGATTGTGGGTTACTTTAAACGGTACCAGACTATTTGAAGGACAAGATTTCACAGTTGAAAACAACTATCTAATTTTATCTTCGGGTGCAATTGGTCTAGCAGACATCATGGTAATAACTGAATTCACTGACAGTGTAGTGCCCGAGGCAGTGGCTTTCCGTGTCTTCCAAGACATGAGAGGAGTTCAAGCAACTTATCGAATTACCAACAGCACATCAACAATGTTGACTCAAAATTTAGCAGCTGATGCTGATATAATCTATGTTGAAAATGCTGCTGCGTTGACCAATCCAAATCTACCAGCCGGACGTCTTGGAGTAATTACCATTGATGGTGAGCGCATAATGTATCGCAATCGGGACACTGCGTTGAATACCTTGAGCGGTCTGCGTAGAGGAACCGCAGGCACAGGCGCTGCTGCTCACTCAGCAGGCGCTGCTGTATACGATATGAGCTTGGGCAACTTATTACCACAAACATATCAAGACTATATTGTTAGCAATACCAGTATCGGTGATGGCAGTACTACTGTGTTTGAAGCTCCAGACATTAGTTTGTTTATTCCAAACCCTGAAGATTCAAGTACATTGTACATTGATAACATGGTTGAAGTATATGTTGCAGGAACAAGACAATATCCCTACAGTCAAGTAGATGCACCTGCTACACAATATCGTTATGTAGTGACTTCGGTCAGCCCTGTGAGCATTGATTTTATAACATCCAACGACCCACTGGAGCCAATGCTGCCGCCTGCTGCTGGGGTTGAAGTTACTATTCTTCAGCGTAGAGGAAAATCATGGTACAATACTGGTCCTGAAATACCTGCTACTGCAATGATTGCAGGGGAAAGTTATTTCATACAGGCCCTGGGCACCACTGATTTTACCACAGTTGGGGCTACTGAAAATACCACAGGAATTCTGTTTACTTGCACTGGACCTGCCACAGGAACAGGAATTGTAACAACTGCCAGCGACGGTGTTGCGCTACAAGAAAGTACCACTATTGCTGCAAGGTTTTTATGCGGAAACTAAACTGGATAAATAAAACACCATGTCAAATACTGAATTAAAAAAGCCCGTACAACCCCCTGCTCAGCCAGCAAATCGCCGCCCCAACGAGCAAGGGACTATATCTGTACAAGCGCATATGCGTATTTTTGATCCAACTACTAAAAAAGTATTTGTGGAGGGTCGCGCATGATTACTTCAGGATTAGCCAAAATTACAGGACATGTTAAAGTATATGATCCCAACAACGGCGAAATTTTTTACAACGATCACAACGCTATTCATTACGAAAATATTTCAATTGCCATGGCACAAACCCTGAGCGATCGAAACATAGGCTACATTTATGAAATGGCATTTGGCAACGGCGGTAGCTCAGTAGATCCCACTGGTGTTATTACATATTTGCCCCCAAATACTGTGGGACAGAATGCTGATTTATATAATCAAACATATTCGAAAGTTGTCAACGACAACTCGGCAGCTGATACAGATCCCGAAAACAACAAAATGACTGTGTTGCACACTGCTGGAAACGTGTATACAGATATTCTAGTAACTTGTTTGCTAGATTACGGCGAACCAGCTGAACAACAGGCTTTTGATAATTCTACAAACTTCAACGGCGAGTATGTTTTTGACGAATTGGGACTCAAAGTTTGGAACGGCGCAGCGGATAATTTGCGCCTAATTACACACGTTATTTTTCACCCGGTTCAAAAGAGTCTGAACCGACAGATTCAAATTGATTACACCTTGCGAATCCAGACGTTGAGCAACATCAACGCTGTATAAATATAAGGAATAGGAACAGGTACAGACATGGCATATACAATTACTCTTACCGACGGCACAGTGTTTGCAACAATTGCCGACGGCACAATTAATACCAGTAGCTCGATGACACTAATCGGTAAAAATTATGCCGGTTACGGTGATTATCTTGACGAGAACTTTTTACATTTGCTGGAAAACGGTTCAAACACAACCGCTCCGTCAGCTCCGCTGACTGGTCAGCTGTGGTGGGACAAGACCAACAATTTGCTTAAAGTTTACAACGGAAGTGTGTTTAAAACAATCAGTGCTGCAACAAGTTCAGCAAGCGCCCCAACTTCCAACGTCACCGGCGACCTTTGGTACGATACAGTTAACCAACAACTTAAAGTTTGGTCAGGTGCAGCATTTATTGTTGTTGGACCTGCATATTCCAGCAGCCAGGGTACATCGGGTGCTATACCAGAAACCATTACCGACAGCGTTGGTGCTACAAAGTATATTACCAGTCTCTATGTCAATAACAATCGCGTTGGTATTGTATATGACGGTGCGCAGTTTGTTCCACAAGCCAGTTTGCTAGCAACCTTTCCTAACATTTATCCTGGTATTACCTTAACAACAACCAATAGTCCTATTTTTGCAGGTACTGCCAACAATGCAAGTTATTTGAATAGTTTGCAAAGCTCGCAATTCATGCGCAGCGATACCAATACTTCTACCACTGGAATTCTAAGAGTTTTGAACGACACTGGTTTAACTGTTGGTACCAGCAATGTTGTCAGCATTTCTCAAAGCACCAACGATGGTTTGCTGCGTAGTACTGTTGCAAACGCCAACATAACTATCCAAGCCAACGTTTCAGGAACAATCTATAATGTAGCAACAGCACAAGGTCTCACTGGTAATTTTGCTATTGCTAATGCTGCCACTGTTGGCACCACATTAGCAGTTACTGGTAACCTGAGTGCTGGCAACGTTAATACCGCTGGTCGAGTCAGTGCCACTGGAAACGTTGTTGGTGGTAACGTAATTGCTACAACCTTGGTACAAGGAGCAACACTCAGTGCCACTGGTAATATTACTGCCAATAATTTAAGTACAACCAATTCTATTTCAGTTGGTACTACAGTCAGTGCCGCTGGAAACATTACAGCAGGTGCTGGCGCATTCTTCGTAGGCAACGGTAGTCAACTCACAGGTTTGAGTGCTGCGGTCAGTGTAAGCAAGATTGAAAATGGTACCTCAGTTGTACAAATTGGTGCATCAGGCGGCAATGCCAATGTGTCCATCGGCGGCGTAGCCAACGTTGTGGTGTTTACTGGTGGTGCAACATCTGCATTCTTTGCCAATGCTGTTTCGGTTCCAAGCATTGAAAAAACTGGTTCCAACGCTGTAGGCAACATTGGTTCTAGCTCTAACTATTTCAATCGTGTATTTGCGACTGCTACCACAGCATTGTATGCTGACGTTGCAGAACGTTTTGAAGCAGATGAATTATTAGCACCTGGCACAGTGGTTGAACTGGGAGGAGTAAAAGAAATTACTCGTGCTCGAGAAGACTTGACCGAAAGTGTGTTTGGCGTCATAAGTACAAGACCAGCCTACACAATGAATGGTGGCGCTGGCGACGACGATACTCACCCTGCTGTTGCAATGACAGGTCGTGTACCAGTTCAAGTAATTGGATCAGTGTGCAAAGGTGACCGCTTGGTGTCTGCTGGAAACGGCTATGCACGCTCTGCCAAAGCAGGAGAAGCAACAGCATTTAATGTAATTGGACGAGCATTAGTTGACAAACCGGACACCGGATTGGGTACAATTGAAGCTATTGTTACGATCAAATAAGTTAGGATAAAAAGAATGACATATTCAGTAGGCGGTTTAATTGAAGCCACAGATTATAATGGTTTTGTTAGCACCACAGTGGGTGCAAACGTTAACGCAACGTGGGGCTCAGGCACTACTTCAGCTGGATATGGTCAATCTGCATTAGCAACTGTATCCGGGGGCGGTACAGTAACTGCGGCACAATGGGCTAGTTTGGTTAATACTATTGCTAGTATGGCCAACCATCAAGGAACAACCATTACTGCTAGAACAGCACCGACTGCTGGTAACTTAATTCAAGTATTAAGCGCAGTCAACACAGATATTGCTAGTTGCTATACCAATCGTGGAAACGCTGCTGCTATAGGCAGTCAATACACTGGCTGGACTGGGACCAACTCCAAAACCGCAGCTACATCTGGTGCGTCGTGGAGCATTACTTTTACAAACACTGTGACTTTTGCCAGTGCCAATGCGGCACGTTATTTTTTCAATGCTGGCGGCCTGATCAAGCTGGATGTTAGTAAAACTGCTACTGGACAAACTGGTGATCCTGAGTGGAATGACCTAGCAAATACACTCTGTGGAGATATATTCTTTACAGGCGGTGCCTATACCCAAACCATTGCAGGCGGCACTTATACAGGAACAACAAAATCGGGCGGAACAGGAACACCAAACACACTGGCCACTGGAACAGGATATTTCGACTTGACCCCAGGCGCTGCTGCCACAATTATCTATAAACAGTTTGCTGACACTGCGCCTTATACTGCAAACTATATTCAGCACAGTGTTGCCCTAAATGCTAGCTCAGACACACTGACTTTCACAACACTTTGGTCAGCATCAGACGGTGACCCAATATCAGGCGGCACAGCAAGTTCAGGCGCCACACCGGGCACAGCACCAACTACAATTTGTACCTATTACCCGCCAAGCACAACTTATTTGTCAAATAGTTGGGGCACACCCACAGTGGCAGCTACAACAGCTTAACCAAAAAAGGGGTTTTCCCCTTTACTTTTCCTGTTTTTTCCTGTATACTAACAAGATGGACACAGATGCACTTGTTGCTCACGCACGAGCACGTTTTGATCACGCTACTGCAAAGCGTATACTCAAAGAAAAATACGAAGCAAAAATGCTGTTTGCCTATGCTGGCGGCATGTGGCGTGCTGGCCCAGAGCTTCAAACTACCTTGTTGACTTGCCCAGGCACAGAAGCAGTGTTGTTGGATTTGTATGAAAATCCTGTTCAGGTCAATACCAAAGAACTCTATGCAGAAAGCCAACAACGTTGGCAAGAACAAATGACAGCTTGGTTAGTAGAACATGAAAAAAATCAAAAATTAAGATGACACGCGGTGCTCTCATATTTGCATTTAACAACGAAAAAACTGACTATGTTAAAATGGCTGGTTGGAGTGCTCAACGCATACATCGGCACCTCAACATACCAGTTGCAGTTGTCACCGACGCCGATACAGGAGATTCAAGACTTAGCGGAGTTGATCGAATCATTTACGCAGAATCGGCCACTGGAGGGACCCGTTGGTTTGAGGATTATCAAAGCACTGTGTCTTGGCACAATGCAAGCCGAACCGATGCGTATACGCTGACTCCTTGGGATCACACTTTGGTCTTGGATGCAGACTATGTAGTTTGCAGCGATCACTTGAATCGTCTTTGGGATGCTGACACAGATTTTTTATGTCATAGAAAAGCCTGGGACGCAAAAAATGGCACCATGCTCGATGGCTTAAACACTTTTGGTAGACACAAGATGCCTATGTGGTGGGCCACAGTTATGTGTTTTAAAAAGACCAATGTCAGTCAATATATTTTTGACACAATGACAATGATTCGAGAGAATTGGCAACACTATAGAGATCTCTATCAAATTGATCGCTCCACTTACAGAAACGATTTTGCACTTAGTATTGCACTGGGCATTGTAACCGGACAGACTTGGAAAGTTGATAATATACCATGGAATTTAACATCAATTTTGCCTGATACCAAACTTTCGCAACTCGATGACGATTATTTTTCGTTGGAGTACACAGACATCAACGGTGTTCTACGAACTGTGGGCATCGGTGGTACAGATTTTCATGCCATGGGTAAAAACCATTTGGAGCAAATAATTGCGGCCCATTGAAGAACAAGGATATATCATACCTGCTTGGAATGTCAACAAGAAGGATTATGTAGATTGTGCTCGAGCTTTGGCCAAAACATTGCTACAACATAATCCTGCTGCACGTATCTGCTTGCTGACCAACGAAAAATATGCTGCTGATGCTAACTTGTTTGCCTACACTCATGTGGTAGAAAACATCGACGTTAACAATGCCTGGGCCAATGATTGGTTGGTAGTAAACCAAACACCGTTTAGGGAAACCATAAAGCTTGAAGCCGACATGTTAATTGCCACCCCTATTGATCATTGGTGGGGACTTTTTAGGCATCGGGATGTTGTTATATCCACAGGATGTTCCAATTGGTTGGGACAAGTTAGTCAGGCTAGAAACTATAGAAAAGTGTTTGACGAAAACAACTTGCCCGACGTTTACAATGCTATTACATATTGGCGCCGTAGCGAGACTGCACAAGAATTTTTTAATTTGGTACAGAAAATCTTTACAAATTGGGGTGAGTACAAGAAATTATTAAAGTTTCCTGAAGATGTACCTTCTACAGACCTGGTGTATGCTGTGGCAGCAACAATCCTAGGAGTTGAAAAAGTAACAATGCCATTTACTACGTATCCGCAGATTGTACACATGAAACGTCATCATGCCGGAACTGAGACTGAAGATTGGATGAAAGAATTAACATTTGAAGGCAATCCTTATCGAATTAACACAGTGGCACAATGGGGCGCCGTACATTATAGGGCACAAAGATCATGATAGAATATCAAATGGATTTTCTAGAACCCAAGCCTATCTTTTTTAGGTTGTATCACAATGAACAAGGAGTCCCACTATTCTATAGCATGGAAGATGTGCCTGGTACATACATTGAAATTGACGCAGAAACATTTCAACGCAATGCGTCAAATATAAGAATACGCAATGGCAAGATTGTAGAAATGACTTGGCAAACCACTGCAAGGTTAGAACCCAGTGAAACAGGAACAACTTGTCATCCCAATAATGTTGCTGTTGTAGTAACATCTGATGAACCACACCAATGCTGGAGTAAAAAGACTTATGAACAAAATTGATATTGCAGATTTAGATTGTATTTTTTTAACATATGATGAACCACAAAAAGAAGAGTTTTGGGTTAAGATTAAGAACATGGTGCCTTGGGCCAAACGGGTGGACGGTGTTAAGGGCAGCGATGCTGCACACAAAGCAGCGGCCATGGCGTCGGAAACAGATAGGTTCATTCTCATCGATGGCGACAACATCCCCGATCCAAATTTCTTTAACCAAACGCTTGTTCTTCCTAATGAAGAATATGAGAACGCTGTGTTCCGTTGGCGAGCACGTAATACTATCAATGGGCTAATGTATGGCAACGGTGGTTTATCTTCCTGGACAAAGGAGTTTGTACATAATATGCAAACTCATGAACATAGCGACGGATCAGTGGAAACTCAAGTCGAGTTTTGTTTCGATCCCCTTTATTGGCCCATGCACGATTGTTTTAGTACGACCTATCCCAACGGTTCGCCGTTCCAGGCCTGGCGTGCGGGATTTCGTGAAGGTGTTAAAATGTGCTTGCAACGTGGACGACGACCTACTGTGGATGAATTCAAGCAGCAGGTACTACGCAACTTAGACAATCTTACCATCTGGCATAACATTGGTGCAGACGCAGAGCACGGTGAGTGGGCCATGGCCGGGGCTCGCCAAGGCACATACATGACCATGCTTACAAACTGGGATCATACTCTAGTGCAGAGCTTTGATGCACTAGAAGAACTATGGCTAACAGTAAAAGATTCTAATCCTAGGATTCTCAGCAATCAACTAGGCCCAGAAATTGGTACACAGTTAAACCTGCCCATGGCCATACTAGAAGCAGAGCAAAGTGCATTTTTTAAACATCACTATCGCAGCAATTGGCACAACCAAGGCGTCATGGTTCGTGAAATTGATGTGATTCGTAAACTTGAAGGCTGGTAAAATGAAGGTTCATGAAAATTATCTAACAGATGAACAATTGTCTAGTCTTAGAACACAGTTTGATCAGTACGCAACCGCTGGACAACTAACATTCAAATACTGGGTTACACACAAAGAAACTATCAAAGAAGTTTTTAACAGTGATGCTGATCAACTTGTTCAACAAGAAAGAAAAGATATATCCAAAGCCCCGTTGGGACAATATGTAAGAGATTTGCTGAAATCTATATTTGATATTCCGCTGACTACTCCGATATATGTTGTAAGATCGCACAACCCCATTGGCATGCACACAGACTGCGATGATCATAAACCAGTCAACGGTCGAACATTGATAATTCCATTGACGTTCGACGATCGCATTGTTACTGTGATCTGGGACAAAATTGTGTCTGAACGAGAACTCAATGAGCTAATCAAACAGTTTGCTGAGCACCCCGAAACTTTTGAAAAACAAAACAATATCAGTGAACAATACAAGCTTAATAACTGTTGGTTTGGCGATCCGGTGATCACCGATTATTTGCCCCTGGGCAAAGTTGCGGTTTGGCGTACAGGAACAGTGATTGAATTCAATCGAAAGAATATTCATGCCAGTAACAACTACACTAACTTTTTGCCCTACAAAGATTATATTCTAATTCACACTGAGGAATAATAATGAGTTGGTCTTGTGCAGCTATTACCAATGGTATAACTTTTTACCAGGATCATACTATTGCGCCTTGTTGCATAGTTGATCACACGTATAGAAAACCATTGGCCGAAGCGCACAATCAACCATTCAATGACATCAACAATGGTTTGCCTCCGGATGTGTGTCACCGTTGTCACAAAGCTGAATCAATGGGCATTCCTAGTGCCCGACAGCGTTACAATAAGTTGAAACAATCAAACTCTGGACTCCAGTTTGTAGACATAAGGAACTCTAATCTCTGTAATGCAAAATGTAGGACTTGTGGCCCGTACAACAGTAGTCAATGGGCACAAGAGTTAGGTTATAAAAAATCAGTGATAGTGTCGCCCATTGCACAACACAAATCGTTGATTGTGTCCGAATCATTGCAATCTTTATATTACACAGGCGGCGAACCTTTTATCAATGCCGAACACTGGTCTTTGTTGGAAGATTTAGTCGAACAAGGATTCAGTCACAATGTGGCACTGAGATACAACAGTAATTTGAGCACTCTAAAATACAAAGATAAAAATATCATTGATATTTGGAAAAACTTTAAATCGGTGAATGTAATGGCCAGTATCGATGCAGTGGGGCAAAAATTTAACTACCTACGATCGGGTTTGGATTTTGACACTGTGGATCGAAATCTAAGGAAACTTTGTACTGTTCCTGGAGTACAAACTACAATTACGCCCACTATGAACATTCTAAATATTTGGTTTATGACCGAACTTTTAGAATACTACAAAGATGTTGCTACTGTAGACATCACTGATTTAAGTTATCCAGATTTTCTATCATTGAATGCCATGCCCGATGCTTTAAAATCGCAGGCGCTGGAACAGATAGATAAAATCGAAAAACTTTATAAAAATACTAAAAAGATTAACTTTTATAGACAGCAGATTTTGAACAATTATAATCAACATCTGTTTAAAGATACTCTCAATCACGTACTGCTGTTAGACAATATCAGGGGCGAGAATCTATTTCAATATCTGCCTTTTCGCACTGTTGCCAATCAAATCGTATTCTATCAATGACACAAGACAAAAGCACATTTTTATCCAGCGCAGAGCAAATGCGGGCAGAATTAGGACCTGCACTGTGCCTGGCCAAATGGAAACAAGTAAGCTTTCATTTGCCCACTGGGCTTAACAATAGTTGTTACCATCCTCCCTTGCATCAGATATCAGTAGAGGATCTGAAACGCACCGGCGGTTTGCACAACACAGAATATAAAAAAGAACAGAGAAAACTAATGCTAGCAGGACAACGGCCCAGTGAATGTCAATACTGCTGGAACATGGAAGACCTTGGGCAGCTCAGCGATAGACATTATAGATCAGGTGAGCCCTGGGCTGCTGTAGACCTTGATCGGATTCGTAATTCAACTGGAGAAGAAGATGACGTCATTCCAAGTTATGTGGAGGTCAATTTTAATCACGCTTGTAATCTCAAGTGTTCTTATTGTAGCCCTCAGTTTAGTAGCAGTTGGATGGACGAAGTTGCTAGGCACGGCGCTTATCCCACAAGTAATCCTCATAATGACCCTGCACATTTTACTGGTTCGAGACGCCCCATCCCGGTGCGTGAAGCTAATCCCTACGTTGATGCGTTTTGGGAATGGTGGCCCACACTGTATCCTAAACTAAGACACTTCCGCATGACCGGCGGGGAACCACTCATGGATAAAAATACCTACAGAGTATTTGATTATGTGTTGGCCTTGCCCAAGTCAGACTTGCATTTGAATGTAACATCAAATTTTTCAGTAGAAGATGCACTGTTTGAAAAATATCTAGACTATGTAAAGCGGTTGTGTAACACACAAATTGAACACTTCATGCAGTATGTTAGCTTGGATTCAGGCAACGGATTCCAAGCTGAATACATTAGGCATGGCATGGACTCTCAGAGGGTTGTTGCCAACGTAAATCAATATCTCACAGAAATCCCGTATCGCAACAGTTTGACATTCATTATTACAATGAATAATCTCAGTGTTACGGGATTTCAAGAGTACATGAAATGGATCCTGTTCCTGCGTGAAAATTACTCAAAGACTTATCAACGTGTGTGGTTTGATACTCCTGTGCTACGCCAACCTGCTTGGCAAAGCTTGCAAATACTGCCGGAAAGCTATGCTGCCAAGCTAGAACAGTGTGCTGATTGGATGGCTACAAAAGTCACAGACGGCTTACACGGATTCAAGGACTACGAAGTGCAACGCTTGCGCAGAGATATTGCTTGGATGCGTGAAGGGCAAAAGCAAGATAACAAACAGGCCAAAGCGGATTTTTATCGTTTCTTCAGCGAACACGACCGACGTCGCGGCACTGACTTCTTACGTGCTTTTCCTGAAATGAAAGCATGGTGGGCAGAATGCGAGTACCATGCTAGGTAAGCATAGAATCATTGTAGACGAGTGGGCAGAAGTATGGGATTTATTGCAGCCCTTGGCAGACGCATCGTTTTGGCAATGGCCTGCCGACCCTGACACCGGTGCCGTGTATATCGTGGGCCGAGTTGTATTAAAAGAAAACTACTATGCTATAACAGAGTTTGCTACTGCCAATCCTGGACAAGTCATATTCTCCAACCCTGCAGAAGGTAGTCAAACTGTGCTGCTACAACTACAGCGGTTAATGATTCGTGAGCATGTAAAAGACGGACGCATTGGTTTACTAACATCTGGAGACTTGGAGCAGGGCTGGGATTATTGCAAAACTGATTGCTATTTCAGCAACATTGTAGAATACACTGAAAACAAACACGCACAAACATTGGCAGCACTGGATTATAAACATCGTCGTCCTTATGAGTTTTTGTTTTTAAATGGACGCTTACGACCGCATCGCAAATGGTTAATAGATGGTCTTCGCGCCGGAGGCCTATTGGACCATGCACTGTGGACCAATTTAAACAGTAGAGTAGAAATGGGATTTACCAGTGTGCTAAAGCCACCCACAGACGAAGCCATACGATTGCTGCCCCCAGAATACGAAATAGAACGTGCTGTGCCCAATTTAAACACAGTAGGCGACTCTGGGTTTGTCAAGCACAACCTGTTTAATAACACCTGGGGCGACGCCATTGTTAATCCACGTTGTTACACAGACACTTGGTTCTCTGTAGTAACCGAAACTATATTTGATTATCCACACACATTCTTTACAGAAAAGATTTGGAAACCTATATTAATGGGGCATCCTTTTGTGGTAGCAGCCAATCAAGGTTACCTTAGAGATTTACACAACGCAGGGTTTCGAACTTTCGGTCACATAATTGACGAGCACTACGATCAAATTGATTGCCCACGCACACGAATTGAGCGTATAATAGACAGTATACGTGGCATCAGCCAGCACGTCGGTGCTGCTAATTTCTGGGAGGCTAGCCGTGATATCTGTAAATATAACCAACAACGACTGGTTGAATTCAATCGCGAACAGCGGCAACAACTCCCCCATAACCTTGAGCAATATTTAAATGAACGACTTAGAATTTAAGCGCACAGTCTTAGATAATATCAGCGGTAGTTTCTGTGCAGCAAAGTGGTATAACGCTACTATTTGGCTTGGTAGCGGCATGACTACATCGTGTCACCATCCCCCGGCCCATTTGGTGGACCGTGATAAAGTCACTGCCAACCCTAGGCTGCTGCACAACACTGATCAAAAGAAAGAAGATCGCAGAAAAATGCTCTCAGGGGAACGGCCCGCAGGCTGCGAATATTGCTGGAAAATTGAAGACATGGGCCGTGACGCTGTGTCTGATCGTGTGTACAAATCAAAAATCTATCCCATAGAGGCTTTAACAGATGCTAGTAATACGCCATACACTGAAGATGTCAACCTTAAGACACTTGAGATCGCTTTTGATCGTACTTGTCAGTTTGCTTGCAGTTACTGCAATCCAGCTTTTAGCAGTAGCTGGGTACGCGACATTCGCAAATCTGGACCATATACCCAACTGGTTTCCGATGGCCGCAACCACTTTACTCATACCCATGATAGCGCACAATTATACGATTATGGACAGAGCAATCCATACATTGACGCATTTTTTGCTTGGTGGGAGTCGGACCTTCATCGTACATTGCAAGAACTCAGAATCACAGGAGGAGAGCCCCTCATGTCCGGACACACCTGGCGACTCATTGACTGGTTCCGGGATAATCGAGACCGTAGCAAAACTCGCCTGGCCATTAACTCTAACCTTGGTCCGCAAGTAGATGTATACCGACTGATAGACAGCACCGAAGGCATGCCAGTTGAAATTTACACTTCAATGGAAGCAATAGGTTTACAAGCTGAATATATCAGAGACGGATTAGATTACCCGTTGTGGCGCCAAAATGTAATAGCATTACTTGATGCTGGAATTACTGTGCATTGTATGTGTACCATTAATGCACTTTGCTTAACCACGCTGCCACGCTTGTTAAATGAATTAGTAGAATGGAAAAAGACTTACGGGCGAGAAAAGATTAATTTTACATTAAATATCTTGCGTTTCCCAAGCTTTCAAAGCCCGTTGGTGTTGCCAAGTTACTTGCGTGAAATATTCCAAAGCGATTTAATTAATTGGTTAGTGGATCATCGAGGTCACAGCTATTTGCAAGAGCACGAAATCAATCACACACAGCGATTGATTGATTATTTGGATGTGGTAAAAACACCGCATTCGGACGCATTTGAAATGCCCAAGTTGCACAATGATTTCCGTCAATTCTACTTGCAGTACGATCAGCGCAGAACAAAAGATTTTGGCGCAGCATTTCCTGAATTAAAACAATGGTATGACTCAATACAAATATAACTCAGCAGACCTAATACGTCCCGTAGAACTCACCGAACGTGAGGAATTTTTATTAAAAGATTCAAAAACTTTTTGTATCTATCCTTGGATACACATACACGCTTACCCCACAGGTGAAGCGTATCCCTGTTGCCATGCTGAAATGAAGCCAGGTGTTGTGGGCAATTGTCGCACACAGACCTTGGCAGAAATATGGTCAGGCGAGCCCATGCAGAAGCTACGTGACGACATGTTAAACGAGCGTGAACATCCAGCTTGCACACGCTGTTATGAACAAGAAGCAAGTGGATTCTTTTCAGGACGCCGCAGTGCTAATAAACATCACGGGCACCATATCAAAAAGCTAGAGGCAAATCCTTTTGAATTAACATATTGGGATATTCGTTTCAGTAATTTGTGTAACTTGCGCTGCCGTAGCTGTGGGCATATTTTTAGCTCGCAGTGGTACCAAGACCAAGCTAAACTAGCAGGTCCGGAATGGAAGCTCAATAATTCAGTGCTGAACTATGCTGGTCGTACAGAAACAGACATGTGGACTCAACTAGAACCTCATTTGGATTATGTAGAACAAATCTACTTTGCCGGGGGCGAGCCCTTGTTGATGGAAGAACACTACAACATCCTAGAAGAGCTTGTTCGACGTGGACGCACAGATGTTCGACTAATCTACAACACAAACTTCACGCATACGGATTTAAAAGGACGATCAGTATTCGAATATTGGAAGCAATTTAAATCAGTGGCTGTGGGTGCTAGCTTAGACGATTCTGGTGCTCGCGGGGAATATATCCGCAAGGGCACAGACTGGGCGCAAGTTGAACAAAACCGCAGAGACATGTTGCGTATTTGCCCCGAAGTGGACTTCTATATTAGCCCTACCCTAAGTATTATGAACGCCAGGCACCTGCCTGAGTTTCACAGATCTTGGGTAGAAGCCGGACTTATTCGCGCACAGGATTTAAATGTAAACATACTACAAGATCCTGCACATTATAGAATAGACATTGCGCCTGCTGAATACAAAGCAGAATTAACAGAACTGTATCGCCAACACACACTGTGGCTAAAGAGTGTGGGCGATTCTCTAGGCCGTGCCACACAAGGCTTTGAGAGTGCTGTACAGTTTATGAATGCCACAGACAACACGCATCTAATAGATCAATTCTGGCGTAAGACACGTGAGCTGGATAATATCAGAAATGAAAAGATACTGGATGTTATTCCAGAATTAGCAGCACTGTTATGAATTTAAAACACTATGTCACTGAAGAGGATTATGCAGTTTTTGCTGGGCCCGATTGGCCCAGCTATTCTGCATATATTGCTGGAGTCAAAGCCAAAGATCCTGACATACAAAAAGAAATAGACACATTCACTGACCAGCAGGTCAGTGCTGGAGAAAAATTTCCTATTGATACTGCAACTGCTTGCCAGAGCAAATGGACTTGGAGCACTGTTTGGCTCAATCGACTGGAATCTTCAAGTTGTCATAGAGTACAAAACGCAAAAATAGATTTAGATAATTTTGATAACTTTCATAATTTACCTAAAAAAATACAAGACCGCAGGCTCATGTTGGAAGGCAAATGGCCACAAGGGGGCTGTGAATACTGTCAAAACATCGAAAAGGCCGGTGGCTGGAGTGATCGTCAACACAACTTAGGCATTCGTGGCCTAACACCGCCGGAACTGTTGATAGACCCCACTGCTGTTCGCGTCAGTCCCAAAATAGTAGAAATCTTTGCGCAGAATCTCTGTAACCTCAGCTGCATTTATTGCCAACCGGATCTCAGCAGTAGAATAGAGCAAGAAAATCGCAAGCACGGAGAATTCTCTGCCAATGGTGTTACAATTCCTGTGTTCAACAAACCCACTGCTGCTGCACAACAGGTTTTTGACAAATTTTTAACTTGGTTAGATGAAAATGTACAAACATTGGTTCGTTTACATTTGTTGGGTGGCGAAACGCTGATACAACACGATTTAATGAATTCAGTGTTGGATATACTTGAACGACGTCCCAGCCCTGGTCTTGAATTTTGTATATTCTCTAACTTAAATCCTCCGGACTCTGCATGGAACCGTTATATTTCTCGTATCAAAGACCTGCAGGCCGCTGGTAATATCAAAGTATTTGACCTAACAGCATCCATTGACTGTTGGGGACCTCAAAGCAGTTATGTACGTTCAGGCCTGGACCTGGATCGATTTGAACAACTGTTTGCCTGGGCCAGCGAACAAGGGTCATGGCTGCGTTTAAATGTAAATCAGACAGTGACAGCAATGACAATTCGAACCATGCCGGAACTGATTGCCAAGATTGATCAATACAGCAAACACAAAAACATTGGACACTATTTTAGTTTTATTATTGGAACACAAGTGTTTCAACATCCTAAAAACTTTGCTTGGCAGTTTTGGGAAAAAGATTTTGAACGTATTTTTGATGCCATGCCTACTAGAACGCCAGAACAACAAGAAGCTGTTGTCAGGATGACTGGTATACAAAAGCTATTGGAAGCTCATACCAAACACAACTATTTAGAAATTAGTCGTTTACATACATATCTGGACGAGCTGGATCGCAGACGTGGCACCGACTGGCGATCGTTGTTTGATTATTTAGACATAAAAAAATGAATAGCTGGCAAAATTTTTATCAATCAATTCGTGACCCAAGCTGGCCTGACTGTGAAAATGAAAAAGACTTTGCTGGTTTACCAGAAGAAATACAAAAAGAATGTCAGGAAGTATTTGGCTATGTACCTGGCAGCTTTTCAAAAACATCCAAGCTGGATCATAAAGTTTTTCCAATACAAACTGCCACAGCGTGCCAACTCAAATGGACCTGGAGTACCATATATCTAACCACTGAAAAAACTGCCAGCTGCCATAGAACAAATCATCATAGTTTTAACACTGATATATTTGACTTTCACAATACACCCAGCAAATTAAAAGACAGGCAGCGTATGTTGCAAGGACAGTGGCCTGAACGTGGTTGTGATTACTGTCGCAACATCGAGTCTGCAGGCGGTGCCAGTGATAGAATCACTAACTTGGATTTTCCCGGAATACATGCTCCTCCGGAACTGGACAGTGATCCCACAGCAGTGAAAGTTACTCCCAGAATGTTGGAAGTGTATTTTGACAATACCTGCAATCTAAAATGTCTTTATTGCGGACCATATTTCAGCAGTCTTTGGGACGCCGAAAACGTAAAGTTTGGATTACCTGCCTTTGCCAAAAGCAAAAACATTGAGTCCAACAAACAAAAGCTGTTTGAATGGCTGAAATCCAATCGTCAACAGTTGACAGTTTTCAACATTCTAGGTGGCGAACCGCTGTATCAACCAGAACTGGAACAGTGTCTTGAATTGTTTAGACAATACCCTGCACCTGATTTAAAACTACAGATCTTCACCAACCTAAATGCCAAACTTGAATATGTACAAAAAATAGTAAAAAAAGTTCAGCAGCTGATTGACAGTGAATGCCTGCGTGAATTTGAAATCACTGCCAGTCTAGATTGTTGGGGTGCAGCGCAGGAATATGTTAGATTTCCTTTGGATCTTGATGTATGGGAAAGAAACTTTGAATACCTAGTGAGCGAAAAGTGGATCAACCTAATAATCAATTCTACTATAACACCCTTGACCATAAAGACCCTGCCAGAGCTATTGCAAAAGATCAATGGGTGGAGACAGACTAGAACAATTTATCATTACCAAAACTCTGTAAACACTCCTTCACATTTGTTCATTGATATTTTTGGAGATATATTCCGAAATGACTTTGATCTAGCTGTGACATTGAAACCCAATTCCACACCAGAAGAGATTGCCAGTCGACAATATCTCCAAGGCATTGCACTGCAATCCTGTAGCACCGGTGCAAACATAAAAGAAATCACCAACCTATTTAATACTTTAAATACTCTAGATCAACGGCGTGGAACACACTGGCCCAGTGTGTTTCCTTGGCTGGTTGCCGAATTTGCCAAATATAACTTATATGAATCTCCCTAACAATCAATTTTGTGTACTGCCTTGGATCAGCTTGGAAGCCAGCCCTATTGGCACTGTGCGTCCTTGTTGTTTAGCTGATGATGAAATCCTAGACGACCAAGGAAATAAATTCAGCTTGCTAACTGCTGACTTCAATGAAATACAAAACAGCAAAGACATGCAAAAACTGCGTGAAGAATTTCTTGCTGGTAAAAAACCACAGACATGTCGCAAATGCTGGAATGAAGAACGTGCTGGTCGCACTTCAAAGCGCATGCACACGCTAGATAGACTCAAACATGTCATCGGAGACCAATCTTGGACTGCTGACGCAAAGCCGTTGATGTTTTTGGATTTGAAACTGGGTAATATTTGCAATCTTAAATGTCGTATTTGTGGTAGCTGGAGTTCCAGTCAATTTGCCACAGAAGAAATCAATGACGCTCCGCCAGAAGAAAAGAAGCACACCTATGCTTATCAAATGCTGCGGGCTGGTTCTTGGCCCAGAGAAAATCAACAATTTTGGGATCAAATTGATCAGCATCTAGGTGATATTCGTTATATTGAATTCACTGGCGGCGAACCCTTTATGATCCGAGAACACTTTCAAATGTTGCAAGGCATTGTGGATCGCGGCATTGCACATCAAGTTGAGATACACTACAACACCAATGGCACCATGTTCCCCGAGGAAGCCGAGCATATCTGGAAGCATTTTAAAACAGTAGAAATTGCATTTTCAATCGACGACGTGGGCACCAGATTTGAATACCAACGAAGCAACGCTGTATGGACTGAAGTTTGTGCAAATCTAGATCGCTTTAGAGATCTCAAAGAAATTTATTCTAATATTCAACTGCAAATTTGTACCACAGTAAACATATTCAATGTTAGATACTTAGACCAAGTGGCTGCATGGATTTACAACAACAGAGAAAGCTTTAATTTTGTGTATTGGAACATGATGCACGATGCTTGGTATTTTTCTATTGCAACACTGCCTGACTCAGTGAAACAAGCTGTCACTGAACATCTTCGCACTGCATCAATTCCTGACATTTATCGAATCGAAATTGATAGAATCATTGAGTTTATGAACTGCGGTGCCAGCACTGATGGTTTCATGATGAAAATGAAAATTCGAGACTTAGACCGTAAACGACAACAAAATTTAGCTGCTGTGGCTCCAGAATTTGCAGCGTTGATTGATTACAACTATGAGTAAGATTCGTTTCATTTATCAACAAGGCAATCATCCTTGCTTTCAAAACGGTGATATACAGCGCATTGTTGAGCAATGGTACGATATTGAAATCTATGATCCGGCTAAAACATACAACCCTGCGGACACAGTTATCTTAATCACGCACGTTGAAGAAGTTGAAACAAGAAATAAATCGGGGTGGTTCACGCCTTTTGAACAGGCAGGATTTCGAGTTATAGTTGATCATTTGTGGGACAGTGATGTAGATACACCCAGTATGATAAAAAATGGTCGCTTGATGCTGCGCAACGGAAATTGGGTATGGTATAGAGAATGCATTAGATTTATTGGGCAGAATTATCATACGTATCAGCCACAGCGCAATTATAAACATGCATTTTTTATGCCCATGCACAAAATTAGATGGCATCGAGATCAAGCAATAGAAAAATTAGCTCCGGTGTTATCAAACAGTCTGTGGAGTTACATTGAGCGCGGTAATATCATGCCCGGTGATGTAGAACATGTTGCCAGTGCTGGAATTTTTTGGGAATTTTATGTAAATCCTCAGTGGTATGATTCTACGTTTTTCAGTGTGGTAGCAGAAAGTTACATGAGATCTGATCGCTGGTTTGAAAGTCCTGTGGTACCGAATTACAAAACTGAAGTCAGCGAAAAGCTGTTTAAACCCTGCATGTTTTATCATCCACTGGTGGTTTACGGATCCTACGGAACATTGAAATATCTACAGCAAGAAGGGTTTGAAACATTTTCAAACCTCTGGGACGAAAGTTACGACCTAGTGGAAACTGATCAGCAACGACACAACGCAGTCACTGACTTGATAATCAACAACGTCAACAGATTCCAGCGCGGCGATCTTGTGATAGACAAATTAACTGAAGAAAAACTTGCACACAATCATGCTAGATTTTTCGATCAAAGCTTGGTGCTGCTGAGATTCCAAAACGAAATTATTGCTGACATACAAGAATTTTTAGGACAATGAAAAAGATTTACATTTGTGGTGATAGTTTTTGTGTAAGTGATCCTGAGTACGGACCGTGCTGGGTAGACTACTTGGCACAGCAAAGATCTGTGACAAATCTAGCACAAGTTGCAGCTACTAACTTGATGATCAGCATGCAAGTGGATCACGCTATTGCATCAGCTGCTGACTTTATTATTGTGCAAGGCACAGCATGTACACGCAGTCAAACACGACACGCAGAAAAGATTATACCTTATAGTTTTCACACTGCCAGCGAAATAACTACTCCATTTAATTCAGCACAATTAACTATACTGAAACAATATTATACTGAATTTTTTGATCTTGACTTGGCCATATATGAAAATAAGTGTATAATTGAAAGTACCCTTCAAAAGTTAGTTGACAGTGGCATCACTTTTTTGTTTGATCAAGGTGGCTTTGAACACGCAAGTTTTGGTAGCACTGCTAATTACTTTGAAAAGTTTCAACAGTATCGTAGCAAGATAAATCTCTGGGACTTTGCAAGAACAAGAGACTATCGTCCTTATTACCACATTGTGGACGATAAAATTCATCAGCAAGTTGCTGAATATTACATAAAAGAAACACAATGAAAAAAGTATTAGTTTGCGGCGCCGGAGGCTTTATTGGCTCACATTTGGTTCGCAGCCTGCGAGCACAAGGACATTATGTAATTGGTGCAGACCTGCATCGCCCAGAATTCTCAGAGTCAGCGGCCAACGAATTTCGCATTGTAGACCTGCGTAATCAACGACAAGTCACACGCTTGATCACAGCAGACATTGATGAAATATACCAGTTGGCAGCAGACATGGGCGGCGCAGGCTATATCTTTACCGGTAACAATGACGCTGAGATCATGCATAACTCTGCGATCATTAATTTAAACATCTTGCATGAAATGGTGTTTAAGAAAATAAAGAAAATCTTTTACAGCTCCAGTGCTTGCATTTATCCAGAATACAATCAAGAAGATCCTGACAATCCTGTGATGAGCGAAGACTCAGCATACCCTGCTGCACCCGATTCGGAATATGGGTGGGAAAAGCTGTTCAGCGAACGACTGTATGCAACATATGCTCGCAATCACAGCATTGATGTACGCATTGCACGTCTGCATAATGTGTTTGGTCCTGAGTCTGTTTGGACAGGTGGACGTGAAAAGTCTCCTGCTGCACTGTGTCGCAAGGTAGCACAGTGTGAAGATTCTGGTATTGTTGATGTCTGGGGTCCAGGCACACAAACACGTAGTTTCCTTTACATCGATGAATGCATAGAAGGCATACACAGATTAATGAACAGCGACTATACCCAACCTATTAACATTGGCAGCAAACGCATGATCAGCATCAACGAGTTGGTGTTTTTAATTGGCCGTTTGGCTAGTAAATCTGTGAGCATACGCAACATTGAAGGACCGCTTGGAGTCATGGGACGTACCAGCGATAACACACTGATACAGCAGGTTCTGGGTTGGGAACCACCGGATAATTTAGAACACGGACTGAAACAATTATATACTTGGATACACCAACAAATTTATGCAAAAACCTGACACACTGTGTTTAGCACCTTGGACACATACATATCTGAGTCCGCAAACTGAGCGCAGAATGTGCTGTGCGTCACGCGAACCTGCACAAAACTTTGAACAGTATGTTGACACCAAGACCGGCACAGGAAAGTACATTCCTTTGACTCTAGAACAGCATTGGAATTCAGAACACATGAAGTCTGTTCGTAGG
>JACCED010820355.1_pt1 | contig 76961 bp, 68 predicted proteins | sample 7455021 | NCBI WGS metagenome assembly JACCED01 (sample SAMN15323456, study PRJNA562643) | freshwater metagenome | isolation source: river surface water | place: USA:Blue River Watershed | collected 2017-08-19 | reverse complement strand
TCTTCTTTTTGATTCGTTCGTGTTGCCAAGATGGACCCCCATACACCAACATTAAAGCGGCAATGACATCCCACCATGACATTCTCTAGTGCGCTCATTTCCTTAAAGAGACGAATGTTCTGAAAGGTTCGGGCTATTCCGGCTTGGGTAACCTCAGATACCGAACGTGGTGAATACGGCTTACCATTTAACTCAAAAGATCCGCGATCGGCAGGATATAAGCCAGTAATTACATTAAAGAATGTGGTCTTTCCAGCTCCATTTGGGCCAATCAAACCAGCGATGGTCCCATCCTGAACTTGTATTCCAACATCATCTAAAGCCTGGACTCCACCAAAGCGTTTAGAGACATCTGATATACGCAAAAGAACACTCACGCCTGCACCCGCTTTAATTGCTCTGGCTTTTGCCAAATCCCATTGGGGCGATAGAGCATGATCAAAATAAGCGCTAGGCCATATAACAATTGACGAATAATCTCGACGTCCATAATGACCGAGCCAAATAAAAATTGTTGAACTGGGGCTGCAATACTTCGTAATATCTCCGGAAAGATCGCTAATAACATTGCGCCTAGAATGACGCCAGGGATATGTCCCATGCCCCCCAATACCACCATGGCCAAGACCACAATCGACTCCCATAGAGTGAATGACTCTGGCGAGACAAAACCTTGAAAGGCTGCAAATAAGACTCCTGCTGCTCCTGCAAAACTTGCACCAATGGCGAAGGCCAGTAGTTTCATATTGCGAGTATTAATACCCATCGCCTCAGCAGCAATCTCATCTTCACGGATTGCGATCCAAGCACGACCAGTTCGTGAATGCTCTAAACGCAAACATACTAATGCAACCAGAACGGCTAGTAATAGGAAGAAGTAGAACACCAAATACAGGGAAGGAATCTGTAAACCAAATAAAGAAAGGGGTTTGGATAAGTTCAATCCAAATAGTTGAATGGAATCAATGTTCCCAATCCCTTTGGGCCCATTCGTAAAGTTGATTGGTCGATCTAAATTATTTAGAAAGATACGAATGATTTCTCCAAACCCCAAGGTGACAATTGCCAAATAATCACCGCGTAATTTGAGGGTCGGAAATCCTAATAAGATCCCAAACAATGCTGCTAACGCAAATGAAATAATCAGCGCCCCCCATAATGGGAAGTGCATCCCAGCTGGAAAGGCATTCGCAATTACAGGAAAGTGCGTTGTTAGGTGGGGGGAGGCCAATAGGGCATAGCTGTATGCGCCTACGGCATAAAAAGCTATATAACCTAAATCTAATAAGCCAGCAAAACCAATGACCACATTCAAGCCCAATGCCAGCACTACATATAACAAAGCAAAATCAAGAACGCGTACCCAGTAATTACCGCCAGCAGCACCTACTACCCAAGGTAATAGCAATAAGGTCAGGGTACTGAATACCCAAACTCGTTTATCTCGAAGAGAGTAAGGTGGTGACAGGTGCTTAAGCACGGTCGGACACCTTCTCGCCCAAGAGCCCTCGCGGACGAAGCACTAACACCAAAATAAGCACCATGAAAGCAAAAATATCCTGATAATTTGATCCTAAGACCCCGCCGGTCCAATCGCCAATATAGCCAGCTCCCAAAGCCTCAATCAGGCCAAGCAACAAACCTCCAAGCATTGCCCCTTGAATATTACCGATGCCCCCCAGAACGGCCGCCGTGAACGCCTTAAGCCCCGGAATAAATCCCATGGCAAAGTGAGCATTGCCATAGTTCGTTGCCATCATGACCCCTGCCAAGGCGGCGAGTGAACCACCCAACATAAACGTAATAGAGATAACACGATTCGGATTAACGCCCATCAGGGCAGCAATATTGGGTTGCTCTGCGGTTGCCCGCATTGCCCGTCCCAAGCGCGTTTTATGAACGATTAGTAGGAGTAAGCCCATCACGATGAAAGAACTTAAAACAATCACAATTTCTTTTGCGGTCACTGTTGCTCCGGAGCCAAATAAATCAATAGGGGTTGAAGGCAACAATTGTGGGTAAGTCAAGGGATTGCGTGACCAAATCATCATGGCCAGAGTTTGTAATAGGACCGATACTCCAATCGCAGAAATGAGGGGCGCCAAACGCGGAGCATTGCGTAAGGGTCGATATGCAAAACGCTCAATCAGAAAGCTGAGTGCCGCGCAGACTGCCATTGCCCCTAATAAAACAATCAATAGCATGGCCCAGGATGGTAATCCTAGAGGTAACTGCATGATCAAAGTGATCAGAGTCAAGGACACCATAGCGCCCACCATTAAGACCTCGCCATGGGCAAAATTAATAATTCCTAAAATCCCATAGACCATGGTATAGCCTAAAGCAATCAAGGCATAGATGCTCCCTAGCACTAAGCCATTCACAATTTGTTGCAACAGAATATCCATAGACCTTAGTCTACAAAGAAATAAGCACCGCAGTGCGGTGCTTATTTGTTCGTTCTTACATCTTTATGATTTCAAGGACTGACTTCTTTTTATCCTTGTAGTCATAAAGCGTAATGACACTTGCTTTTAGGTCGCCCTTATCATCAAAGGCAATATTACCGATCAAACCCTTCATCTGAGTTTGTGGCATCGCCGCCAAAATTTTGGCAGTTTCTACAGAATTTGCGCGCTTCATAGCATCAACAATGACATAGACAGCATCGTAGGCAAAGGGTGCAAAGATATCGACATCGATATTGAAGCGCTCCTTATATTTCTTCTGAAACTCAGGACCTGCCTCCATTTTCGATAAAGCCATTGCTGCTTCCGAGCAAACTACATTATTGATTGCATCACCCGCAAGCTCGACTAACTTATCAGTACACATTCCATCGCCGCCCACAATCTTGGCTTTAATGCCGAGTTCCTGAGCTTGCTTAGCTAAGGGGCCACCCGTGGCATCCATACCACCATACATAATGACATCAGGCTTCCCTGCTTTGACCTTAGTCAAAATCGCCTTAAAGTCGGTTGCCTTGTCATTTGTTGCTTCACGGGCTAGTACTTTGATACCGGCAGCTTTTACTGTTTTCTCAAATTCATCAGCAAGCCCTTTGCCATACTGGGTTGAATCATCAATGATGGCTACCACTTTTGCCTTGATGTTATTCGCCACATAATTCGCTAATGCGGGCCCCTGTTGTGCATCGGTTGCTACCAATCGATAGGTCGTCTTGAAACCTTGCTTGGTGTATTCCGGATTAGTGGCCGATGGAGACACTTGTGTAATACCAGCATCACTATAAATCTTTGCTGCTGGAATACTGGTTCCAGAATTCAAGTGCCCAACCACAGCAACCACTTTTGCATCGACTAATTTTTGTGCAACCTGAGTGGCGGTCTTTGGATCTGCTGCATCGTCTTCAGGAACTAACTTCAGCACTACTTTTTTACCATTAATGGTGAGGCCTGCTTTGTTAATTTCCTCGACTGCAAGTAAGGCTCCGTTTTCATTCTGCTTACCCATATGGGCAATGGATCCCGTAATAGGCGCAACGTGCCCAATCTTAATCTCATTGTCTGCAGGCTTTCCACAGGCTGCCAATAGGGCGATAGCGACTCCTGACAACAGACCATATGAGAATACTTTTTGATACGTTTTCATAGCCAAAATCTCCTAAGGATGATGAAATAATATTTAACTAGGGTGAGTCAAATTCTTTGGTAGCGAAAAGATAACGTCTTCAATCACTCCGTCTAAAGAACGCACTTGACGCGGTCCAAACTCTTGAATCCGCGATACGATCGCTTGTGCCAAACTCTCTGGGGCTGAAGCACCTGCAGTAAGCCCGATACGCTTCTTACCAGCGAACCATTCTGGCTGAAGCTGTTCTGGAGCATCCACCATGTAAGCAGGTACGCCAAGTTTTTCAGCTAATTCTCTCAGGCGATTCGAATTCGAACTCGCCTTGCTACCCACGACAATCACTAACTCCACTTTGGGAGCCATGAACTTGACCGCATCTTGTCGGTTTTGGGTGGCGTAGCAAATATCTTGTTTCTTGGGTTGAATAATTTTAGGAAATTTCTTCGTGAGTGCATTCACAATTTCTTTAGTCTCATCCACCGATAAGGTAGTTTGTGTAACAAAGGCTAAATTTTCATTCGCCGAGAAAGCGAGTTTCTCCACATCTTCAATACTTTCAATTAAAAAAATGCCCTTATCCACTTGGCCCATCGTGCCCTCAACTTCAGGATGTCCGGCATGACCAATCATAAATACCGTATAGCCATCCTTGCACAACTTGACAACTTCTACATGAACCTTGGTTACCAATGGGCAGGTTGCGTCATACACCTGCAAGCCACGATTCTCGGCCTCTTTACGCACTTCTTGAGAGACCCCATGTGCACTGTATATAACAATCGACCCACGTGGAATTTCTTCTATCTCATCCACAAATATTGCACCCTTCTCGCGCAACTCGTCAACAACATATTTGTTATGAACAATTTCATGGCGGACATAGATGGGTGCGCCAAAACGATTCAATGCTTCATTCACGATATTGATGGCGCGATCAACGCCCGCACAAAACCCACGCGGCTGTGCCAACAAAATTTCAGAGGAATCTTGTGATGTACTGGTATTTGACATGGTTTGTTTTTTACAAAATAGCAACTATTTCAGCTTCAAAACTGAGGTCTTTACCTGCCAAGGGGTGGTTGAAATCGAACCACGCGCCTTCCTCGTTAATCGACTGTAATACACCTGCATATTGTGCCCCGCCTGGAGCATTAAACTCAACAATATCACCTGGCTTAAATTCTGATACCTCGTCAGTATTGCAGACTAAGGTCTCCATAGAGACCCACTGCACTAACTCTGGCTTGTGCTCCCCAAAGCCTTCTTTTGCCGAGATCGTGGCGGAACGTTTCTCACCAACCTTTGCGCCCATTAATGCTTTTTCAAAGCAGGGGGCAAATTGACCGGTTCCCAACTGCATAGTCGCAGGGCTATCCTCAAAGGTATTGATGTAGTCCTCCCCGTTGGGCAAAACCAAACGGTAATTCAGGGTCAAAAAAGCAGTGGGGGTAACGGTAAGCTCACTCATATGGCCATTGTAGCGAGAGAGTCCCGGCATCGCCCAATCTCTTCATGGCCAAAAGCCCATCAGCCTCGGGAAAAATTACGCCTCCAGGGTGCGAACTCCCTCTCCGATGCAGAATTACTAGCCATTTTTTTAAGGGCGGGCGTGAAGGGCAAAAGTGCCGTTTCACTGGCACAAGATCTCTTGACACAATTTCAAGGGATTCAGGGGCTAGTGAATGCAAATACCGAAGATATTTGTAAGTGCTTTGGGATGGGGCCATCGAAGTGGGCACAAATTCAAGCTGCCTATGAACTTGTTAGGCGCTGTCTCCAAGAAAGTCTATGCGCTGGGGCTGTTTTTAGTTCCCTCCTCCAGGTCAGAGAGTTTTTACAGGCCAAAATTGGGAGACTACCTCATGAGGTCTTCTTATGTCTTTACCTAGACTCCAGTAACCGACTCATCGAATGCCAAGAGCTTTTTAGAGGTTCGATTGACCGAACGGCCATCTACCCCAGAGAAATAATTAAAGAGTCCTTAGCGCGAAACGCAAGCAGCCTCATCGTTGCCCACAACCACCCTGGCGGGAACCCTCTCCCAAGCCCTCAAGATGAATTGATCACTAAAGACCTTCAGGAGGCCCTTTCTTGGGTTGATATTGAACTTCTCGATCACTGCATTGTTGCAGGGCATGGATTTTTCTCATTTTCAGATGCAGGCCTTTTAAATAGGCTATAAATGATAGTAATTACTAACTTAATATAAGGTGCCCTACTCACCGCGATGCTTTCCCTAGCCCTAATCGCTAGATGCCTGCTACAATCTTTGTTTTTCGTAATAAAGGAGTGTGTCATGGCAAAAGTTTGCCAAGTCACTGGGAAAAAGCCAATGGTTGGCAATAATGTTTCCCATGCAAACAATAAGACCAAACGTCGCTTTTTGCCTAATTTGCAAAATCGTCGCTTTTGGGTTGAATCTGAAAATCGTTGGGTTAGCCTTCGTTTAACGAATGCTGGTTTACGCATCATCGACAAGAACGGAATTGATTCTGTTTTGGCCGATCTTCGTGCTCGCGGTCAAGTTTAAGGAATATCTGAATGGCTAAGGGCGCAAGAGAGAAAATTAAGTTGGAGTCCAGTGCTGGTACTGGTCACTTCTATACCACTACAAAGAACAAAAGAACCAAACCAGAAAAAATGGAGATCATGAAGTTTGATCCAAAGGTTCGTAAGCACGTCGCTTACAAAGAAACAAAGATTAAGTAAGTCTTAATCTTCCATTGAAATAAACCCGCTTAATGCGGGTTTTTTCTTTACTTAGTTTGAGTAACGTCTAAGGCGCAGCGAGAACTCTTTAAGAGAGTTTGGTCCAGCCTCTTCCGCTCGATGGCACCAAGAACGCAACTGGGTTAACAGTTGCTCGCGGGTCGCATTGGAGCGCCCCCAAATAGCATGGAGTTCACGACGCATCTCAATCATCTTGCGCAACTGAGGATTGGTCTTCATTAACTCCTCCAGTTTTTGTTTTTCATCAGAGCTTAGCTTTGCTTCGTCCTTATAAAGCCAATCTCGCGCATCTTTAAGGTGAGTGGCAAACTCTTGCATGTTCTGGAACTCATTGGCAATACAGCGTTGTAAGGTTTTGCTGTAGCGGGCCATGATTTCGTAACGATTGGCAATAACAGCCTCAAGGGTTTGATCATCTGCCGGGCGAACCTCGGAAAGCACAGGCTTGGGGGGGACCTTTTTCACCTTAGCCAGGCCAAGGGAACTTAGGGCACAGATATACATCCAACCAATATCAAACTCATACCACTTGTTTGACAGCTTTGCGCTAGTCGCATAGGTGTGATGGTTGTTATGTAACTCCTCGCCACCTATCAAGATTCCCCAGGGAACAATATTGGTTGAAGCGTCTTCACAATCGTAGTTGCGATACCCCCAGAAGTGGCCGATACCATTAATAACGCCGGCAGCAGTAATCGGAATCCATAGCATTTGGACTGCCCAAACAGTAGCGCCAATCCCGCCAAACAGAAATACATCGATGATTAACATCAGACCAACACCCTGCCACGAGAACTTAGAGTAGATGTTGCGCTCCATCCAATCATCCGGGGTGCCATGTCCAAACTTATCGAGGGTCTCTTGCTTAGCAGCCTCGATCTTATAAAGTTCAGCGCCACGCAATAAAACAGTATCAATACCCAAAATTTGTGGGCTATGGGGATCGTCTACGGACTCGCATTTAGCATGGTGCTTGCGATGTACAGATGCCCATTCTTTGGTAACCATTCCAGTGGTTAACCACAACCAAAAACGGAAAAAGTGGGAAGGTAGTGGATGCAGGTCTAGAGCACGATGGGCTTGGCAACGATGTAAAAAAATCGTCACACTTGCAATAGTGATATGGGTCATCACAAGGGTGAAAATAACAATCTGCCACCACGCCCAATCCAGATAGCCATTGGCCAACCATTGCATCAATGAATCATGAAACGAAGTGAGTCCGCTAATTTCCAAACAAGTTCTCCAAAAGGAATCTAGGCTATGAAGCCCTATACCCCTTTATTTTAAGGCTTTCGGCGTAATACTGCCCCGAAGAACCCGTCAGTTCCATGGATATGCGGCCAAACCTGCCACCAGGGCTTGGCATTACTGCTTCCCAGGGGTATTCCATCATGTAAAAAATGTTGGCCAAGGGCTTCCGCTGCGGGTAAAACCTCGAATTCTGGGTGTTTTTCTAGAAAAAGTTCTACAAGTCCCTGATTTTCTTGATCTAAAAGACTGCAGGTTGCGTAGACCAAGCGACCACCCGGTTTTACTAATCGGCCTGCAGATTCCAGGATCGCTAGCTGAGTTTGGCCTAATTTCTTGATTTCCTCAGGGGTCTGACGCCACTTGAGGTCTGGATTACGCCGAATAGTTCCCAAACCACTGCAGGGGGCATCCACCAGCACCCGATCAATCTTGCCAGCAAGGCGCTTAATCTTGGGATCGTTTTCACTATCAATCCAAACTGGATGAACATTTGATAAACCACTGCGCGCAAGACGTGGTTTTAGGTTTGCCAGTCGTCGCTCGGATGTATCAAAGGCATACAACCTACCTGTGCTTCGCATCATGGCGCCCAGAGCCAATGTCTTGCCGCCTGCGCCTGCACAAAAATCTACCACCATCTCACCGCGTTTTGGGGCGAGCAGATGACACAGGATTTGACTACCCTCATCCTGCACTTCAAAGAGGCCATCCTTGAACCAGGTCGAGGTTTGCAAGGAAGGCTTTCCAAAGATGCGGATGCCATCTAAAGAATAGGGGGTTGGGATTGCCTCAAAGCGATTGGTGCTGGCATTCATTTGCGCAAGCAGGTCGTCTCGATTAATCTTCATGGTATTGACACGCAAATCAAGGGGTGCGGGTTTCATAAGAGTCTCTGCTAATTGCTCACACTGCTCTTTACCAAGTGATTGAGTTAGTTCATTCCACAACCATTCTGGTAGATTATTTTTAATCATTGGGGCAAGTGCATTGCGATCAACTTGTCCGTAACGCTGCAACCACTCAAACTCATCTGTTTGTAATACAAAGGCTAAATCTGCTAAGGCGCTTTCTAAGCGATTGCCCGATCCAAGCCCGCCCTCAGAGAGCGCTGAAACCAAGCCCAGCAAAGCTAGGCGACGTGCCTGCGGTCCACTACCGCTAGCTGCAAACTGCGAGAACTCGTTTTTACGTCGTAACACTGCGAAGGCAGCTTCTGCAATTAATGCTCGATCTCGATTGCCTAATTTTGGGTTTGCTCGAAAGTAACGACTAACCACGCGATCCGCGGGTTGATTAAAAAGAAGTAATTCTGGAACGATGTGCTCTAGATGAAACGCGTGCTGGGGCAAAGCCTTAGCATGCGAATAATTTTTTTGCCCCTGAGGATTGATGGGCTCATTAGGTTTAGCGTTCTTTGCTTTTGCGTATTTCTTTTCTCCCGCCAGGCGCTTGGAAGACCCATACGATGCGGATGATTTTTTAGAAGTATTTTTCATGTAAATGAGATGTACTGTGATTCAGGTGGATGGATATGCACAGTATTTCCCTCGATCTGTAAACGTTGGTTAATAAACCATTCAACCGCTAAAGGGTAAATGTAGTGTTCCATTTTTAAGACCCGTGCTGCCAAACGACTTGCATCATCATCGCGCAATATAGGGACCTCACCCTGACAAATGATAGGGCCTTCATCCACACCGGCACTCACAAAATGAACGGTAGCCCCATGCGTCGTATCGCCCGCCTCTAGAGCACGTTCATGCGTATGCAAACCGGGGTAACGTGGTAACAAGGATGGATGAATATTGATTATGCGACCCTCATAATGCTTGATAAAGGCTGGGGTGAGGATTCTCATAAAACCAGCCAAAATCAATAAATCGGCTCCATAGTGGTCAATTTCGTGAATAAGGGCCTTATCAAAAGCATCACGACTCGCAAAATCACGATGATTAAGCACTTGTGTGGAAATGCCCTGAGACCTAGCAAAATCAAGGCCCTTTGCCTCTGGATTATTACTAATAACCCCTGTAAATCGAACATCCCATGACTTTGCAGTAGCGGTCTTGAAGATTGCTTCTAAATTAGAGCCCCGCCCAGAAATTAAGGAAACGATTGAATGCATGACCAACAATATAATTCAAGGTTAGCCTGAAAGCGAACTGTGAAGGTAATTCGACGTTTTTATTCATCCTCTACTCGCCCTCCCTGCGCCCTCACCATTGGTAATTTTGATGGGGTTCATCGAGGACACCAAGCATTGCTCCAGCAATTGGTGCAAGGGGCTCGTGCGCGCGAGCTATCTAGCTGCGTATTAACGTTTGAGCCTCATCCCCGCGAATTCTTCACCCCTAATGATGCACCACCCCGTATCCAAAATTTACGCGATAAGCTACTGGCATTAAAAAGTCTTGGTTTGGACTCAATTATGATTGCTGAATTCAATCAGGCATTTGCACTACTAAGTCCCACAGAATTTGTTACAGAAATCCTAGTAAAGCAACTCAACACTAAATGGATTTTTGTGGGTGATGATTTTTGTTATGGCGCCAAACGTGCTGGTAATTTTGCAAGCCTGAAGGCCGCTGGTCAACAATATGGATTTGAGGTCACCAGTATCTCTACGGTACTTCAGGAGAACGAAAGAATTTCAAGTTCTCTTGTGCGCCGCGCCCTTGAAAAAGGCGACATGCTACTAGCCAGTAGCTTGCTTGGTCGCCCCTTCTCTATTTCTGGTCATGTCTTGTATGGCAAACAATTAGGACGTCAACTGGGTTTCCCTACACTCAATCTTTCAGTATCGACCCTGCGGCGCTCCCATCAACCAGTTACTAGCGGTATTTTTGTGGCTCAGGTTCATGGTCTTGCCAAAGAAGCTCTGCCAGCAGTGGCTAGCCTAGGCGTTCGTCCATCTGTAGAGAGTTCTGGGGAAGTCTTATTAGAGACCCATGTATTTAATTTCAATCAATCGGTCTATGGGAAATTGGTTTGCGTAGAATTGCTAGAGCGACTGCATGAAGAGCGGAAATACCCTGATCTAAAAACCTTACAAGCTGCAATCCAACATGATGCGCAAATGGCGCGCGATTATTTTCATAAGAAAAATATGTATGTCTGACAAATCCTCTGCTTACCCCGTTAATCTCCTTGAGACCTCATTCCCCATGCGTGGAGATTTGCCTAAGCGTGAGCCACAATGGGTTGAAGAGTGGCAACGCAATAAAGTGTATGAAGCGATCCGCTCGGCTCATGCGGGCGAACCTAGTTTCATCCTTCACGATGGCCCCCCTTATGCCAATGGTGATATTCATATTGGTCACGCAGTCAATAAAATCCTTAAGGACATGATTGTCAAGTCACGTTGGCTAATGGGCTTTGACGCAATTTATGTGCCAGGCTGGGATTGCCATGGTATGCCCATTGAGATCCAAATAGAAAAACAATTTGGTAAGAATTTACCCACTGCCCAAGTGCAAGCCAAGGCACGTGAGTATGCAAAAGAACAGGTTGCAAAACAGAAAAAAGATTTTCAACGTCTTGGTGTCTTAGGCGAGTGGGATGAGCCTTATCTCACTATGGACTTTCAAAACGAGGCTGATGAGATCCGCGCTCTAGGAGAAATCTGGAAGAAGGGGTATGTATTCCGGGGACTAAAACCTGTTAATTGGTGCTTTGATTGCGGCTCCGCGCTCGCTGAAGCGGAAGTAGAGTATCAAGATAAAACCGATCCTGCCGTTGATGTGGGCTTTGCCTTTGATACGGCGCAGTTAAATTCATTAGCAAATGCTTTTGGATTAAAAGAGCTTCCCAATAAACCGGGTATGGCGGTCATTTGGACTACAACACCTTGGACCTTACCTGCCAATCAAGCGCTTAATGCACATCCCGATCTGGAATACGCCTTGGTCGAGACGCAAAAGCAAATCCTGCTACTTGCTCAAGACCGTGTCAAAGAATGTCTGGAGCAATATGGTTTTGAAGGGAAAGTTCTAGGTACCTGTAAAGGTAAGGCCCTTGAGGGTATCTCTTTCTGGCACCCTCTAGCCAGCCTAGACCCGGGGTATAAACGATTGGCACCCATTTACTTAGCAGAGTATGTCACCTTAGACACGGGTACCGGCTTAGTTCACTGTGCGCCTGCCTACGGCGAGGAAGATTTCAAATCCTGTAAAACAAATGGCTTAGCGGATCAAGGCATCATAAATCCTGTTATGGGTGATGGTGTTTATGCATCATCATTGCCCCTGTTTGCTGGGCAGCATATTTGGAAAGCAAATACCAATATTGTTAAAGCCCTAGAGCAAGCGGGTAGCCTTGTTAAGAATAAGTCGTATACGCACTCTTATATGCATTGCTGGCGTCATAAAACGCCCATTATTTATCGTGCTACCTCCCAGTGGTTTGCCAGTATGGATAAAAAACCATCGGATGGGAAAGCATCTCTTCGCGAAACAGCACTTGCTGGTATTGAAAGCACTCTCTTTTATCCAGCCTGGGGTAAACAACGTCTTCATAGCATGATTGCAAACCGCCCCGATTGGACCCTATCGCGCCAACGGCAATGGGGTGTTCCCATGGCATTCCTAATCCATAAAGAAACGGGTGAGCCCCATCCGCGCACTCCAGAACTTCTAGAAAAGATTGCTCAACTCGTTGAGAAGGGTGGTATCGAGGCCTGGCAAGCTTTAGATCTTGCCGATTTAATTGGTGATGAATCTAAGCATTATGAAAAAAACCGAGATACCTTAGATGTTTGGTTTGACTCTGGCACTACGCACTGGCACGTTATGCGGGGCTCACATCGTACTGCCCTCTACCGTAAAGAAAGTGAAGGTGAGGCTGGTCGCTGGGCTGATTTATACCTAGAGGGTTCTGATCAACACCGTGGCTGGTTTCATTCATCCTTATTAACGGGTGCGATGCTAGATGGCAAGCCTCCGTATAAAGCACTTCTTACCCACGGCTTCACGGTTGATGGTCAGGGTCGCAAGATGAGTAAATCGGTCGGCAATGTCATTGCTCCGCAACAGGTAGCCGATAAATTAGGCGCTGAGATCATTCGACTTTGGGTTGCCTCAACCGATTACTCCGGAGAGATGTCGATCTCTGATGAAATATTAAAACGTGTGGTTGAGAGCTATCGTCGTATGCGTAATACCTTACGCTTTCTGCTTGCTAATCTCACAGACTTTGATCCAAAGAGTCATTCAATGCCAGTATCCGATTGGCTTGAGATAGATCGTTACAGTCTAGCGCTTGCAGCAGGTTTACAAAAAACCATTGAGGCTCATTACCGTAACTATGAGTTTCATCCAGCTGTATCGAAAATACTTGGTTTCTGCTCTGAGGATTTGGGAGGCTTTTATTTAGATATCCTGAAAGATCGCCTTTATACAATGGCGCCCAACTCGCCAGGTCGTCGCTCCGCACAAAATGCACTATTTCATATCACGCAGCATTTACTCAAATGGCTATCGCCCTTCTTAAGCTTTACTGCTGAAGAAGCATGGCAGTCTTATCCCCACTTTGCCAAACAGCCCAAGAGCCCCTCGATCTTCACCGAGCAATTTGGGTCATTCCCAGATATTGCCAACCAAAATGAGCTACTCCAAAAATGGCAACGGATTCGTGAGATTCGTTCTGAGATTACCAAAGCCATTGAAGTAGAACGCGAGGCAGGAAAAATTGGGTCTTCTTTGCAAGCAGAATTAAGTATCGAGGTGGCAGCATCCGACTTTGCACTACTCAACTCACTTGGAGTTGATCTGCGGTTTGTCACAATCACCTCTAAAGCAGAGATCACTCAATCTAACAGTAATGCAATGGCTATTACTGTTAAACCAAGCACTGCTCAAAAATGCGCGCGCTGCTGGCACCATACAAGCGATGTTGGATCACACTCCGAGCACCCTGACATTTGTGGTCGCTGCATCAGCAACCTCTATGGCGAGGGCGAGAAACGCCAATTTGTATAACTATGGATAAATATCAAAGCCCCAATGGATCAACTCGGTGGTATCTCGTACTAGCCTTGCTGATCCTCATAGTTGACCAAATTACCAAATGGTGGGCACAAATCAGTCTGCCCATGGGTCAAGCACTTGCGGTGACTGATTTTTTGAACTGGTTTCTCATTTATAACCCTGGGGCTGCATTCTCATTTTTATCCCAAGCAGGAGGCTGGCAACGCTGGTTTTTTACCATCGTCGGGATCCTTGCTGCTGTGGTCATTATTTGGCTCCTCCAAAAAAATACACACGATCGTTCATTTTGTATCGCCCTCTCACTAATCCTGGGCGGTGCTATTGGCAATGTGCTGGATCGCCTTTTGTATGGGGCTGTAGTCGACTTTATCGATGTGCACTATCAAGGTTGGCATTGGCCTGCATTTAATATCGCTGACAGTGCCATCTCTATTGGTGCTACATTAATCGTTATCAACGAGATTAAGCGTGCCATTACGCAACGCAGCTAGTCTTACTGAAAGATCGGAATGGATGCAATGGCTTCCTTAGCAAATAAAAAAATTGTGTTGGGGATCTCTGGTGGGATCGCTGCCTATAAATCAGCAGAGCTGGCTCGTGCCTTAATACAAGAAGGCGCTCAGGTTCAGGTGGTGATGACCGAAGCTGCACAGCAATTTATTACTCCCGTAACACTGCAAGCTCTCACGGGGCAATCGGTATACACCAATCAATGGGATGGTCGCATTGCCAATAACATGGCACATATTGAACTCTCTCGCCAAGCGGATGCAATCCTAATCGCACCAGCAAGTGCCGATTTAATGGCTAAACTTTCTTTAGGTCTTGCAGACGATCTTTTGAGCACGCTATGCCTCGCTCGCGACTGCCCACTTCTGATCGCTCCTGCCATGAATCTACAAATGTGGGCCCATCCCGCAACCCAACGAAGTCTTGAACGTCTTAACAAAGATGGTGTTATGGTCTTAGGTCCTGGGAGCGGTGATCAAGCCTGCGGAGAGGTCGGCTTAGGTCGCATGCTAGAGCCCTCCGAAATCTGTGAGCAATTGATTGCTTTCTTTCAGCCTCAGGTTCTCAAAAATAAACGGGTGCTTATTACGGCTGGCCCCACCTTTGAGGCGATTGATCCAGTTCGCGGCATCACGAACCTTAGCTCAGGCAAGATGGGCTTTGCGGTAGCGCAAGCAGCTGTTGAGGCTGGCGCCCAAGTGCATCTGATTGCTGGTCCCTGCGATCTAGCTACCCCCCTCGTCAGTAGTGGAAGAATTTTGCGTACTAATGTCACTAGTGGCGAAGAAATGTATCAAGCAGTATTAGATTCGGCAACCTGTGATGTATTTTTTGCTGTTGCGGCCGTAGCTGACTGGACGATTGCGAATCGCGCCAAACAAAAGATTAAGCGTCAAGAACAAACTGATCTCGATTTACAATTTCGCTCTAATCCTGACATTTTGTTAGAAATGGCGAAAATTGCTAAACGCAAATCCAAACCCTATTGTGTTGGTTTTGCTGCCGAGACCGATCGGCTTGGTAAGCATTGCAAAGAAAAGCGGGTTCGCAAAGGTATCCCGATGATCGTTGGCAATATTGGGCCTGCAACCTTCGGCTTAGATACGAACGAGATTTTAGTGGTGGATGAAAAAGGCAGTAAAAACTTGGGGCGAGCGAGTAAGCTCGATCTGGCCCGACGTCTGATTGCGATTGTGGCAACCCGTATTTCGTAAAGGATCTTCAGTGCAAGTACTTCAAGTCAAAATACTCGACGAGCGGATGCGCTCACAAATGCCAAGTTACGGGACCCCTGGTAGTGCGGGATTAGATCTGCGCGCTTGCATTGATCAAGCCATTGAGTTAGTTCCTGGCAAAACAGAGTTAATCCCAACCGGCCTTGCGATTTATATTGAAGATCCACGTTATGCGGCGATGATCTTGCCACGCTCAGGACTTGGTCATAAACACGGAATTGTCTTAGGTAATTTGGTGGGCTTAATCGACTCTGATTATCAGGGTCCATTAATGGTGAGCGCCTGGAATCGCAGCACAACTCCATTCAAACTGGAGCCGATGGAACGCTTAGCGCAATTAGTCATCGTTCCTGTGCAACAAGTGGAATTAAAAATCGTGCCTGAGTTTGTCAGCAGCACCCGCGGCAGTGGCGGATTTGGAAGTACTGGACGCGGATAAATCCGCATCCAGTCTTCATTAAATCTCTTCTACCGGTTCAGCACTGGCTTTATTGGCTCTACTTGGTGGAGTATTCGATGATTGAATATCGAGCTTAACCTTACCTTCATCATCAATATCAACCAGTACTGATCCACCGTGGGCTAAACGACCAAATAGCAGCTCGTCAGCCAATGCTTTGCGCACAGTATCTTGAATGATTCGCTGCATTGGTCTAGCACCCATCAATGGGTCAAAGCCATGTTTTGCTAAGTAGGCACGTAATGCAGGACTAAAGACAGCATCCACTTTCTTCTCATGCAACTGTTCTTCAAGTTGCATCAAGAACTTATCAACTACCCGCATGATGATTGATTCATCCAAGGCCTTGAAGGATACGATTGCATCTAAACGGTTACGGAACTCTGGGGTGAAGAACTTCTTGATATCAGCCATCTCATCACCCTGCTCACGGGCATTAGTAAAGCCCATGGTTGACTTCTGCATAGCCTCGGCACCCGCATTAGTAGTCATGATGATGATGACATTTCGGAAATCAGTTTTGCGCCCATTGTTATCGGTCAAGGTGCCATGATCCATCACCTGTAACAGAATATTGAAAATATCCGGATGTGCTTTTTCGATCTCATCTAGCAATAAGACGCAATGGGGTTTCTTAGAAACCGCTTCGGTTAAAAGGCCGCCTTGGTCAAAGCCCACATAACCTGGGGGCGCCCCGATCAAGCGACTGACCGCATGACGCTCCATATACTCAGACATATCAAAGCGCAACAGCTCGATACCCATAATGAATGCAAGCTGTTTAGCAACCTCTGTCTTTCCGACCCCAGTAGGTCCAGAGAACAAGAATGAGCCGATCGGGCGATCAACCTTACCCAAGCCAGCCCGGGTCATCTTAATAGCGCTGGCCAAAGCCTCAATCGCAGGATCTTGACCAAACACGACGCTCTTGATATCGCGATCTAGGGTCTGTAATTTACTGCGATCATCCACCGATACCGATTGCGGCGGAATACGTGCAATCTTTGCAACAATTTCCTCGATCTCTTGGCGACTAATGGTCTTCTTTTGCTTTGACTTGGGCAAGATGCGCTGAGCAGCACCTGCTTCATCAATGACATCAATCGCTTTGTCAGGTAAATGTCGATCATTGATATAGCGCGAGGATAGCTCGGCAGCGGCGACCAAGGCTGCGCTTGCATACTTAACACCATGGTGTTCTTCGAAACGGGATTTCAAGCCACGCAAAATTTGTACTGTCTGATCCACAGTAGGCTCAACCACATCCACCTTCTGGAAACGTCGAGATAGCGCTGCATCTTTCTCAAAAATACCACGGTACTCGGTAAAGGTAGTTGCCCCAATGCACTTTAAAGTACCGCTTGATAAAGCAGGCTTCAATAGATTACTGGCATCGAGAGTACCTCCAGATGCTGCGCCCGCACCAATCAAGGTATGAATTTCATCGATGAAGAGGACCCCATGGGCGTTATCTTTTAATGATTTAAGAACACTCTTGAGACGTTGCTCAAAATCCCCACGGTATTTAGTGCCGGCAAGCAAGGCACCCATGTCTAAAGAATAGACCGTGGCGTTCGCCAAAATATCAGGCACCTCTCCCTTTGTAATTCTCCAGGCCAGTCCTTCGGCAATCGCAGTTTTGCCAACACCCGCCTCACCCACCAACAGTGGGTTATTTTTACGACGACGGCATAAGACCTGGATCACACGCTCCACTTCACTATCACGACCGATCAATGGGTCGATCTTGCCTTGGCGAGCAAGGGCATTAAGATTTTGTGTAAATTGATCCAAGGGGCTTTCTTTGCCACCACTCGCTGCCTCTTCGGCATCAGGGCTGGCCTCAGCCGCTTTGGCAGGCTCGGTATTATCTTTACGAACGCCGTGACTAATGAAGTTGACCACATCCAAACGGGTAACCCCTTGCTGTTGCAAGAAATACACCGCATGTGAATCTTTCTCGCCAAAGATAGCTACGAGCACATTGGCGCCCGTGACCTCTTTTTTACCATTCGAGGTTGATTGGACATGCATGATGGCACGTTGAATGACCCGCTGAAATCCTAAGGTTGGCTGCGTATCGACCTCTTCAGTTCCTGGGACCACCGGCGTGTTGTCATTGATAAAATTCTTGAGTTGTGAGCGCAACTCAGCAATATTGACGGCACAAGCCTTCAAAACCTCAACCGAGGTCGCGTTATCCAGCAATGCCGATAGAAGATGCTCAACGGTGATGAACTCGTGGCGAGCTGCTCTCGCATCCACAAAAGCCATGTGTAAGCTTACTTCTAGTTCTTGAGCAATCATGCTTCCTCCATAGTGCACTGCAAGGGGTGGCCCGCTTCACGGGAACGTTCTATTACTTGATGTACTTTAGTGGAAGCTACATCGCGGGTAAAGATACCGCATACACCTTTACCAGCAAGATGCACTTGCAACATGATTCGCGTTGCTGTCTCTTGGTCTTTATTGAAATACTCTTGAATAACCATCACCACAAACTCCATAGGGGTGTAGTCATCATTCAATAGCATGACTTTGTACATGGCAGGCACCTTGACTTTCTCAGCTTGCCGTTCCAGTAAAGCCGTATCTTCCTTATACGGGATTACTGGATTTCCTCCAGGAGGTGTTTTGGGGTTTTGACTCATTAGAACCATTCTAACCACACAGAAAAAATTCGGCCAAAATTGGTTTTTACTTTACGAAAATCCCTGAAAAACAAGGCATTTTTGTAATATTGGGGTAATTTTTATAAAAAAAAGGGGGTTTTCATGTGTTATTCGGTCATATTTCCTTGACACCCCCTTAAAAAGGGCAAACAATCGATCTTGTGGTGTCTTTCTCGTATGAGATTTACCTGCATTAGGCGTGTTGTGGTGTGAGACCAATAAATGGTGTTTCTTCGCTTCACGGTTGTTTTTAAAGATTTTTGTAATGGAGTTCGCATGGCGACCGGAGTTGTTAAGTGGTTTAATGATGCAAAGGGTTTCGGGTTTATTAAACCTGATGATGGTGAAGAAGAGTTGTTTGCACATTTCAGTGCAATCACGATGAGTGGTTTTAAAACCCTCAAAGAAGGCCAAAAGGTAACGTTTGACATTACCCAAGGTCCAAAGGGTAAGCAAGCTACAAATATTCAAGCTGGCTGATCACTTCCTGATCCCAAACAAAAACCCCAGGGTCAAACCTGGGGTTTTTCTTTTGTAGCTAACGCACTTACATATTGTCGATCATGACCTGACCAAAGCCGGAACAAGAAACTTGTGTCGAACCTGGTAATAAACGTGCGAAGTCATACGTTACTTTCTTCGACAAAATTGCTTTCTCCATAGAAGAAATAATCAAGTCAGCCGCCTCAGTCCAGCCTAGATGACGCAACATCATTTCTGCAGAGAGGATCTCAGAACCTGGATTGACATAATCCTTACCGGCGTACTTAGGAGCAGTACCATGGGTTGCCTCAAACATCGCAATGCTATCGGACATATTGGCTCCCGGCGCAATACCAATCCCACCAACTTGGGCAGCTAGCGCATCAGAAATGTAATCGCCATTTAGGTTCAGGGTTGCGATCACACTGTATTCATTCGGACGCAATAAGATCTGTTGTAAGAACGCATCGGCAATCACATCCTTCACAATGATGTCCTTACCTGTTTTGGGATTCTTAAATTTGCACCATGGGCCGCCATCCACAAGCTGTGCACCAAATTCTTTTGTGGCTAACTCATAACCCCAGTCACGGAATCCACCCTCCGTAAATTTCATGATGTTGCCTTTATGAACTAATGTCACCGAAGGCTTGTCATTATCAATGGCGTACTGGAAAGCTTTGCGAACCAAACGCTGGGTCCCTTCGCGTGACACTGGCTTGATACCAATACTCGAAGATTCTGGGAAACGAATCTTCTTCACACCCATTTCCTTAGTCAAAAAGTCAACAATCTTCTTGGCGCCATCTGTGCCCGCTTCCCACTCGATACCGGCATAAATATCCTCGGAGTTCTCTCGGAAGATCACCATATCGGTTTTTTCAGGTTCGCGAACAGGGGAAGGCACGCCCTTGAAATAACGTACCGGACGCAAACAAACATACAAATCGAGTGACTGACGAAGGGCCACGTTTAAGGATCGAATCCCCCCACCTACAGGGGTTGTTAATGGACCCTTGATCGAAACAACATATTCCTTAACTGCTTCTAGGGTTTCGTCTGGCATCCACACGTCTGGACCATAGACCTTAGTCGATTTCTCACCAGCAAAAACCTCCATCCAAGCAATCTTGCGCTTACCACCGTAGGCTTTTTGAACGGCGGCATCAACCACCTTGATCATGACGGGGGTAATATCTAATCCAGTGCCATCTCCCTCGATAAATGGAATGATGGGATTATGGGGAACATTGATTGAAAAATCAGCATTCACGGTAATTTTTTCACCAGCGGGAACCTTGATGTGCTTGTACATTGCGCTTTTCTCCAGTTAACGAATTCAGTATTTTCGCATGAGACTTAGAAGTCCCTGCTCTAAAATGAACTATTTTAAATCTTCGACAAATATGGCAAATAAATACTTGACTGTTCTAGTGGCCTCTTGCCTGATGGGCCTTACACATGCATCGTTCGCCCAAAACCAAAAACTGACCGTCATCGAGCTCAAAGCGGGTATGTACCGCATAGAAGCTGAATTAGCAGATACACCAGTAGCTCGCCAAACGGGTCTTATGTATCGGACCTTTATGCCAACGAACTCAGGAATGTTATTTGTCTTTGAAGAAAAAGCAATTCATTGCTTCTGGATGCGCAACACCAAGCTACCCCTATCCATTGCATTCCTAGATGATGATGGCAAGATTGTAAACATCTCCGATATGGAGCCCGAGACCCAAAATAATCACTGTCCGCGCTCTTCAGTTCGCTACGCCCTCGAAATGAATCAAAAATGGTTTGCGCAACGCGCCATAGGCCCTGGGACAGTGGTTCAGGGATTACCTAAAAAGTAATGAGGCTTGGTTTAACCAAAGTGACAAACGTAATGCACGGGTTGATCGGCCCGGATTACAAAATAAGCACCTGCCTCCACGGTCCAGCTTTGACCAGCTGAAAATGATTTTTCAGCTTCGCCATTGATGCTGACATAGGCAGTTCCATCTACCACTTCCATCACTTCTTTAGTTGTCAAATCAAAGCGTAAGGTGCTAGGTAATATCACTCCAACTGATTTACGGGTACCATCTGCCAAGGTAACGGTATGCGACACACACTTACCATCGAAGTAGACATTCGCTTTTTTACCAACTGAAACCTGATCAAACTGCATGTGTTCGCTCTCTTATCAAAATAAATGATTAATTATTTAGCACGCTTGCGCTTTGCGATTTCTGCAATACGCATGCGTAGGGCATTTAACTTAATAAATCCACCTGCATCCGCCTGGTTATAAGCTCCGCCATCATCATCAAAGGTCGCAATATTCTGATCAAATAAAGTATTTACAGAGTCGCGCGCCAATACGGATACAGAGCCTTTATAAAGCTTTAGGCGAACATTACCATTGACACTCTTTTGCGTGTGATCAATTAAAGTTTGCAATGCAATCCGCTCAGGTGACCACCAATAGCCGTTATAAATAAGTGTTGCATAACGTGGCATTAGATCATCCTTAAGATGCGCCACTTCGCGGTCTAACGTAATACTTTCAATCGCACGATGCGCTTTTAGTAATATCGTGCCGCCCGGAGTCTCATAGCAACCACGACTCTTCATACCAACAAAGCGGTTTTCAACTAGATCAAGACGACCAATCCCATTCGCTCCGCCCAAGCGATTAAGTTCAGCCAGTAACTCATGGGCTTTCATAGCCTTGCCATTAATCGCGACTGGGTCGCCATTCTTAAACTCAATCTCAATGACCTGAGCTTTATCTGGAGCTTTTTCAGGAGAGACCGTCCAACGCCACATCGCTTCTTCAGCCTCGGCATTGGGGTCTTCTAAATGACGGCCCTCAAAACTAATATGCAACAGATTGGCATCCATCGAGTAAGGCGCCCCACCTTGCTTGTGCTTCATTTCAACAGGAATACCGTGCTTCTCTGCGTAAGCTAGTAGTTTTTCTCGGGAGAGTAGATCCCACTCACGCCATGGGGCAATTACTTTAATGCCCGGTTCAAGCGCGTAATAGCCCAACTCAAAACGAACCTGATCATTACCCTTGCCTGTGGCCCCGTGCGACACTGCATCAGCGCCAACTTGACGAGCAATCTCAATTTGTCGTTTGGCAATCAAAGGACGTGCTATCGATGTGCCTAATAAATACTCACCTTCATAGATTGTATTGGCACGGAACATTGGGAATACAAAATCACGTACAAACTCTTCACGCAAATCATCAATAAAGATATGCTCTGGCTTAATCCCGAATTGAAGAGCCTTTGCGCGGGCAGGCTCAAGCTCCTCTCCCTGGCCTAGGTCAGCGGTGAAGGTCACAATCTCACAAGCATATGTGTCTTGAAGCCACTTCAAAATAACACTGGTATCTAAACCACCAGAATAGGCTAATACTGCTTTTTTAATGTCGGACATAATTTATTTCTATGTTTTTTACAGAACTTCAATCAAAAAGATAAAACACATACGCTATGTAGCAACCATAATTTTATAGGCGCCCACAGAGCAAAAACTCCATTAGAGCTTTTTGAACATGCAGGCGATTCTCGGCTTCTTCCCAAACTATGCTTTGAGGTCCATCAATCACAGCCGCACTCACCTCCTCACCCCGATGCGCTGGTAGGCAATGCATGAACAATGCATTGGGTTGAGCTAAAGCCATTAGATCCTCTGAAACCATCCAGTTTTTGAAAGCAGCCATACGCGAAGTATTTTCATCCTCAAAACCCATGCTGGTCCAGACGTCTGTTGAAACCAAATGAGCACCTTTGCAAGCATCTTTCGGGTCGGCACATACTACAAGGTGATTTAAGGCCGAGCTATTCAGGCGGGATCGCTCAAGCTGATAGCCCTCAGGCGCAGAGAAACGAAACTCGAAATCTAATTTCTCAGCCGCCTGTATCCAGGTATATGCCATATTGTTTGCATCGCCGACCCAAGCAACGGTCTTGCCTTGAATTGGTCCACGGGCTTCCACAAATGTGAAGATATCGGCCATTACCTGGCAAGGATGATATTGATTGGTTAGCCCATTGATGACTGGGACACGTGAGTTGGCACTAAAGCGCTCAATGGTATCTTGCTCAAAGGTCCGAATCATGATGATGTCGGTCATTCTGGAAATGACTTGTGCGGCATCCTCAATAGGCTCACCTCGACCAAGCTGTGTATCCCTTGTATTCATATAAACCGCATGTCCGCCCAATTGGTGAACACCTGCCTCAAACGATAAACGAGTTCGTGTGGAATGTTTTTCGAAGATCATTGCCAAGGTGCGATCGTGCAGGGGATGCCAAGTCTCATAGCGTTTGAAGCGCTCCTTCAACCACGCTGCCCTAGCAAATAAATACTCATACTCATCCCGACTAAAGTCTGAGAACTGGAGATAGTGCCTCAGCTGCCCGGGCACCTGAGGCTTAGCCAATGAACGGCCGGTACCTAGCTCAGCCAAATGAGCATCTTGAGTTGTTTGAGAAGTTTTATGCGGCATATCTTGCAAAAGAACGCTCCATGAAACAAAAACCCGCTCGATCTAAGAGCGGGTCAGAAAATCTAAACTACCTTAGGCCCGCTAAAGGCCTAATAAAAACGATTAGGCCATCGCCTTAATGGCTGCAGAAAGTCGTGACTTCTGACGAGCGGCAGTATTTTTGTGAGCAATCTTTTTATCAGTGATTGTGTCGATCGTTGACTGCGTTGCAATAAATACTTTCTTCGCTACATCCTTGTCACCGGCTTCGATCGCCTTGCGAACAGCCTTGATGGAAGTACGTAGCTTGGAACGCAAACTAGCGTTGTGAGCGTTCTGCTTCACAGATTGACGAGCGCGCTTGCGTGCTTGTGCGGTATTAGCCATTATTAAATTAACCTATCTAAATCAAATAATCAGAATGAAATCAAACTCTTAAAAGTAAAAACCTGCCAAAAGCCTGCGTTCACTGTCTTTGCAAAGCCGCAACAATACGGCTCTCGAAAACCTGACATTCTACCCGAAAGAGGCCAAAATGCCCACCCCACCCCCAAATAAGGGAAAATCAGCCCATGAACCTGCTTTCTGCCGCAGCCAAAGTCAGCTCCTTGACCATGCTATCCCGCATTACGGGATTGGTTCGCGAGACCCTCATTGCCAGGAGCTTTGGGGCTTCCGAGTGGACGGATGCCTTTAATGTGGCCTTCCGGCTGCCTAATTTGCTCCGTAGGCTCTTTGCCGAAGGCGCTTTTTCTCAAGCTTTTGTCCCCATTTTGGGAGAGATCTCCAATCAAGGGGATCGCAATAAAACTCAGGGTCTAGTGGACGCCATCGCCACACTCCTGTTCTGGGCCTTAGGCCTAACCGTTCTAATGGGAGTGATTGGCGCGCCTATTCTAGTTTTTATTATTGCTGCCGGGCTCAAAGGCGGGGGCGCTTACGACACCACCATTTTGATGACCCAAATCATGTTCCCATACATTGGACTCATTTCCTTAGTATCCCTATCGGCCGGAATTCTGAACACCTTTGGACGCTTTGCCGTGCCCGCATTCACCCCCGTTCTCCTGAACCTTTGCCTTATTGGAGCTGCTGTTTTATTAGCCCCTCACTTAGAGCAACCCATTTACGCCCTGAGTGCCGGCGTCATTATTGGAGGCATTTTGCAACTCGGCATTCAAATACCGGCACTTTTAAAGCTCGGACTTCTGCCGCGTATTGCATTTTTTCCCAAGGCGATTAAATCGGCCTGGGGAAATCCAGATGCGCGTCGTGTCATTAAGTTAATGGTGCCCGCTGTATTTGCGGTATCGGTCGCCCAAATTTCTTTAATCATTAACACCAATATCGCCTCTCATTTACAAACTGGAAGTGTGTCGTGGCTTTCCTATGCAGACCGACTGATGGAGTTTCCTACTGCACTTCTTGGTGTTGCACTAGGAACCGTATTACTTCCAAGCCTGAGTAAGGCGAATGCTAATCAAGACATTGCACATGCTGGGGAGCTTTTGGTTTGGGGTCTACGTCTTACCTTTTTACTAGCAGCCCCATGCGCATTGGCGCTCTTTCTGTTTGGCACACCAATCTCTGCTGTCCTATATCACTACGGTCAGTTCAACGCTCTAGATGTCGAAATGACTCGTCAAGCTCTCGCTGCTTATGGTGTTGGTCTAATCGGGCTCATCCTTGTCAAAATTTTAGCGCCCGGCTTTTACTCCCGCCAGGATATTCGTACGCCGGTCAAGATTGCTTTATTAGTATTGGTCTTTACTCAAATAGCCAATATCGCTCTAGTGCCTTTATTTGCACATGCTGGTCTAGCTCTATCGGTTGGTTTGGGGGCATGTCTGAATGCAGCGCTACTTTGGATTGGCCTTAGGAGAAAGGGTGCTTTGCCCAAAGCCGCTGGGTGGCTTAAATACATTACTCAACTTAGTATCGGTTTATTGCCCTTAGGCTTATTGCTCTTTTATGGTGCAAGCGCTCATGACTGGCTAGCGCTTCAAAGTAGCCCATGGATCCGTATAGCGTTTCTGGGGCTTTGGTTGATGTTTGCAGCCTTGCTCTACTTTGCCACTCTCTGGCTCGTTGGATTGCGCTGGCAAAATTTTCTGCGTCATGCAAAATAGCAAATATGCCGACTCAACAGCTCGATTACTTCTCCACCTTAGTTGCTGAGGACGAGCACTTTCCGCTTACTGAAGCAGGTATTGCGGTTGCACAACATGCCTTCCCTGATCTAGATGTTCAACACGTCTTAGATGAAATCGATCAGTTTGGTGATCGTCTAAAGAAACGTATTTCTGCCGATGCCTCTGCTGTGCAACGCTTGCAACAGCTAAAGCATTTCTTTTATACCGAGCTTGGTTTTGGCCCCAACCCCAATGATTTTTATGCCCCCGAGAACTCGTATATCCATCACGTCCTGCAAAGTCGTCGTGGTATTCCCATTTCTCTAGCCATCCTGATGATGGAGCTTGGCAATCAAATTGGTTTAAAAGTTAAAGGGATATCCTTTCCAAACCACTTTATGTTGCGCGTCTCACTTCCTCAGGGCGAGGTCATCATGGACCCCTTGACAGGAACCTCTCTGGCAAAGCATGAGTTACAAGAAATGCTAGACCCATACTTAGAAGCAAGGGGCTATGTTGGCGATCTGCAGCTACCACTAAATGTTTTTCTGCGGGTCTCTAGTTCTCGAGAAATCCTTTCGCGCTTCTTGCGTAACTTAAAACTGATATATACCGAACATGAACGCTGGGAGCGTTTACTGGGAGTACAACAACGCCTAGTTATTTTATTGCCAGACTCTCTCGAAGAAGTACGTGATCGAGGCTTAATTTTTGCTCAACTAGAATACTTGCGCCCGGCAATTGAAGATATGCAAACCTATCTCAGCGGGCAACCGGATGCAAGTGATGCTGAAGAAATCCGAGAGCACATTTCGACCCTTGAAAATCAAGTTCGCCAACACTAAGTCTTTTGTTCTTGATGCCTACTAAGGTTTTATCCATCGTCGGCCCCACGGGAGTCGGCAAAAGTAATTTAGCTCTTTGGCTTGCGCGCCAATATAAAGACTTGGGGCGAGTTATTGAAATTATCAGCATGGACTCTGCCCTAGTGTACAAAGGTATGGATATAGGCACCGCCAAACCCTCCAAAGCAGAACAGACAGAGGTGGCCCATCATCTGATTGATGTTTTAGACCCCAGCCAAAATTACTCTGCTGCACAATTTGCAAGCGATGCAAAAGAACTGATTTCTGACATCAAACAGCGAGGAAATATCCCGCTCATAGTCGGTGGCACGATGCTCTACTGGAGAGCTTGGGTCTATGGCTTTTCTAATCTACCCGCTGCAAACCCTGAGGTGCGCGCTCAATTAGACCGCGAAGCTGCTGAAATCGGCTGGCCTGCTATGCATGCAAAGTTAGCCATCTTGGACCCCGCTAGTGCAAAACGTCTTCAGCCAAACGACAGTCAACGGGTTCAGCGAGCCCTAGAGGTATTTGCACTTACTGGGCGACCGCTATCGGATTTCTTCGAAGAAACCCCGAGTCTGGCGGGTCGTAAGCAAGAGCCCACTCCTGATTGGGTAGAGGTAATCTCACTCGAGCCATCCGATCGAAAGACCTTGCACACGCGTCTAGAGCAACGTTTTGATCAAATGCTAGAGAGCAAATTCATTGAAGAGGTTGAACAACTTCGCAATCGTGGCGACCTACATACCAATCTGCCAGCGATTCGGTCTGTCGGTTATCGACAAGTTTGGGAGTATCTAGCGGGGGATATTGATTTTGAGACGATGAAAGAAAAAGCATATGCTGCGACCCGACAACTCAGTAAACGGCAGATGACCTGGCTTCGAGCAATGGATCGTCGGGTATTTGATCCTTTCGATACAAAGCAAATGGATCTTGCCCAAAAACAATGTCTAGCCCTCTTGCAGTAACTTAGATCACGATCGTTTGGGGCGCCCCAGGCGGACGCGAAATAATCTCGCCCAAACTCCAGGAATGAAGCCCCTGTTGATTAATGCTAGCAATGACTGCATCGGTATCTTGATGGCTCACCACTACAACCATGCCAATTCCGCAATTAAATACCCGTACCATCTCTGCGTCGGCGACTCCGCCCTTCATTTGCAACCAGCGGAACAAATCTGGCATCTTCCAAGAATCTCGACGAAGGATCGCTTGCGTATTCTCGGGTAGAACGCGAGGCACGTTATCAACCAACCCACCTCCCGTAATATGTGCCAAACCCTTAATGGGATGTTGGGCCATCACACTTAACAATTGCTTGACGTAGATTTGGGTAGGCGCCATGACCACCTCACGCAATGAACGTCCGCCGATCTCTTCTGATGGCTTTGCGCCAGCTCGCTCGATAATCTTACGGATCAAAGAATAGCCATTGGAGTGCGCCCCGCTGGACGCAATACCGATTACTGCATCACCCGGTTTAATCGAAGCGCCATTAATAATTTTAGATTTCTCGACTACGCCGACTGCGAAGCCCGCTAAATCATATTCACCCGGCGGATACATACCTGGCATCTCAGCGGTCTCGCCACCGATCAATGCGCACCCCGCTAACTCACAGCCACTGGCAATGCCGGCCACGACGGTTGTCGCTGTATCGACTGACAGCTTGCCGCAAGCAAAATAATCGAGGAAAAATAGAGGCTCTGCCCCCTGAACCAAAATATCATTCACACTCATGGCGACTAAATCTTGGCCAATGGTCTCATGACAGTTCCACTCAAAGGCTAATTTAAGCTTCGTTCCGACGCCATCCGTGCCTGACACTAGAACGGGCTCCTGATATCGCTTAGGGACCTCAAAAAGAGCCCCAAAGCCGCCTATTCCGGCCAACACACCATCTCGCATGGTTTTCTTAGCCAAAGGCTTAATACGGTCTACCAAGGCGTCGCCGGCGTCAATGTCAACCCCGGCGTCACGGTAGGAGAGTCCTTGGGATGAGGGGGGCTTAGAGGAATTGTTCATCGTTTAATCTTTGGGAATTTAGGGAAATCCGCTTATTCGTTCAATTTGATCGGTAGAATCTCTGAATTCTAGAGTATGAGGCCGTATGGCAGAAATTTTTACCCCCTTCCTCTTCGCTTTTATCTTGGCTTACATCCTGCGGCCGGTCTGTCTTCGCTTGGAGACAATGGGCCTGGGTAAAGCCCTTGCTAGCACTATCAGCATTCTTTTTGGCCTAAGCGTACTGGCAGTCATCCTTCTATTACTAATCAATCTGCTGCGCCATGAAATCCCCCTGATTAAAGCTCAGCTACCTATTTGGTTACAAAGTATCCAAACGTGGCTTGCGCCAAAACTATTAAGTCTCAATATAGATATTGATTGGCAGGCCCTACGAGAAGCCATTACCCAAAAGATCACTGCGCATTTTTCTGCAAATGCCAATCAGATTTTGAGTACCAGCATGGAAACTGTTTTGGCCTCCGGTAGTTCTGTATTGGGCGGGTTTGTCAACTTCATCCTAATTCTCTTTGTACTCTTTTACTTACTAATCGATTGGGATCACTTTTTTGCTTTACTCAAACAATTGATTCCAATTCGCTTTCAAGTAACCGCACAAATCCTCGTCAGCGAAACCGATGGGCTGCTCTCCCAATACTTACGCGGACAGATGTTGGTCATTTTGATCATGGCGGTTTTCTACAGCGCCGGTCTTAGTCTGACCGGTATGGAAGGAGCGCTTGGTCTTGGGGTCTTTACCGCCTTGGTTATTGTTATTCCATATATCGGCATTGCAATTGGCCTGGTTCTGGCTATCCTTTCTGCCATTCTGCAATTTGGCTTTGGTGCTGAGCTAATCGTAGTCTTGGTGATTTTTGGTATTGGACAGGTGCTGGAAGGGTTTTTCCTAACCCCGCGCCTTGTGGGCGAACGCATTGGTTTACATCCGGTCGCCGTCCTATTTGCCTTATTGATCTTCGCTAAATTGTTTGGCTTCTTTGGGGTCCTGCTGGCATTACCTGCCAGCGCAATCGTGCTGGTCTTGATTCGCTTTGTATGGTCGCAATACGAACAAAGCGCGTGGTATCGCAAATAACGAAGTGTTCATGAATCATTCATCCGCCCTACCACGTCAATTTGCACTGGACCTTAACCAAACGCCCCCTGCTTCACTTCATAATTTCTTAGTCAGCGGCAATGAAGAGCTGAAAAATACACTTGAGCGATCTATTGCTGCTTGGCCATCTGCCTCAGAGAGAGAAGTGCCGATTGAGGAGCGTTGGCTCTATTGGTGGGGAAGCAACGGTTGTGGTCGAACTCATCTTCTTAAGGCAATGTCATATGCTGCCAAGGAACGCGCTATAGCCTTTATCGAACTTAACCCCAATCAACCTAATGCTTGGATTGAGTGCGAGGATCAATTATCTCGCTCCTATAGCAAAGAGGTAATTGTGATGACGGTGGACGATGTTGATCAGCTTGACGATCGGCTACAGGCAAGTCTTTTTCGAATACTCAACTTGGTTCATGCAAACTCTAACTACTTTGTTTACCTAGCTGGAAGTATGGCGCCCAACGGTTTAGAGCTTCGTGAAGATCTTCGTACCCGTCTTGCTTGGGGACTTATTTTTCAGATTCACCCACTGACCGACTCTGAAAAAGTGTCTGCACTCACCCATGCTGCTAAGGAGCGGGGCTTAAATTTGTCGGTTGACGTTCTACCCTGGCTTATCAGTCATTTTTACCGAGATATGCCTAGTTTGATGGCATTACTCGATGCTCTTGATGCTCACTCGCTTGAAACCAAACGAGCAATTACGTTGCCATTGGTTCGTGAACTTCTTCAAATTGCAGGGACTAAATCATGAGTCGTTTGGCATTATTTGATCTCGATCACACACTCTTACCTTTTGATAGTGATTACGAGTGGGGGCAATTTTTAGTTTGCCAGGGAGTTGTTGATGGTGAGCAATACGCTAAATCAAACGAGCAGTTTTATGCTGATTATAAAGTTGGTAAATTAGACATTGATGCGTTCTTACGCTTTGCTCTCAAACCTTTGTCTGAAAATACACGGGAACAACTACAACAGTGGCATGATGCCTTTATGCGCGAGAAAATTAATGGGCAGCTACATCCCAATGCATTGGCCTTGGTCAAAAAACATCAAGCAGTTGGTGACTTATGTTGTGTGGTGACGGCCACAAATAGCTTTGTCACGCGCCCCATTGTGAAAGCCTTTGGCATTGATCATTTGGTTGCGACTGATCCTGCCACTGAAAATAATCAAGCCCATGGACGCTTTACGGGCAAGGTCGCTGGGCTGCCGAGCTTTAAGGAAGGTAAGGTAACACGAGTAAACGCCTGGCTTCAAGAGCAGGGTTTATCGCTTGACAGCCTCGAGAAGAGTTACTTTTATTCAGACTCGATGAACGATCTTCCCTTATTGGAATGCGTCAGCAATCCCGTTGCCACCAATCCGGATGGGCGTTTACGGGCTGAAGCAGAAAAACGTCATTGGCCAATTTTGGAGCTTTTCTCTTCATCCAATAATCTAAATACCCTTCATGATTACTAAGTTCCTCGATCGTCTTTTGCGTCGAGGTCCGCGCCCTAAATCCAATCAATCTGGGGCCACCCTTGTTGCTCATAAAGTCCACAAAAAGACCCATCGGATTAATCCTGGGCTTTTATCCAAGAATGCGGTCAAAGTAACCCACACTCTTCAGCAGGCTGGTTACAAAGCCTACATTGTTGGCGGCGCGGTTCGTGACCTCGTTTTAGGAATTGCACCAAAAGATTTTGATGTGGCTACCAATGCAACCCCCGAACAAGTACAAAAATTATTTCGGCGCTCCCGTTTAATTGGGCGTCGCTTTCAAATCGTACACGTTACTTTTTTTGGTAAAGAGCGTCCCGAGATCATTGAGGTTTCTACGTTTAGAGCAGTTCTTGAAAGCGTTGGGGAGCATGTGGCCGAGAGTGGGCGTATCTTGCGCGACAACGTCTGGGGTACCCATGCTGAGGATGCAGCGCGTAGGGATTTCACGATTAATGCAATGTACTACGACCCCGCCAGCGAGACCGTTCTCGACTATCACGGAGGGATGGCGGATATTCGTTCCAAAACAATCCGCATGATTGGCAATCCCATTAAACGGTATCGCGAGGATCCTATCCGCATGCTGCGGGCGATTCGGTTTGCTGCCAAAACAAATTTTCAGATTGAGTCAGAAACTCGAAAGCCGATTGCGGGGTTGGGTGATCTCATTCACGATGTACCAAGCGCCCGACTGTTTGATGAGATCCTGAAGCTGCTAATGTCTGGGCATGCATGGGCAGGCATTCAAGCATTACACGATGCAGGACTCCATCATGGCTTACTGCCATTGATTGATAAAGCCCTAGCGAATGACGAGTCAGCACAATTTATTCAACGTGCTTTACGTAATACCGATGAGCGAATACAGGCTGGTAAATCGGTTTCACCCGGGTTTTTATTCGCCTCACTTCTGTGGCCCGATTTAGAGCAGCGCTGGCAAGCATTGGTAGCTGGTGGCATGCCCAACTTACCCGCTCTGCATGCCGCCATCGATGACACCATTGCACAACAAAATACGGGTATCTCGGTACAGCGTCGTCACGAGGGAGATATGCGTGATATTTGGACCATGCAGCCCCGTTTTGAGAAACGTAATGGTCGCTACCCCTATCGCCTACTTGAAGTGCCCCGCTTTAGAGCGGGTTACGACTTTATGCTTTTACGAAGTCAGGTTGGCTCTTGCCATGCAAGCCTTGGACAATGGTGGACCGACTTTATTCATGCAGACCTATCCGAACGTGAAAATCTCATCGCTAGGGCTAAGGACGATGGCCTCCCTTCCACACAAACCCCAGCTGGCCCTAATAAGAGAAGGCGACACCGCTCAAAACGCTCTAATTCAGGGGCTGAAACTACTCTTGATTTTGAAATCAATGGCGGCAAGCAAAATTAAGCTTTTTTGAGTAAAGTAGGTCATATTTCAAATGGGACAGATATGGCGAAGGCCTTTATTGGATTTGGTGGAAACATTGGGGATGCTCGGCAGATCATCACCGATGCCATTGTTTGCCTAGCCCAACATATCGAAGTTCATATTGTTAATAAGAGTTGTTTTTATCAAAGCGCCCCCGTTGATGCCGTCGGCGGTGACTACATCAATGCAGTAGTTGAAATTGATACAGAACTCAATCCTTATGGCCTGCTTTATGTTTGTCAAACCATCGAACAACAATTTGGGCGCGAGCGCCCCTTTGCAAATGCACCGCGCACGCTTGATTTGGATATCTTGTTTTTTGAGGGAATCCAACAAAATCACTCCGACCTAACTATTCCGCATCCACGGATTACAGAGCGCTCTTTTGTCATTCTTCCTCTTCTAGAAATCTGTCCTGATTTTTTCCTACCCGAACACGGTCACTTAAAAACCTTTCTCCCAAAAATTGCTGAGCAACGCATTAAACGACTCACTTGTAAACATTGTGATTGCGGTCTCCAAGTTCATTAGTTCCTTGACGGCCCTGATTGTTAGCCCATAGCGGCCTCGATTAGAATTACTTTATGAGCTACCTTCAAGACAATAAGCCCATCACTATTTCTAAACTACTTGCCATGCATGCAGATAGAGAGAAGATTGCTGTTTTAACAGCCTATGACTCGACCATGAGTGCCTTGCTTAATCGCTGCGGTGTTGAAGTGATCTTAGTGGGTGACTCACTGGGCAATGTAGTTCAGGGGCACACCAGCACTACCCCCGTCACCATTGAAGAAATGGCTTATCACACCGAGTGTGTTGCGCGCACCAATACGCAGGCTTTTTTGATTGCTGATCTCCCCTTCGCTAGCTATGGTGATCCGATGCAAGCGCTAGAGTCCTCCGCTGAGCTTATGCGAGCTGGAGCCGATATGGTGAAGTTAGAGGGTGGCACATGGCAAATTGATGTGATTCAGTACCTGGTTGAACGAAGTGTTCCTGTGTGCGCTCACCTTGGTCTCTTACCTCAATCCGTTCATCTACTGGGTGGGTATAAAGTGCAAGGCAAATCAAAAGATGCTGCTGCCCATATGCTGGAACAGGCTCATGCTTGCGAGACGGCGGGCGCACAAATGCTTGTGCTTGAGGCAATTCCTTCGACTCTAGGAGAAATGATTACGAAGTCACTACGTATTCCGACCATTGGTATTGGTGCAGGGCCCAATTGCTCTGGACAGGTCTTAGTACTTCCTGACATGTTGGGCATTAGCCCTGGCAAACCACCGAAATTTGTCAAAGACTTTATGGCAGATCACTCTTCGATCGATGCGGCGATTAAAGCCTATGTGAAAGAAGTAAAGTCCGGGAAATTCCCCGGACCCGAGCACAGCTTTGCTTCTTAAGTTTTAGTTAAAAAAGCTTTTCATTCGATCAAACCAACCCTCTTGCTGAGGGCTATGTTTCTTTCCACCCGTCTTTAAGGACTCTTCAAACCGCTTCAGCATTTCTTTTTGCTCGTCCGATAACTTAACCGGGGTCTCTAGGACCACATGAACATATAAGTCACCCAGGAGGGATGAACGCAATTGTTTAATACCTTTACTCCGAAGACGGAAGGTCTTGCCAGTTTGAGTTCCCTCGGGAATGCTCAATTCCACTCTGCCGCCTAATGTAGGCACCTCAATCTCACCCCCAAGGGTTGCAGTCGAGAAGGAGATGGGCATTTGCACATGCAAGTCACTACCATCACGTTCAAATACGGAGTGTTCTTTAACATGAACCTCGACATATAAATCACCGGCAGGGCCTCCGTTAACACCAGGCTCTCCATTCCCTACAGAACGAACTCGCATCCCATCATCGATCCCCGCTGGGATTTTGATCTCAAGCGTTTTTTGCTCTTTGGTCTTGCCAGTTCCATGACAACTTTTGCAGGGCTTCGGAATGTATTTTCCAGTCCCTCGGCATTTTGGACAGGTCTGCTGCATCGAGAAAAACCCTTGGGCAATACGCACCTGACCATTGCCATCACAGGTAGGACAAACCTCTACTTTCGAGCCAGGCTCTGCACCTGCTCCGCTACATACTTTGCAGGTACTCCAACTGGGCACTCGAATCTGGGTGGTGTAGCCCTCAGCCGCCTGCTCTAAGGTAATCTCCATGTTGTAGCGCAGATCTGCGCCCTTATAAACCTGGGGCCCAGAACTTCTACCTTGTCCAAAGATGTCACCAAAGATGTCACCAAAGGCATCCGCAAAACCGCCAGCGCCCGCCCCAGCAAAGCCGCCCATACTGGGGTCTACTCCAGCATGACCATACTGATCATATGCGCCACGCTTTTGAGGATCTGACAATGTCTCATAAGCTTCTTTAGCTTCTTTGAAATTTGCCTCAGCCCCTGGATTATCAGGATTACGGTCTGGATGGTATTTCATGGCAAGCTTGCGGTAGGCCTTTTTTAAGTCCTCCTCGCTGGCAGTTTTTCCAACCCCCAATACTTCATAAAAATCTCGTTTACCAGTTGCCACAGCGCACCCTTTTCCTGAAAGATAAAAACGAGAAGTCGGCACAGGGCCGACTCATCGCATTTACTTACTAATTTCTAGAGACTACTTCTTATCGTTTACCTCTTTAAAGTCGGCATCCACTACCTCGGGATCATTGGCTTTTGCCTCGCCCGCTGGCTTTGCAGCACCGCCGGGATTCGCTTTCGCCTGCTCCGCAGCATACGCTTTCTCGCCAAGCTTTTGGCTCACTTTTGCTAAAGCCTCGGTCTTTGTTTCCATGGCTGCCTTATCGGTTCCTTTAATAGCTTCCTCTAGCTCCTTTAGGGCCGATTCAATAGCATCCTTCTCACCTGCATCCAAACTGCTACCGTGCTCTTCCAAAGCCTTCTTCGTGGAATGCGCCAGAGCATCTGCAGCATTTCTAGCGGTTACTAACTCGAGTAGCTTACGATCTTCTTCAGCATTTGCTTCGGCATCTTTTACCATGCGCTGAATTTCTTCTTCCGAAAGACCAGAGTTTGCTTTAATCGTGATCTTATTCTCTTTACCCGAGGCTTTATCTTTAGCCGTCACATGCAAAATACCATTGGCATCGATATCAAAGGTCACCTCAATCTGAGGCAATCCACGGGCTGATGGAGGAATTCCTTCCAAATTGAACTCACCCAGCATCTTATTGGCACTCGCCATCTCGCGCTCCCCTTGGAAGCACTTAATGGTTACGGCAGGCTGATTATCTTCTGCAGTTGAGAATACTTGCGAGTGCTTGGTTGGAATCGTCGTGTTTTTCTGAATCATCTTGGTCATGACGCCACCTAAGGTCTCGATACCAAGGGATAAAGGGGTTACATCCAAAAGTAATACGTCTTTGCGATCACCGGCCAATACAGAACCCTGAATTGCAGCACCGACAGCAACTGCTTCATCAGGATTGACATCTTTACGAGGCTCTTTACCAAAGATCGCCTTCACTTGTTCTTGAACTTTTGGCATGCGGGTTTGGCCGCCCACCAAAATGACATCGTCAATATCGGATGAGGATACGCCGGCATCTTTCATGGCAACTTGGCATGGGCCCATCGTGCGAGTGATTAACTCTTCGACCAAGGACTCCAACTTAGAACGGGTTAGTTTTAAGTTGAGATGCTTAGGACCGCTTGCATCTGCGGTTACATAAGGCAGGTTAATTTCTGTTTGCTGGGAAGATGAAAGCTCAATCTTGGCCTTCTCCGCTGCATCCTTTAAGCGCTGTAAAGCTAATACGTCTTTGCTGAGATCAACTCCTTGTTCTTTCTTGAACTCGGCAATAATCCAGTCAATAATTCGCTGGTCAAAATCTTCACCGCCCAAAAAGGTGTCACCGTTAGTGGACAACACCTCAAACTGTTTTTCCCCGTCGACATTGGCGATCTCAATAATGGAAACGTCAAACGTACCACCACCGAGGTCATAAACTGCAATTTTGCGATCGACCTTATCTTGCTTGTCCAACCCAAAGGCTAATGCTGCAGCAGTGGGCTCATTGATAATTCGCTTTACCTCTAAACCAGCAATCCGTCCTGCGTCTTTAGTGGCTTGACGCTGACTATCATTGAAGTAAGCTGGAACAGTAATGACTGCTTCTGTAACCTCTTCACCGAGATAGTCCTCAGCGGTCTTTTTCATCTTACGTAATACTTCAGCTGATACCTGCTGGGGTGCAATTTTCTTATCACGCACAGATACCCAAGCATCGCCATTATCAGCAGAAATAATGCTGTAAGGCATCAGACCGATATCTTTTTGGACTTCAGCATCGGTAAATTTACGGCCAATTAAACGCTTGACCGCGTACACCGTATTCTTAGGGTTGGTAACCGACTGGCGCTTTGCAGGAGCCCCAACCAATACTTCTCCATCCTCCATATACGCAATGATGGAGGGGGTTGTTCTAGTGCCCTCGGCGTTTTCAATCACCTTCGGTGCATTGTTTTCAATAACGGAAACGCAGGAGTTAGTTGTTCCTAAGTCAATTCCAATAATCTTTCCCATAATGGCTCCAAAATAAATAAATTAGTACTGCCCAATACTTCATAGATGGGGGCTATTTCATGGATTTCAAGGGGGCTAAGCCCTTGAATTTACAAAATTCTTTAATTATTTTGCTTGGCTAACCGTTACCAAGGCAGGTCGCAAGACCCGATCGGCAATCAAAAAGCCCCTTTGGAGAACCGAAACCACTGTATTCGCATCCTGCTCCGATGGAACCATAGAAATGGCCTGATGTTGGTGGGGATCAAATTTAGAACCAGGGGCTGGATTAATCTCAATCAAGCGCCCTTTCTCAAAGGCAGAAATTAATTGTTTTAGCGTAATCTCTAGACCCTCTTTGAACGCCTTAGCATCACCCGCTTCGGTTGCAAGAGCGGCATATAAGCTATCGCTCACTGGAATTAAATGCTCAGCAAAACCTTCAATCGCAAACTTATGTGCTTTTGCAATATCTTCCATTGCGCGCCGCCGGATGTTCTCGCCCTCGGCCTTGGCTCGTAGAAAGCTGTCCTGCATCTCAGTCAGTTTTTGAGTAGCCTGCGCCAGTTGCTCCTCAATGCTTAGATTGAGTTCGCCACCTTCACCTGCAGCAGTCTCTTGATTGGCTAAATTTTCTGTATGGAGTTCTTGCTCAGATTTGTTTTCATTCATAACGGTACCTTATCTACTAAACCATAGTTGGGGGCAATACCCGCCAATTTCAAGAGGCTTGGTCGCCAGCGGCAATCTTTGCAGAGACCTCTTGAGCACGACGCTCCCGCACAGCCAAGTCTGCTGCTGTATCTGGAACGCTCGGCCACCCTTGCATATGGGCTTGCGCAATCTGTTCCAAGGCAGAAATAAATGCAGGATCATCATTTAAGCAGGGAATATATCGATAATCACCACCACCATGCTCATGGAATATCTCTTGCCCCTCCATCGCAATCTCTTCAAGAGTTTCTAAGCAGTCCGCTGGGAAGCCGGGACACACAATATCAATATGTGGGCAAGAATCCTTACCCAAGCCCTCAAGCGTAAGCGCAGTGTATGGCTTTAACCACTCGGCCCGACCAAAACGTGACTGAAAGGTGACGTGGTATTGATTTGGCTCCAACCCCAGAGCCTCTCCTAATAGACGACCTGTTTTTAAACATTCGCAATGGTAGGGATCGCCTTGCATCAAATTACGCTTGGGCAGACCATGAAAGGACATCACCAACTTCGCGCCCTTCGCAAAATCGGGTCGACCATTTTGGGTCCAATACTCCTCAATTTTCTGGCGCAAGGCATCAATATAGGCAGGGCTATCGTGGTAGTGCTTGACCAAACGTAATTCGGGTTGATTGCGCCACCGTTTTAAAACGTCAAAAACTTCATCAAAGCTCGAGGCACTGGTGGTTGCAGAGTATTGCGGATAAAGAGGCAATAAGAGAAGACGTTCAACATTCTCTTGCCGAAAACGCTCCAGCACCTCTGCAATCGAGGGCTTGCCATAGCGCATCGCCAGATCAACAATCACACTAGGGTTGCTGGTACTAAAGCGTGCCTGTAATCCAAGAGCTTGGGCCTTGGAGTACACCAACAAAGGAGACCCTTCCTGCATCCAAATCGAGGCATATTTTTTGGCCGAAGCGCCACTGCGAATTGGCAAAATGATTCCATGCAAAATCAACCACCAGACCAAGCGTGGAATTTCAACAACACGGGGGTCTGATAAAAATTGCTTGAGATAGGTTCGCACTGCCGAACGAGTTGGTGCTTCTGGTGTGCCCAGATTGATTACCAAAATACCAGTACGAGCAGAACGAAGATGAGGGCTGGTGTTCAAATGAAATCCAAACTAAATAATTAAGTAGTACTCAGGGCGCCACTTAAAAGCTTTGAAGTAATGTCCACAATCGGAATCACGCGATCATACGCCATCCTTGTCGGGCCAATAACCCCCAAGGTGCCCACTATTTTGCCATCGACGCTATAGGGTGCGCTGATCACTGCTAAATCCTCATAAGGTAATAGCTCACTCTCACCGCCAATAAATATCTGAATTCCATCAGCGTGGCTAGAGATGTCAAGTAATTGCATCAGAACTGATTTCTGCTCAAGCATGTCAAACATCTTGCGCAATTTACTTAAGTTAGAGCTAAGCTCACCCACATCCAATAAATGCCTCTCCCCAGAGATCACCATATCAGGATGCGTTAATCTAGAATCTGCCACCCCATTCTCAAGCGCCAAGGTCATTAAACCCGCAATATCTCCTCGCAAGTGATCAAGCTCGGCACGCAATCGAGCGCTGACATCTGAAAAACTCTTTCCAGAAAAATGGGCATTGATATAGTTACTTGCCTCGACCAACTGACTTGGGGTGTAATCCTGGGTGGTCGGCAAAATACGATTTTGCACATCCCCTTGAGGGGTAACCAAGATCAGTAAAATTTTTCCCTCGCCCAAACGTAAGAACTCAATGTGTTTAAAAATCTGGGAGCGCTTGGGAGTCATGACAACGCCTGCAAAATGGGTCAGGCTCGATAAAAGTTGCGCTGCTGAATTAATGACCTTCTGAGGGGAGTCTGGATACAAAGAACGCTCGACCTCTCTCGATGCTAATTCCTCCAAAGGCCTAATGGTCAACATCGTATCGACAAACAAGCGATACCCGCGGGGGGTGGGGATACGGCCAGCAGATGTATGCGGGCTCGTTACAAAACCCATCTCCTCAAGGTCGGCCATGACATTGCGGATGGTAGCGGCAGATAAATCAAGGCCAGAGAACCGGGATAGGGTTCTGGAGCCCACCGGCTGTCCTTCCTCGATGTATCTCTCGATGAGGGTTTTCAGCAGAAGTTTGGAGCGATCATCCATGATTGGAGTAATTTTATGCCTATGGTTTAATCGTTGTATGTTAAGCCCTTCAAGCCAGCCTTTACAGAAGAAATTTAGACGCGTTACCTTAGTTGGTAAGCATCAGGCCGATGGTATTGGCCAGCATCTACAGGAATTAGCTAATATCCTTATCCAACAAGGCTGTGAGCTGAGTATTGAGTCTGAAACGGCGGCTCATCTACAGCTCAAAGGCAGCAAAACCCTGCGTCTGTCTGACTTTAGAGATTCCACCGATTTGGCGGTTATTTTGGGAGGTGATGGGACCATGCTGGGTATTGGGCGCCAAATTGCAGGAAGTGATGTTCCTCTGCTTGGCATCAATATGGGGCGCCTTGGCTATATGACCGATATCCCTTTTGAGGATGCAAAAACGGTCCTCCCTGAAATCCTCCAAGGGCACTATGAGATCGACTCTCGCTCGCTCTTAGAGGCTGCCGTCTCTCGAAATGGCAAAGAAATCCATCGTGGATTAGCGCTAAATGATGTTGTGGTAAATCGTTCCGGCCTGTCTGGAATGGTTGAACTTAAAGTCCATGTCAATCAGTCGTTTATGTATAACCAACGCTCCGATGGCTTAATTGTTTCAACACCGACTGGCTCAACCGCCTACGCCCTGTCTGCTGGCGGCCCAATTTTGCATCCTAGGGTTCCGGGTATCGTTTTGGTTCCCATTGCACCTCATGCCCTATCCAATCGCCCCATTGTCCTCGCTCAAGAATCCATTATTGCGATCGAGGTGGTTGGCGGTCGTGAAGTGATTGTCAACTTTGACATGCAATCGCTTACTAAATTACAAATTGGCGACCGTGTTGAAGTGCGGCTCTCCGAAAAATCTATTTCTCTCCTACATCCTTTGGGTCATAGTGACTACCAAACCTTACGAGAAAAATTGCATTGGAACGAATATCCTTCTACGTTTTAATCTGGGTAGATAGACATGCTTCAATCATTAGCTTTACGTGATTTTGTAATCGTCGACCAACTTGAGCTCGACTTTGTAGAGGGCTTTAGTGTTTTAACGGGTGAAACGGGTGCGGGTAAATCGATTCTGCTAGATGCGCTTGGATTGGCACTCGGTGAGCGGGCAGACAGCAGCCAGATCCGTGAGGGCTGTCAGCGCGCAGAAATTACAGCTATTTTTAGGATAGACAAAAGACTAGAAACAGAAATGAATACGTGGTTAGGCGCGCATGACCTACCTCTTGAGGATGGGGGTAAAAGCCTGATCCTAAAACGAAGTATTGACAACACAGGCCGTAGTCGGTCTTTTATTAATGGCAGTAGCGCCTCTTTAAATCAACTCCGTGAGGCTGGCGACCGTCTGGTCGATATCCATGGGCAACATGCGCACCAGCTTCTTCTAAAAACAGGTGCGCAACGGGAGTTACTAGATCGCCATGCTGGACTGGATGATCTAATAACCCAAGTTTCTGAATCATTCAAGGCTATGAGTGCCACTCAGAAAAAGCTAGAGCAAGCAGAATCTGCGGGCGCAGATATACAACGAGAACGAGAGCGTTTGGAATGGCAACTCGAGGAACTCAATGATATTGCCCCGCAAGCCAATGAGTGGGCCGAAATCAAAAATGATCACTCGCGCTTAGCTAATGCAGCGAAGATTATTCAGGGAAGCCAGGCAACAATTGATCTTCTCAGTGAATCAGACCACTCCATTGAGTCGCAACTGAATCAAGCCAAACAAGAAATAGATGCTCTCGCAGAGCATGACCCTGCCCTGCATCAAGTAGCAGAAAGTTTAAACGTTGCCCAGATTCAATTGGATGAAGCTCTCCATAGTCTCAATCGTTATTTGCAAAAAATGGATTTGGATCCAGATCGACTTGCGGAAGTGGATGCGCGAATGCAAGTACTTCATACGGCAGCGCGTAAATATAAAGTGAATCCAGACGATTTAGCCCAACTTTGGATCGATACGCAAGAAAAATTAGACGCATTGACTGCTGCGCAAAATATAGAAGTACTACGTCAGCAATTTCAAGATCAAGAAGCCAAGTTCATAAAGCTTGCGAAAGAGCTCTCGCAAAAACGTCAGAAGGCGGCTCAACAGCTTAGCAAAGAGATTAGCACTGCCATGCAAACGCTGGCTATGTCTGGAGGTCAACTACAGATTATGTTAAGCCCATCTGAGCCGAGTGCCAAAGGCATTGACCATGTGGAGTACTTAATTGCAGCGCATGCTGGAAGCACTCCCCGTCCCCTAGCAAAAGTAGCCTCTGGCGGTGAACTGGCGCGCATTAGCCTAGCGATCAGTGTCATTACCAGCCAGGCAAGCTTTACCCCTACTCTTATTTTTGATGAGGTCGATTCTGGAATTGGTGGTGCAGTGGCACAGACCGTTGGTGAGCTACTCAAGCAGCTAGGTCAATCTCACCAAATATTGTGCGTAACCCATCTGGCACAAGTTGCCGCTCAGGGCAATCATCACTTTAAAGTCGCAAAAACACAAATGAGTGGAAAAACTAGTTCTGACGTAAGTTCTTTAGGACGGCAAGAGCGAATTGAAGAAATCGCCAGAATGCTGGGCGGTACCACCATTACGGATACCACTCGTCGTCACGCTCGAGAACTTCTTGGTCAGTCTTAAGTTGTTCACTTAGGGGCGTGATGGCGCACCAAAGACTTGATTCCAGAGAGTGCTAACGTAGGTTCTGGCGTTTGCAACTTCAGGGTATTGGTCAATATCAATGCGCGTTTTTTCTGCGCCATCCAAACGTAAGCGGTGTTGCTGCGCCCTAAATATTCGATAGGCATTGGCAATTTCTAAGGCCTGTACATCAGTAATGAGTTCATGCTCTGCAGCAATTCGGAGTAATGCAATATTCCCTAAATTACCTAGTAAAGCAGGAAATTGCTTCGCATAGGCCAAAACAAAAAATTGCACCATAAACTCAATATCAACCATTCCCCCAGGGTCATGCTTTAGATCAAAGTCTGAGGATGCATTTGGATGGCCCGCATGGACCTTGTGGCGCATCTCAATAATCTCATTTTTGAGTTCATTCGTTTTGCGTTCCTGCGATAGAACCTCCTTACGGATCTCCTCAAAGCGCTTGCCAACATCGGGGTTGCCTGCTGCAAAGCGTGCCCGTGAGATCGCCTGATGCTCCCAAACCCATGCCGCATTATCACCTTCGCGCAACTGATATCGTCTAAACGAATCTAGACTGGTCACCAAAAATCCTGCTGCGCCATTCGGACGTAAGCGTGTATCAATCTCAAATAAAGTGCCTGCTGCTGTTAAGGTTGTTAGCCAATTAATCATTCGTTTGCCCAAGATTGAAAAAACCTCTTGAGCTGATTGGTCACTCGCTGGGGCATCGTATAAAAATACGAGATCCAGATCGGATGCATACCCTAACTCCTTGCCACCCAATTTTCCGTAGGCAATGACTGCAAACTGCGGTAATTTCTTGGCATCCACAGAAAACTTTTGGGCAACAGTTGGCCAAACACGTTCATAGGTAACCTGCAAAATTAGATCGGCTAGAGCGGAGAGTCGATCACTTACTCGCTCGACACTTAAACCCTCTGGGGCGCCAATCCCCAAATCTGCTAAGAGAATTAAGAAGGTCTCCGTGTGGTGTGTAATACGTAAAATATCCATTGCATGATCAGGGCTTGCATGATCATCAAGAGCGTCATCTAGGCGCATATCCAAATCGATCTTGACCTTTTTCCAATAACTATCTGGATCGTGGATTAGCTCTGACTGAGCGCTAGCGGATAAAAGGTCATCCAATAAGTGAGGGTGTCTAGCGAGATACTGAGCCGCCCATTGAGAGGAGCTCAAGAGTAAAAGCACCTTTTGTAATGCATTGGAATACTCTGCCAAAATAGATAAATAAGCACCGCGCCTAGAAATTGCTTCGAGCAAGTCAAAGAAACGTAATAGGGTTTGATCTGCGTCACCGACATTTGAGACAGTGATATCTGTTGCAGCTTTTTTAAGTAAACTTCGGATCACCAAACGACTTTTTTCTGGTAAAGCCTTTACGCGAGAGCTATCCTGCCAACTTTGCCAACGCTCGTGCACTTTTGGAAATAGAGCGGGATCGGGCTGCCAATCCATATCGTTTGCATCGAGTTGCAAACGACCGCCCGCATCCAAAGAGAATGCTTTCTCAAAGTAACGTGCCACTCGATTCTGGTGATCGTTGAACTCTTGTAAAAATGCCTCGAGCGTAATGACTTGATCTGGTCCGGCCATAGCCTGGGCAAGCTGTAAACGCGCTTCATCACTTTCTGGAAAATAATGGGTTTGCTGATCTTCCCAAATCTGTATTCGATGCTCTAGGCGTCGTAAGAATACGTAAGCCCCCTTTAAGTCATGAATTTCTTCAGGACTCATCAGCTGATTGGCTTCTAATAGATCTAACACCTCTAAGGTTGGGCGAATCCGTAAACGAGGATCTGTGCCGCCACGCATGAGTTGAAACATTTGTGCCAGAAATTCAATTTCACGAATTCCGCCTCGGCCTAATTTAATATCCCGCGATCGGCCACTACGGTTGCTACTTCGCTTCTCTGCTTCACGCTGAATTTGTGCATGTAACTCACGAATCGCTGCAATCACCCCATAGTCCAAATGACGACGATAGACAAATGGACGAATAATTTGCTCTAGACCCTTTTCACACCGAGCGTGATCGGGGTGATCTTTTAGGGGATAAATCATGCGACCTTTGATCCAAGCGTAGCGCTCCCACTCTCGACCTTGAACAAAGAGATATTCTTCGAGCATTTCTAAACTACAAACCAATGGGCCAGAATCTCCATTGGGCCTTAGTCGCATATCGACCCGAAAAACAAAACCATTGACATCATGTTCAGAAATAATTTTGATAAGGCGACGCCCGAGTTTTGTAAACCACTCGTGGTTCGAGATCGAGCTAGAGCCGCCTCGGGCATCGCCCTCTTCTTCGTACAAAAAGATTAGGTCAATATCAGATGAAAGATTGAGTTCCTTCCCCCCCAACTTACCCATGCCCACAATCATGAGCGGCAACTCGTAGTCGGCTAAACGAGCCCATGGCAAGCCAAATCGGCTATTAAGATCTCGGCGAATATAAGCTACCGTCAATGCCAAACTCTGCTGGGCAAAGTAACTCAGGGCATACGTAACCTCATCAAGAGTAGCTAAGCCATTAAGGTCTCGATACGCAATCCATAGCATTAAGCGCTGGCGGGCAAGGCGTAACTCGCTCATTAAGGCAGACTCTTCAAGACCCTCTTGACCCAAGGACTGTCGCAAGGATAGAAGCAATCCGTCTATCTGCTTAGGCTCAATGGGGGTATGAAGTCTCTCCTCAAGCCAGCCTCGCCATTGCTGCTGTGCCCCTAGCCAACGGCTGGCAAATAAGGAGTGGTTCTCCAGAAAAGTAAGAGCAGTTTGGGTATTGACCATATCTAATCTTAATCTTTACTAGCCCAATTGAATTCGGGTGTCGGATAATAGGGATTGATGACCGAGAAAAAGTACCCACTTCGCCTAAAAGACCTCCTTAGGTTACGGCCCACCACCAGTTCTTGGGTCCAATGGTCTCGTCGCCTATTGATCCTTGGCCTAATTATTGTGAGCCTTGGGGTCATTGGGCATCTATTGATTCGTTTTGTCGTCTGGCCTCAGATAGAAACCTCAAAGCCTGCTATTGAAAAATTACTCTCGGAGCGAATTGGGGTGTCGGTCAAGATTGACCACCTGCATGTACATTGGGAAGGAATTCGGCCCGTATTTGACATGACCGGCCTTGAGTTCATTCCTAACCCAAACCAACAAACAGCACTCATCCCCAATAGCCCTGGGCTCAAGATTCGGGAGATTCGGGGGGAATTAAGCTGGTCGTCTGTTTATCACCTTAAACCCCATTTCAACAAACTGCAGGCTAGCGATGCAATCATTCAAGTGGTTCGCGATAAACAAGAGCGCTTATTTGTTGCGGGCATCTTGGCTGGCACTGGGGCCGATGATCTCGATACCCAAAACTGGCTGTTTTCACAAAATAATCTTGAACTCAATAATGCGACTATTTTGTGGAAAGACTTTTCTAAATCGAAATCCGATTTAGCAGATCTGCGTATTGAAACCTTAGCCCTTCGCAGTGGAATTCGTACTCACGAACTCAATATCGGCCTCTTTAGTCCATGGCACCAAGGGAAACTGAGCCTTTCAGGAAAATTTGTACACCGTATCGGTGGTGAGCCTGGAAATTGGCGCGATTGGATTGGTGATTTTCAATGGGATGTGCAATCACTTGATATTGGCCAATTAACCCGTGATTTTGAAATCCCCTTTAAACAACTAAGCGGGGTCTTACGCTCTTCCGGAGCTCTCTCTCTTTCTAAAGGACTACCAGATGGCGGTCAGTTCGCTCTGTCGATTGATCGTCCCATATTTCAACAATCAAAAAGTAATCAAGCGATTGAATTTGCCCAGCTAGAGTTAGATGCCAAGCAATTTACCTCTGGTAAATTTGTTTCATTAGGCATTCAACGATTTATATGGCGCGAGAAGAACCAAGGCGCCAACACAGCCCCTGAAAGTCTGGCGCCCATGACATTTTCTTGGCAAGTTCCGAAGAAAAATACGGAGATCGAAAAGTTCTCTTTTTCTTCCTCCAAAATTGGCTTACAAAACCTTAGTCTCTTTGCCTTAAATTTGCCCCTGCCAAGCTGGATTCGCCAAATCATTGAGCAAAGCGAGCCAAGGGGCGAACTAAACGATGTATCCATTACCTGGTCTGAAAACAAATCAACTATTCCGCTTGTTGGTGGCCTAATCAGTGGGCAAGGGCCTAAATTTGACGTCTCCGGAAAACTTAATAATGTCTCCGTTAAGCGCTATCAAGATATTGTTCCTGGAATCACAAACCTTACTGGGAAAATTCTGGCCAATCAAGATCAGGGCAATATCGATCTGAACTCTAAAAATCTCCAATTAGTAATTGATGGGTTTTTGGCTGACCCAAAAATGAACTTTGATACCGTCAAAGGAAAAGTAAATTGGTCTCTAAAGAATAAGCAATGGCTAATTGGGCTTGATGATCTTGCGGTTGCCAATAAAGATCTTGCTCTAAATACGAAAGGTAGCTACCTAATTGGTAAAGAAAAGAATCCTGACAGCATGGACCTTGCCATTCAATTTGATCGTGCTGAAATTCAAACCATTTTTCGCTACTTACCTTCTGAAATGTCCAAGGACGCTCGAAGCTATATTGAAAAGGCGGTCGTTGGTGGTCAAATCAAAAATGGTAGTCTGAAAATAAAGGGGGACCCCAATAAGGCTCCATTCGAGACTCCCAACTCAGGTGAACTAACTCTAACGCTACCAATTACCAAAGTAGTTTATCGCCCTGCACCCCTATTTCCTGCAAATAAAGGGGCTTGGCCAGAATTTACTGATCTCGAAGGTCAAATCACCATGCAGCAGGCTAAACTTGCTGCGAACATTCAGAGTGCTCGCTACAAGGGATTGCAAATACAAAATCTCAATGCTGAAATTGCAAACATCGCAAGCAAGCAAGCTAGTGTTCAGTTCAAGGCTGTAGTTAATGGTCCCATTGATGACATGATGGACTATCTCAGAACAACTCCCGTTCTTTTACAAAGGCCGGCTCTTGCAAATCAGTTGAAAATATCGGGTCTCGGTAAATTAGATTTGGGATTTACTTTACCACTCCAAAATACTAATGACCTCAAATTAAATGCTGCGCTTTATCTAAATAACAATACAGTTCAATGGTCTGATCTAGCGCCATTTAATAAAGTACAAGGAACTGTTCGCTTAACAGAAGATCTACCTCAATTTGAGCAGATCAGCGCTGAGTTTTTTGGTGGCACCGTTAGCTTAAAACAAAATGCTGTATCTCAAAATAAAAAGGATTTGTACGACCTAAGTGGCAAGGTTGATCTTGCGCGGCTCAAAGAGCACTTCTCGGATAAGGTGGGCGCCCAATCACGACAATTACTAAACGCTCTAAACGGCAATATTGGTTTTAAAGGAAATTTAGTTTTAAGTAGTAAGCTAACTGAGTTAAACCTGGATCTTGATCTCAATGCACTGGGGTCTAATTTGCCTCAGCCGCTAGATAAAAAAACGGGCAGCAATCTTAAGGGGCAGTTTAAATATCAATCTGTACTGAATGAGAGTACATCAAAGCGGACCTCGCAATGGTCTAGTCAGTTAGGAAAAAATATTAGTCTTGAAGGCCGAATCAATGCACAAGGTGTGATGAGTCAGGGTATTGGTATAGGTGTCACGCCTCTTGTTCCTGAATCAGGAATTGGAATTAACTTGCAAGCTAATGATATCAATATCGATGACTGGCATAGTCTGCTTTACCCAAAGGCCCTGAGTAATAAAGCTCCTGTGCAAAAATCTACTCAAGAGATTATGAAAGGCAGCTCGAGTCCTGATGGGGATGGCCTCAATGTATTGAATGCGCGCGTTCGAAATGCTGTCGCTCTGAATCGGCAATGGCCCAATCTCGCCCTCAATGCAAAACTAGTAAATGGTAGCTGGCTGATCCAAGCTAAATCCCCCCTCCTTGAGGGGCAAGTTCAGTATGTAGAGCGCCCAGGATTTGATCTCGTCAAAGGTAAATTAGTTCGCTTAAATGTTCCAAAATCAACCCCCCGGATAATTAGCGTGGCTGGTGATCCTAAGGCTAAAGCTGTCGCCAAAACTGTTCCCCTCAACTCTATTCCTGAACTAGATCTCACGATTGACCAGCTATCAATCAACCAATACAAGCCTGGGGGTATTGTGATCAAAACCCAAAATAGTCTCAATAAGATCGCTATTCAAAACTTGGTCGTCACCAATGCAGAGGCAAGCACGAAGGTCTCGGGAGAGTGGTCTGTGGATACCCAGGGTAACAATGAACGTATTTTGCTAGACGTGAGTTCAGAGATTAAAGATCTTGGTGGAGTGATTGCACACTGGGGTAGTCCAAAAGCGGTGGAAGGTGGCAAAGGAATTGTTACTGCGCAACTGGATTGGAGTGGTCCTCCGTATGACCCTGCCTATGAAACCCTTAGTGGAAAGATTGCAATTAAGCTTGAAAACGGGCGATTGCTCCAGGTCGACTCTGGGATTGCCAAAGTCATCGGTGTATTTAGCCTGCAAAGTCTCCTAAAATTTGCAAGCTTTGATATCCAGGGAAGTCTCGGAAATGTTGTGACCGCAGGTACCGGCTTTAATACACTCTCCGGTGACTTTATCATTCGTAATGGTGTTGCAAGAACCCAAAACTTTACAATGCAATTAAACCAAGCACGTGTTGCGACAAGCGGCTTAGTAAACATCCCCAAACAAATACAAGATTTACGTATTACGATATTTCCAACGATTGATGCGACCGCCGGTGCTCTGGCACTTTTTGCTGTCAACCCCATCATTGGAGCAAGTGCTTTAATTAGTCAATACCTGATTAGCAACCAGCTAAATCGCAACCTGCAATCGGATTATCTTGTTCAGGGCAGCTGGGATAAGCCAGATGTCATTCCGCTGGATCAAAATGGACAACCCTTGGATCCAAAAATCATCGAGACCATTCGTTCCCGAAATCTTTTGCGTGAGCAAAAAATGCCAAGCGCACCTTCTATACCGAATACCCCCAGCCGCGCTCCAAGCGTTTCTCCTCAGAACTGAGAAATTTGTCATTCAGTATTAGTATTGAGCTATATGCCTCGATCTCTTAGCGTTGCCGCCATCCAAATGATCTCTTCTGCCTCTTTAGAGGGGAACCTAGAGACGGCCCGACGTCTTGTTGGCGAGGCTGCTAAAGCGGGAGCTAAGGTCATCACGCTACCCGAGTATTTTTGCCTAATGGGTCTTAACGACACCGATAAGGTGAAAGTTCGGGAGGCCTTTGGTAGCGGGCCAATTCAATCAGCGATGAAAGAGCTTGCACATCAGCATCAGATTTATTTATTCGCGGGCACGATACCCCTTGAAGCAAGTGATCAGCATAAGGTTTTAAATACCACCCTCGTATTTAATCCTCAGGGTATTTGTACCGCTCGTTACGACAAAATGCATTTGTTTGGCTTCCAAACCGAAAAAGAGCGTTACCAAGAATCTGAGACCATTGAGGCCGGCAGTCAAATCAGCACAGCACGCATCCATGATCAAGGTGAAGACTGGGTTTTTGGCTTAAGCATTTGCTACGATCTGCGTTTTCCGGAGCTCTACCGCCAACACGAAACTGTAGACTGCCAAGTAATACCCGCGGCATTTACCCACACAACCGGTAAAGACCATTGGGAGATTTTGTTACGCGCCCGCGCAATTGAAAACCAATGTTATTTCTTAGCGTCGGCTCAGGGTGGCTTGCATCAGAACCAAAGACAGACCTGGGGGCAGTCTATGCTAGTTGATCCCTGGGGTCACATCATTCAAGAACTCCCTAGCGGCGAGGGGTTTGTAATTGGTCAAGTCCAAAAAGAAACCCTTGAGGGGGTTCGCTCCAAGCTACCTGCTCTAAAACATCGTAAGCTATCGTAATGAATACCTCCAATCTCCCACTACATCATCTTGCAGCACCCCTTGAGGCCAACCAAGCCTTTGATCTCGCAAACTCTGTTTTGCTAAAGCCAAACGGTCTAAGCACCTCAGACCTTGATCATCTGTTTGGTGTGATGCATGCACATCGTCTAGACGATGCCGATCTTTATTTTCAACACACACGAAGCGAACAATGGAGTCTAGAGGAAGGCATTGTTAAATCCGGTAGCTTCAATATTGATCAAGGGGTTGGGGTCCGCGCTATCTCAGGAGATAAAACAGCCTTTGCCTACTCGGATGTCATTAGCGCAGAAGCTTTATTAAAAGCAGCCAATGCCACTCGAGTGATTGGACCAAAAGGTGGGAAGGTAAAGCTTCGCAACCCGATCATAGGACAAGGCAATTTAAGTACGTCACTGTACTCCCACCTAAATCCATTGGACTCCTTAAAGCCTCCAGAAAAAATTGCGCTCCTCGAGCAAATTGAACGTCGTGCTAAAGCACGTGATCCCCGCATCATTCAAGTAATGGCGAGCCTTGCGGGTGAATTTGATGTTGTTCTGGTAGCACGCGCAAATGGTTTAATGGCAGCCGATATCCGTCCATTAGTACGCGTATCCGTTCACGTCATTGCCGAACAAAATGGTCGTCGTGAATCAGGCTCTGCTGGCGGTGGCGCTCGAACTGACTACGGCTTCTTTAATGCAGAACGAATTCATCAATGGGTTGATGAAGCGGTTGACAACGCTCTACTCAATTTGGGTTCACGGCCCGCTCCTGCAGGACCAATGACTGTGGTTATGGGCCCAGGCTGGCCGGGTGTACTCTTGCATGAGGCAATCGGACACGGACTTGAGGGCGACTTCAATCGTAAGGGCTCCTCAGCCTTCTCGGGCCGAATCGGTGAGCGCGTAGCCGCCAAGGGTGTAACAGTGGTTGATGACGGTACCTTAAGCGGTCGACGTGGCTCCCTCAATATGGATGACGAAGGTACGCCAACACAATGCACCACACTGATCGAAGATGGGGTGCTCAAAGGCTACATTCAAGATAGTTTAAATGCGCGTCTGATGAAGATGCCCTTGACTGGGAATGGCCGACGCGAAAGCTTCGCCTCCCTCCCCCTACCCCGAATGACGAATACATATATGCTGGCTGGCCAATACGACCCCCAAGAAATTGTGGCGAGCATTGATCGTGGTTTATACGCAGTGAACTTTGGCGGCGGTCAGGTTGATATTACAAGCGGTAAATTTGTGTTCTCTGCCTCAGTCGCATATTGGGTAGAAAACGGTAAGATTCAATATCCGGTGAAAGGTGCAACCATCATCGGCAATGGCCCTGAATCTCTCAAGCAGGTCACTATGATTGGCAACGATTTACGTTTAGATAGTGGGGTTGGCGTATGCGGTAAAGAAGGTCAGAGTGTGCCTGTTGGAGTTGGTCAGCCCACCTTACGAATTGATCAAATGACTGTAGGTGGAACCGCCTAAAAAGGCAGTCTTTGTAATCAGGCTTTAGAATAGAAGTCATGAGCACTAAACCCCAAAACCCTCAAGAAAGCTGGTACGCGAGTATCGATAAGACCTCTGCGACCGATGACCAACGCGTAGGTAATATTACGGTTCTGCCTCCGCCAGAGCATTTAATTCGGTTTTTTCCTATTTCTGGCACGCCAACGGAGAAGTTAATCGGTCGTACCCGCGAGAAAATCCGCAATCTTATCCATGGCAAAGATGATCGTTTATTGGTCATCATCGGCCCCTGCTCCATTCATGATCCAGCAGCTGCAGTTGAATATTGTCAGCGTCTCCTAAAAGAACGTAGCCGCCTGAGCGCGGATCTTGAAATCGTGATGCGTGTCTATTTTGAAAAGCCACGTACTACGGTAGGTTGGAAGGGTTTAATCAACGACCCCTACCTTGATGAAAGTTTTAAGATCGAAGAAGGTTTGCGTATTGCACGCCAGGTGCTAATGGAAATTAATCGTCTCGGCATGCCAGCGGGTAGTGAGTTCCTCGATGTAATTTCCCCTCAATACATCGCTGATCTAATCTCATGGGGTGCGATTGGTGCGCGCACCACCGAAAGCCAGGTTCACCGAGAGCTAAGCTCTGGCCTGTCTGCGCCGATTGGATTTAAAAATGGTACGGATGGCAATATTAAGATAGCGACAGACGCCATTCAGGCAGCGCATCGACCACACCACTTCCTTTCAGTGCACAAGAATGGTCAGGTTGCCATTGTAGAAACTAAGGGCAATAAAGACTGCCACGTAATTTTGCGGGGCGGCAAAGAGCCAAACTATGAAGCAAAGTATGTGCAAGCTGCTTGTGCTGAACTAGAAGCTGCCAAACTTCCAGCGCGATTGATGATTGATCTATCGCATGCAAACTCAAGCAAGCAACATCAACGACAAATTGATGTGGCCAATGATATTGCCGAGCAAATTGAGAGTGGATCAAAACATATTTTTGGGGTCATGATTGAAAGTCATCTCCATTCAGGTGCACAGAAATTTACACCCGGCAAAGATGATCCCAAGGCTCTAGAGTACGGCAAGAGTATTACGGATGCTTGTATTAATTGGGATGATTCTGTACATGTTCTTGAACGATTGGCAGAAGCTGTTCGTAAACGCCGACGCGCTTAAGAACTCAAGCGATACGCGGACCAGGGTCCGCGTTTTTATTTCTACTAAGTCTCGTCGACCTTGTTTTGGTTTTTCCACAAAACATCATGGCCACCAGCAGCACGATTGAGTACGCGAGCCAGCACAAAGAGAAGGTCCGATAGTCGGTTGACATACTGACGAGGAGAATCATGAATGGGATCAGCCCAACCCAGTTTCACAATCGAGCGTTCAGCACGACGGCACACTGTTCGACAAATGTGTGCTTGAGCGGCAGCGCGAGTACCGCCTGGCAAAATAAATTCTTTCAGGGGAGGCAGGCTGGCGTTGTACTGATTCAGCCAGACATCTAATTGCTCTACCTGTTCGGTCTTGAGTAAAGTGTAGTTAGGGATACAAAGTTCGCCGCCCAAATCAAATAAATCATGCTGAACCCGCAGCAGAAGATTTCGTAGATCGTTCGCAATTGAGTCGGGAAACTCTTCGGTCATCAAGACCCCAATCTGAGAGTTGAGCTCATCCACATCGCCCATGGCGCAGATCCGCAAATGATCCTTTTCAACCCGGCTACCATCACCTAAACCGGTCATCCCGGCATCGCCGGTTCGCGTCGCTATTTTTGAAAGTCTATTTCCCATGCACTGATTATAGGTAAGTGGCTAAAATAGACCGATGAACGCCCCCCACACCGCCGCAGAAATCCTTACTATCCAAGAAAAACAGGCGCTTTTAGTCTCGGCCCTTAGTCCTATCCTGGCAGAAGATGCTCTCCTATGGCAGCCAGAGGACACTATTCCCTATGAGTGCGATGGTTTAGCAGCCTACCGAAAAATGCCTCTGGCAGTTGCTCTCCCAGAGACTGAGGATCAGGTTGTGCGTATTCTTAAGGCTTGCCATGCCATGCAAATTCCCATTGTTCCAAGAGGATCTGGGACAGGTTTATCGGGAGGCGCGATGCCGATCGAGCAAGGTCTCGTTCTTTCCTTGGCTAAGTTTAAAAAGATTACGAAGATTGATCCGTTCACACGAACCGCTGTTGTGCAACCGGGTGTGCGCAATCTAGCAATCTCTGAAGCGGTGGCCAAGCATGGCTTGTACTACGCGCCAGACCCATCCTCCCAAATTGCTTGCTCGATTGGTGGCAACGTTAATGAGAACTCGGGCGGTGTTCATTGCCTAAAGTATGGGCTCACACTTCACAATGTATTAAGAGTACGCGCTGTATTAATGAATGGCGACGTCGTTGAATTTGGTGGTATGGCCCCTGATGCGCCTGGACTCGACCTGCTTGCAGTACTAATTGGTAGCGAGGGAATGCTGGGTATTGTTACCGAGATTACAGTAAAGCTCGTCCCTAAGCCCAAATTAGCTCGGGTCATTATGGCGAGTTTTAACGACATAGAAAAGGGTGGTAACGCGGTCGCAGCCATTATTGCGGCCGGCATCATCCCAGCAGGTCTTGAAATGATGGATCGGGCTACCACTCGTGCTGTAGAAGAATTTGTGCATGCGGGTTATGACCTCGATGCTGAAGCTATATTGTTATGCGAATCAGACGGCACCCCCGAAGAGGTTGAGGAGGAGATTGCGCGCATGAATGCTGTGCTTGAACAGCAAGGAGCAAGCCGTATCCAGGTCTCACAAAATGAGGTAGAGAGATTACGCTTCTGGAGCGGTCGTAAAAATGCCTTCCCAGCTGCCGGTCGAATTGCGGCAGATTATTACTGCATGGATGGCACGATCCCTAGACGACACATTGCGACCTTATTGCGTCGCATTAAGGGTATGGAAGAAAAATATCGCTTAGGCTGTTTAAATGTATTTCATGCAGGCGATGGCAATATGCACCCCCTTATTCTGTTTAATGGTGCCGATCCTGATGAATGGCATCGTGCTGAAGAATTTGGTACTGAGATTCTGGAGGCCTGTGTTGAGTTAGGTGGCACGATTACCGGAGAGCATGGGGTTGGTATTGAGAAGATTAATTCGATGTGCGTGCAATTTGGTGAGCAAGAGCGTGAACTCTTTTGGGGCGTTAAAGCAGCATTTGATCCAGATCGCTTACTAAACCCCGACAAAGCAATCCCAACACTCAACCGCTGTGCCGAATACGGCAGAATGCGGATTAGTGGTGGCGCTCTGCCTCACCCAGAGTTGGAGCGCTTCTAAGTATGAGTGAAGCAATTCTTTCGCAGTTTCGGGATCAGATTATCGAGGCAGGTAAACATAACAAAGCCTTATCGATCGAAGGTGGCGCTAGCAAGGATTGGTTTGGCAATCCAAAGCTCCCACAAACCTTAAGCACCAAACCTTATCAAGGAATCTTGGATTACCAACCGGAGGAGTTAGTCATCACGGCATGTGCAGGCACTCCAATTGCTGAAATTGAAGCGGCGCTCTCTGAAAAAAATCAGATGCTTCCCTTTGAACCACCCCACTTTGGACAGGCAGCTACTTTTGGCGGAGTAATCGCGGCAGGACTTGCTGGTCCCGCTCGCATCAGTGCTGGCAACTTAAGAGATTTTGTCTTGGGCACTCGCCTCATGGACGGTCGCGGTGAAGATCTTTCCTTTGGTGGCAAGGTCATGAAAAACGTTGCTGGCTATGATGTCTCACGTCTCTTGCCAGGATCGCTAGGTACTCTTGCTCTGCTACTTGAGGCGTCTGTCAAGGTACTACCAAAGCCCGCTGCGACAGCGAGTTTACGTTGCACCATCACACAAGATCGCGCATTACGTATTCTGAATGAATGGGCTGGACAACCACTCCCCCTTAATGCAAGTGCATGGATTGGCAAGGCCAATGAAGAGGGTCAGCTGACGGTTCGCTTAGCAGGTGCTAATGCTGCAGTTGCTACCGCAAGCAAAATGATGGTGGCGGAACTAAGCGCCACATTGATGGACTTTACGGATGCAGTTAATTTCTGGAATGAATTGCGTGAGCAAGCCCATGCTTGGTTCAAGGAGCTTGCTCCGGGTAATGCGCTCTGGCGATTATCTTTACCAGCACACTGTCCTTCCATCCCAATGCCAATCGGTTTTAATCCGACTAGCATTATGGAGTGGCATGGTCAACAACGTTGGTTTCAGGGGCCAGCTAATCAAAGCATTTCGAACACTCTGATAGCGCTTGCTCAAGAACATGGTGGACATGCTAGTTGTTTTAGAAATAATGGTTCTGAACAGTTTGAACGTTTCACCTCTTTGCAATCAAACCCTCTTACTGCTGGTCTAGAGCTTGTGCAAAAACGCTTGCGCCACTCCTTTGATCCATTTGGAGTATTTACGACAGGTCGCCTACCTTAATTATGGAAACTAAATTAGCACCACAATTTATCAATACCGCAGATGGTATTGAAGCAAAGCGTATCTTAGGGAAGTGCGTACATTGTGGCTTTTGTACTGCAACATGTCCAACCTATCAGTTATTAGGTGATGAGTTGGATGGTCCACGTGGTCGCATTTACCTCATTAAACAAATTGCTGAGGGTCAGTTGCCGACCGAGAAGACCCGCGGACACCTAGATCGCTGCCTTACTTGCCGCAATTGTGAAAGCACGTGCCCTAGCGGCGTCGAGTATGGCAAGCTCGTGGATATCGGACGCAAATGGGCTGAAGAGAAAACCGCACCGCGCCCATCTTCAGAGCGAATAACCCGCTGGCTGTTAAAAGAGGGTTTAACAAGTCCAACGCTCTTTAACACGGCAATGGCCGTGGGTCGCGTAGTACGACCACTTATGCCTGCTGCGCTTCAGAGAAAAATACCGCAGGGCTTACCTGCAGGACAGCGCCCACAGCGCCACCATGCACGCAAGATGTTGATCCTTGAGGGCTGTGTTCAACCGGGCATGCTACCCAACATCAATCACGCCACCGTTCGGGTCTTAGATGCATTGGGTATTGAGCTAATCAGCAGTAGTAAAGTAGGATGCTGTGGTGCACTGCGCTATCACCTCAACGACCAAGATGGCGGGCTTACCGATGCCAAACGCAATATTGACGCTTGGTGGCCATCTATTGAGAATGGCAAAGACTCAGTAGAGGCGATTGTGATGAATGCCTCCGGCTGCGGCGTGATGGTGAAAGACTATGGGCATTTATTACACGATGATCCGCTCTACGCAAGCAAAGCAAAGAGAGTTTCTGAGCTTTGTAAAGATCTATCAGAAATCATGCCGCAATTTCAGGAAAAGTTGATTCAGAAAATTGGGCAAGATAAGAAAGCGGAAGTTGTCTATCACCCACCATGCACCTTACAGCATGGTCAACAAATTAGGGGTAAGGTTGAAGGTCTTCTAGAAAGTCTGGGTATCGGTGTGAATGTATGTGCCGATAGTCATTTATGTTGTGGCTCAGCAGGCACCTACTCGGTACTACAACCAAAACTCTCTGAGCAATTACGTATCCAAAAGATTCAGAATCTAGAAACTGCCTGCGCGAGCTCTGGTGCTAAGACAGTAGTATCCGGTAATGTGGGCTGCATCAGCCATCTTCATCAAGACCACCTACCGGTTCGTCATTGGGTTGAGATCATCGATCAACTTCTAGCTAAAACATAATGGGGCGCATTACTAACCAATTGATGGCAATTCAGTATCGTATTGATGCTGCTGCCGAGGAATATGGTCGTGACCCAGAGACCATACAACTAATTGCTGTTAGCAAAACCTTTCCGAGTGCAGCTATCGAAGAAGCGATGCATGCAGGACAAAGAGCGTTTGGTGAGAACTACGTTCAAGAGGCCGTTGATAAAATTAAGCAGCTTGATAAATTACGCCCCTGGCTTGAATGGCATTTCATTGGCCCGCTTCAAAGCAATAAAACGGCTGAGATTGCAGAGCACTTTGATTGGATGCACACCATTGACCGCCTGAAGATTGCTGAACGTCTTTCTGTTCAGCGTGAGCCGCATGCTCGTCTTGGCCCCCTTCAGGTCTGTGTGCAAGTCAATATTAGCGGGGAAGAAAGTAAATCCGGCGTTCATCCCTCTGAAGCGCTTGCCCTGTGTGAGCAAATTGCGCCATTACGCGGTCTTACCTTGCGTGGACTAATGGCAATACCAGAGCCCACCCAGAATCCCAATGAACAACGTAAATCGTTTGCAGCAGTTCGGGAACTTTTTGAGTCTATTCGTATGCAAAAAGAAATGACTGCTGGTTTTCATAACTTCGATACCCTATCTATGGGCATGTCGGAAGATCTGGAGGCGGCTATTGCTGAGGGCGCTACGATGATACGGGTGGGGAGCGCTATTTTTGGACAACGTCCGCCTAGCGCTAAGATAGAGGCATGACAAGATCTAATCACATGAACACCCTTTTTATTGGGGGCGGCAATATGGGTCGAGCCCTTATTGGCGGCCTTCTAAAAAAAGGATTTGATCCTAAATCTATATCTACTGTTGAGACCGACCCTCAAACTGCAGCACATCTTACCCATGACTTCTCCATTCATGTTTTATCGACTCTAATGAATGCGCAAGAGCAATTAAATGCAGCACACGTTGTGATCGTTGCGGTAAAGCCCCAAGACTTCAAGTCTATCGCTTTTGAGTTAGCCCACCTTATCAAAAATTGTTCAGGTGAGCGTCCTCTTATTCTAAGTATTGCAGCAGGTATTCCGACTGCCAGTATGGCCCACTGGTTGCACTATGAGTGCTGCGTTCGTGCAATGCCCAATACACCTGCCCTGATTAATCAGGGTATGACTGGCTTATTTGCGCCAGCAACTGTGAGTGAGGCACAACGCAAGCATGCTGAAACTATTTGTTCATCCGTTGGCAAAACAGTATGGATTCATGATGAGTCTTTGATGGATGCGGTTACTGCAGTTTCGGGAAGCGGGCCTGCGTATGTGTTTGCATTTTTAGAGGCTCTGCAGTCTGGTGGTGAACGTATGGGGCTACCTACTGACACGGCTCGGCTATTAGCCTACCAAACCGTAGTTGGCGCAGCCGCCCTGGCGATGCAGTCGAGTGATTCTCCGTCTACTTTGCGTCAGAAAGTGACCTCTAAGGGGGGTACCACGGCAGCAGCCCTAGATGTTTTACATGAAAAACAGTGGCAAGGTATTTTGGAAGAAGCCCTTGCTGCAGCCAAAGAGCGTGGAGTACAAATGGCTAAAGAGCTGGGTGGCTCTTAATCAATTGCCTACTCCAATAGCAAGCCCAAAAAGATTCCTAAAAATAAACTGGCTCCCAGCCAATTATTGTGCAAGAAAGCCTTGAAGCAGGCATCACGCTTACGGCTTGAAATCAAACGCAGCTCATAGATTGCGCACCCCAGAGCAACGATCCAGCCAAGATAGAACCATTTGCTAAGCCCAACTAACTCAGCGACCCAAATTTGAGAAGCAAACAATATGCCGTAACAAATTGTGATTGCAGTGACATCAAATCGCCCAAATGTAATGGCGGAGGTTTTTAATCCGAGGCGAATATCGTCATCACGATCAACCATTGCGTAAGCCGTATCGTAGGCAATGGCCCAAAAGATATTACCAATCAACAAAATCCAAGCTTCGATGGGGATCATATTTTGAATAGCCGCATATGCCATGGGTATCCCAAAACCAAAGGCAACTCCTAATACTGCTTGCGGTATCGAAAAAAATCGTTTTGTAAATGGGTAGATGCCAGCAATGATCACAGCAAAAACGGATAACTGTTTTGTGAGTATATTTAAAGGTTGTATCAACAGAAAAGAAACCAGTGCAAGGCCTATCGCAATCAATACAGCCTCTTTTTTGCTGATCTTGCCACTGGTTAGAGGACGTTCTTTGGTTCGTAATACATGCTTATCAAAATCTCGATCTGCATAATCATTGATTGCGCATCCAGCACTTCGCATTAGTACGGTACCCACACAAAAGATAAGTAGCATTGAAAGAGCGGGCCACCCATCGCTAGCCAGGAATAAGCCCCAGAGAGTTGGCCATAGCAGTAACAAAATACCGATGGGCTTATCTAAGCGCACCAGCGCGATGTAGGACTGCAAACGCTCGGGAATCAGAGCAGCCTCGCTCCAGGAAGATCGCAAGCCCGAATCGTGCGTGCTAAAGCTTTCATCGCCTCTATTCGGGGGTAGCCCTTGCGCCACACTAAGCTCACGCGTCGAGTGGGCTCAGGGTCATTAAACGGAATATAAATAATTAAGCCGTCTCGATCATTGGGATTGATCACCGAGGTACGAGGCAATACGGTTATGCCAATACCACCTGCTACCATTTGGCGAATAGTCTCTAAGGAAGAGCCCTCAAAGCTGCGATGCTCGCCTAATGTAAGGCCGGAACCAAAACGGTTTAACTCTGGGCAAACCCCCAAGACGTGATCTCTAAAACAATGGCCTGCGCCCAGCAATAAGGTGTTTTGCTCTTTGAGCTCTTTTTGGCCAATGGTGGGACGATCTGACCACTCATGTCCCTTGGGAATGGCTACTAAAAAGGGTTCCTCATACAGATCCAGAAAATCCAATCCAGCGCTCGGAAATGGGTCGGCTAAGATGGCGCAATCCAACTCACCTTGGCGCAGCATCTCAATTAAGCGTACGGTAAAGTTCTCTTCCAAAAATAGAGGGGCCTTTGGTAAGGTATCGCGTGCAACCCGAACTAAGCTTGGAAGTAGGTAAGGAGCAACGGTATAGATAGCCCCTAAACGTAATGGTCCAGACAAGGGGTCTTGCCCATGTTTGGCCAAGTGCTTTAGAGCGTTAGCTTCTTCTAATACGCGTTGGGCTTGCTGAATAATGACCGCGCCGAGAGTGGTAAGAGCAACATCAGAACTAGTACGCTCAAAAATTTGGGTCTGCAGCTCTTCTTCAAGCTTCTTAATAGCAACCGACAAGGTTGGTTGAGAAACATGACAGGCCTCGGCAGCCCGTCCAAAATGGCGCTCCCTAGCAACGGCAACGATATAACGGAGTTCGGTTAAGGTCATAGTGCAATTATCAAGCCTTTAGAAATTCTGTGCGTGATCCGACCCAACGGCCTAAATGGGCCTGCACTAGATCAGGGTGCTGTATTAACAAACGATCAGCCAGATCTTGGGCAATCTTAATTAACCATGCATCCCGCTGCAGGTCAACAAAACGTAGCATCGCCTCACCGGATTGCTTCGCGCCCAGGAGTTCACCAGGCCCTCGCAAAGCCAAATCCCGCTCTGCGATTACAAATCCATCAGAAACCTCTCGCAGGGTCTGTAAGCGCTCTTTGGCGGCCAAGGATAAGGGCTCTGAATACATCAATATGCAGGTTGACTCGGCAGATCCCCTCCCTACTCGTCCCCGCAACTGATGAATCTGGGCATAGCCAAAACGCTCCGCATGCTCAATAACCATCAAAGCGGCATTGGGTACATCAACCCCAACTTCAATCACCGTGGTGGAAACCAAGACCTTGGTATTACCAGACTTGAAGTTTGCCATGATGGCTGCCTTCTCCTCTGCCTTTAAGCGTCCATGAATCAATCCAACTGGGTAGTTGCCAAGGACACTGGATAACTCTGCATGACTATCAACCGCCGTTTGCAATTGCAAGGCCTCCGACTCCTCAATCAAGGGACAGACCCAATAGGCTTGCAAGCCTTTTTGGAGCCACTGCTCAAGCCCGGCAATAACTTCTTGACGTCTCCCATCTTTCACCAGCTTGGTTGTGATTGGCTGTCGCCCTGGAGGAAGGTCATCAATCACGGATACATCGAGATCGGCGTAATAGGTCATCGCCAAAGTACGCGGTATGGGCGTAGCTGACATCATGAGTTGATGGCAGTAGTAGGTTACTGAGCCAATCCGCTGAGAGATTTCTAGACGTTGACGAACACCAAAGCGATGTTGTTCATCAATGACCGCCAGACCCAACGCAGCAAAATGTACCGCATCCTGAATTAAGGCATGTGTCCCCACCACAATTTGCGCTTGACCAGATTCAATTAAATCTTGGGCTTGTTTCTTTTCCTTAGCCTTCATGCCCCCTGCTAACCAAATCACTGAAACGCCCAAGGGTTCAAACCATTCCTTAAACTTCAAATAATGTTGCTCGGCCAAAATTTCGGTGGGCGCCATAATGGCAACCTGATAAGAGCGCTCTACCATTTGTGCACTTGCCAAAGCAGCTACGATCGTTTTGCCACTTCCTACATCACCTTGCAATAAACGATTCATGGGATAACTTGCCTGCAAATCATTACTAATTTGTGCCCATACCTTGTTCTGAGCAGCGGTCAATTCAAAAGGAAGTGCCTCGTGTAATTGGTGCGTGAGTGATTTTGTTTTTACTGGAGACAAGGATCTTACTGGCTGATCGGTCAATATCGAAGGAGGGGACGCACGGCCCTTGCGTATTTCATGAGCTTGCTTAAGTGATATTTGTTGAGCGAGCAACTCTTCGAGCTGTACTCTGCGCCAAGCGGGATGGGTTCGCTCCATTAATGCATTCGTATCAGCATCTGCAGGCGGTTGATGTAAATACATCACTGCATCCCGAAGACTAAATTGCATCGCCGCCTTCTCGGCACTAACTAATATTGAAGGGGGAAGAATTTCAGCTAGAACCATTTGCATACTAGGGTGATCTAGAGCTCCTAAAACTGCTTTACGAATAGCTGTTTGACTAATGCCTGCAGAGACTGAATAAACTGGGCTTAAGCTCTTTGGCAAGGGCGCATTTGCCGGCACTGCTCGCACAGTAGGATGCACCATCTCCGCGCCCAAATAACCATCCCGAATCTCTCCACGAACGCGTAAGTGAGCTCCAACTGCCATTTGCTTTTGCTGACTCGGATAAAAATTAAGCCAACGAAGATTTAGCTCGGAATGATCATCCTCAATGGTGACCACCAACTGTCGACGGGGCCGATACAGAACTTGACTACGAATCACCACCCCTTGAGTTTGTACCGCACCCTCACCCGACTGAGCCATGGCTTCTGCAATAGTCCAAAGCTGGGTTTCATCCTCATAGCGCATGGGGAGATGCAAAGCCAAAGCGGCAGGAGTCCCCAACCCAATCTTTTCAAGGAGGGCTTGAGACCCTATCCGAGTCGGTGTTTTGCTTAATTTTGGCAAAGGCTTTGTGCTCATGGTTAGAATCCCAACACCGATGGTAATACCATGCAACTATCTGACTTCAATTACGACCTTCCCCCTGAGCTAATTGCTCAGCACCCATTAGCGGAACGCTCTGCCAGCCGGCTCTTAGAGCTTGCGCATACTGCGGACGGAAAACCTCTATGCCTTGATCGTTCATTTAGCGATATTGTGCAATTAATTAATGAGAACGATCTTCTAGTCTTTAACGATACCCGAGTAATCCCAGCTCGCCTGTTTGGACAAAAAGAAACTGGGGGTCAGGTTGAACTTTTAATTGAACGCATTACAGGCCCTAATCAGGCCCTCGCCCAGATTCGGGCTTCAAAGGTTCCAAAGCCGGGCGGTCAAATTATGCTGCGCTCTCGGTCACATGAGACTGGCTCAGACAATACGCCAATCACAATCACTGTTTTAGGTCGAGCTAATCTTGGGGGGAGTAATGATTTTTATGAAATCACTTTCCCAGAAAATGCGATGTCAGTACTCGAGGCATATGGTGAGTTACCCCTCCCACCTTATATTGACCACACTCCGGATAGCGATGACGCCAAACGTTATCAAACGGTCATGGCTAAAAATCCGGGAGCAGTTGCCGCTCCAACAGCGGGGCTTCATTTTGATGAAAGTATTTTGACAAGCCTTAGAGAACGCGGTGTTCGGCAGGCTGCAATTACCTTGCATGTTGGCGCAGGCACCTTTACACCAGTGCGACACGAAGACCTCTCTTTGCACCAAATGCATTATGAGTGGTATTCCATTCCAGATGAAACGCTACAAGCGATTCAAGAAACAAAAAAAGGGGGCGGCAGGGTCATTGCGGTGGGCACAACTAGTATTCGTACCATAGAAAGCTATGCCATCACTCAACGATTAGAGGGCGAGACCAATCTCTTTATTACGCCCGGCTTTCAATTCCAGATCGTTGATGCGCTCATCACCAACTTTCATTTACCAAAATCAACCCTGCTGATGCTGGTTAGCGCCTTTGCAGGAGTAGAGGCAATTCACCAGGCTTATCAACACGCTATTCAAAAGCGATATCGATTCTTTAGCTATGGTGATGCGATGTATCTACGGCGAACCTGAGACAATAGTCGCATGAAAGCGCTCGAGTTCACCCCCCTTAAACAAGATCAAGACAGTCATGCGCGTCTGGGTCTCATGCGCCTCCCCCACGGGGAAGTGCAAACACCTATTTTTATGCCGGTTGGCACCTATGGGACTGTTAAAGCAGTCACCCCGCGCGACCTAGTAGACATGCAGGCCCAAATTATTTTAGGCAACACCTTTCACCTTTGGTTACGCCCAGGATTAGATGTGATTCGTAAGCATGGTGGTTTACATCGCTTCATGGCTTGGCAAAAGCCCATTCTGACCGACTCTGGTGGCTTTCAAGTCTTTAGTTTAGGCGCCCTACGTAAAATTAGTGAAGAAGGTGTGACCTTCTCATCGCCGATCAATGGCGATAAGTTATTTATGTCGCCTGAGGTATCGATGGAAATCCAAGCAACCCTCAATAGCGATATTGCCATGCAATTTGATGAATGCACGCCTTACGAATCCCACGGCAAACCCACCTCAGAAGAAACTGCTCGCCAATCGCTTGAGTTGTCTTTGCGTTGGGGTGAACGCTCCCTAAAACGTTTTCGGGAACTAAATACCGGTAATGCTCTATTTGGAATTGTGCAAGGCGGTATGTATGAATCTTTGCGTGAGCATTCTTTAGCCGGTGTTGCCGAACAAGGATTTGATGGCATTGCCATTGGCGGACTCTCCGTAGGCGAGCCCAAGCCAGAGTTTGAGCGAATACTGGCTCACACTGGTCCACGCCTCCCGGCCCATCTACCCCATTATTTAATGGGCGTTGGCACTCCCGAAGATCTAGTGATGGGGGTCAGCATGGGCATTGACATGTTTGACTGTGTGATGCCTACTCGCAATGCTCGCAATGGCTGGTTGTTTACCCGTTTTGGAGATCTCAAGCTTCGCAATGCAGGCTATCGCGATGATGACCGGCCAGTGGACATGCAATGCCAGTGCTATACCTGTAAAAACTTCACCCGTTCCTATTTACATCACCTGCAAAAAGCCAATGAGATTCTGGGGGCTCAACTCAATACTATTCACAACCTCCATTACTACCTAGAGCTCATGCAAGGAATACGAACAGCCTTAGCGGAGGGTATCTTTACTCCATTTAAGGCCCAATTCCATAGTCAACGGCAACGTGGCGTACAGCCGGGGCAAGATTAGAGCTTTTTAGGGTCAAAACCAGTCAAAACCCAGGCAAATCCCATACAGTTTAGAATTGCGGCTCTAGATTGATAATTTTTTGGAGGCCCCAAGATGTTAATTAGTAATGCCTTTGCGCAAAGCGCTCCTGCTGGTGATGCTGGCGGATTAATGAGCTTTATTCCTTTAATCCTGATGTTTGTAGTGCTCTACTTCATCATGATTCGTCCCCAAATGAAGCGCCAGAAAGAAATGAAAGCCATGCTAGAAGCTCTAGCTGCCGGCGATGAGGTGATTACAGTTGGCGGTATTTTGGGCAAAGTAACAGCGGTCAAAGATCAATACATCACTGTTGAGATTGTTACTGGCACTGAGGTACAAATGCAAAAAAATGCCGTCACTAGCGTGTTGCCCAAGGGAACTATTAAGTCGATTTAATAATGAACTGCGCTCTTTTAAAGAGTGCTAAATCCCAAGCTACCTAGATCATGAATCGCTACCCTCTTTGGAAATACCTCGTTATTGCGGTAGCGCTTCTGATTGGCTTTTTATATTCATTACCCAATATTTTTGGGGAAGCTCCTGCGGTGCAGATTTCATCTGCAAAGCCAACGATTAAGGTTGACCTTGCTACCCAATCTCGGATTGAGAGCATATTGAGCGAGGGTAGTATTAAAAACACAGGCCTGTTCTTCGAGCGGACTGGCAATATTGGTAGCATCAAGATTCGATTTGACAATACGGATACTCAATTAAAAGCGCGCGATCTCATTAATCAAAAGCTCAACGTTGATCCTAAAGAGCCTAACTTTATTGTTGCTCTGAACTTACTATCCAATACACCGCACTGGCTTGGTTCCATTAATGCCCTGCCAATGCCGCTTGGTCTTGATTTACGGGGTGGTGTGTACTTCTTATTGCAAGTAGACATGCAAGGCGCCGTCCAAAAGAAGTTGACCTCGCTCGCAACAGATATTCGTGGTCAGTTACGAGATAAAGGCTTGCGCCATCAAGGAATTGAGCGAACGGGTGATGTAATTAACATCCGCTTTGGTTCAACTGCGGAAGCAGATGTTGCTCGCACAGCCCTAATTGGGCCCCAAGCTGAGCTTGAGTGGCAAGTAGAGAAGTCAGCAGATGGCGCCAAATTAGTGGGGCGTTTTAAATCTGCATCCCTCAAAGAAGTTCAAGAAAATGCAGTAAAGCAAAATATTATTACGCTCAATAAACGCGTGAATGAGCTTGCCGTTAAAGAGCCTGTCATTCAGCAACAAGGCGCAGAACGTATTGTTGTCCAGCTGCCTGGCGTGCAAGATACGGCAAGAGCGAAAGATATTATTGGCCGCACCGCTACTCTAGAGTCACGTTTGGCAGATCCAGTCGCCTCGAGTATCGGCTTGAATGAAACCCCTCCCCCGGGAACGGATGTGTTCCGCTTTGGCGAAAATCGTCTGGGGGTCTTTAAGAAATCGGTGATTTTTACAGGCGATCGCATTACTGATGCGAGTGCTGGATTTGATCAAAACCAACGCCCCTCCGTGAACATTTCTTTAGATGCTGCTGGTGGCCGTGTCATGCAAGAAATTACGCGCGAGAACATTGGCAAACCAATGGGCATGATTCTGTTTGAAAAGGGCAAAGGCGAAGTATTGACCATTGCAACCATTCAAAGCGAATTCGGCTCCAAGTTTCAAATCACCGGTCAACCCACTACAGAGAGCGCTAATGATCTAGCCCTTCTCTTACGCGCTGGCTCTTTAGCAGCGCCGATGGAAATTATTGAAGAGCGCACTATTGGTCCTAGCCTTGGTCAAGAAAATATCGAGAAGGGCTTTAAATCCTTGATATATGGATTTGCAGCCATTGCTCTTTTCATGACCGCCTACTACATGCTGTTTGGCCTCTTCTCTGTGATCGCCCTCGCTGTAAATATCGTCTTACTGATCTCATTGCTATCCATGTTGCAGGCCACTCTAACCTTGCCAGGGATTGCAGCGATGGCCCTTGCCATTGGTATGGCGATTGACTCAAACGTTCTTATTAATGAACGTATTCGGGAAGAATTACGCAATGGCGTAGCGCCTCACACCGCCATCGCAATTGGCTTTGATAAAGCATGGGCAACCATCTTGGATTCAAATATCACCACCTTAATTGCCGGCCTTGCCTTGCTTGCGTTTGGCTCCGGTCCTGTGAAAGGCTTTGCAGTCGTTCATTGTTTGGGTATTTTGACCTCGATGTTCTCGGCAGTGTTCTTTGCACGAGGGGTTGTTAATTTTTGGTATGGTCGTCAAAAGAAATTACAGGCGATTTCAATTGGCCAAGTCTGGCGCCCAGAAGGAAAATAAATCATGGAATTTTTCCGGATCCGTAAAGATATTCCCTTCATGCGCCATGCATTGCTTCTCAATGCATTCTCGTTGATTACTTTTATAGCGGCCGTTTTCTTCATCTGGCAAAAAGGCTTACATTTATCCATCGAGTTCACTGGTGGAACTGTGATGGAGATTACATATCCTCAAACCGCACCTCTAGACTCTATTCGTGATCAGATTACGAAGATAGGCTATACAGATACCCAGATCCAAAATTTTGGTAGCTCTCGGGATGTAATGATTCGTCTTCCTTTGCAAAAGGATCAAACAGGTCAAATTATTCCCTCTGCTGATCAGAGTGCTTCTGTAATGAAAGTGCTTGAAGCAAATAATTCTGGAGCAAAACTACAACGGGTTGAATATGTAGGGCCCCAGGTAGGCAAAGAGCTTGCGATTGACGGTTTGAAAGCCTTAGCGTTTGTCGTAATTGGCATCATGATCTATTTATCCTTCCGTTTTGAGTGGAAGTTTGCGGTCGCCGGTATCTTGGCCAACTTACATGACATTGTTATCATTTTGGGCTTCTTTGCCTTCTTTCAGTGGGAGTTTTCACTCTCTGTGCTGGCAGCGGTGTTGGCGGTCTTGGGTTACTCCGTGAACGAGTCCGTGGTGATCTTTGACCGAATCCGCGAGAACTTTCGTAAGCAACGCAAAATGGATACTAAGGCGATTATTGATAGCGCGATCACTGGAACAATCAGTCGAACCGTTATTACGCATGGCAGCACAGAGATGATGGTGATTGCCATGCTCATCTTTGGCGGCCCTACCTTGTTCTACTTTGCTCTCGCCCTAACCATCGGTATTTTGTTTGGTATTTATTCGTCGGTGTTCGTTGCAGCTGCGATTGCCATGTGGCTTGGTGTTAAACGTGAGGATCTAATTAAGGGCGAGCGCAAGGCGAGCGACAATAATCGCCCAGATGATCCTAACTTTGGAGCGCAGGTCTAATCCGATCTAAGATTCTTTGAGTTGCGCCTTGATGCTGGGAGGCGTACTGCAAGGCTTTTGCAGACATCATCTGACGTTGACTGGTGTTCGTGAGCAAAGCCTTAAGAGCCTCGCTCAATGATTGCACGAGATCATGGTTGGAGCCTACAATCCGCACCGCCGCCCCACAGGTAATTGCATCTTCACTAGCCTGCTGAAAGTTATACGTGTGCTCTCCCAAAATGACTGGGCACCCATTGGCACAAGCTTCAATCAAATTTTGTCCACCGGTTGGCAAAAGACTGCCACCCATTACCACCAAATCACTAGCGCTGTAATAAGCTGCCATCTCACCCATTGAATCTCCCAGCAAGACATCCATGGAGGCCCAATGCAAAGATGGGTCAAGCTCCGCACTTGAGCGCGGGTCACTAAAACTAGATCGTCGCTCAAATGACAAGCCGGATTGATAGAGTAAATCGGCGACTTCTGTAAATCGGTCGGGATGGCGAGGAACCAAAATAAGTAAGGGCTTTTTAAGAGAGTCGTGTTGCTGAAGATACCTTTTCCATGACTCAATAATGAGGCTCTCTTCGCCTGCGCGTGTACTTGCTGCGCATACTGCCAAACGCCCTTGATTACTTAGGGCACGCTTCCATTGCTTTCCTAAAGACTGAATAGAGGTCTGCTCATGTACATCAAATTTCATATTACCGGTAACGATGACATCGTTGACACCGAGTGCTTGGTAACGTTTTGCATCTGGCTCAGATTGCGCCAAGATGCCTGCAAACGATTGGAAGAGGGATCTGCCTGCAGAACCAAAGTGCTGAACGCGATTGAAACTACGATTTGATAAACGAGCATTGATCAAAAATAAGGGGATGCCAAGTTGCTTGGTCCGAAATACAAAACCTGGCCACGCCTCAGTTTCCATAAAAAGCCCTATTTGGGGACGAAAGTATTTTAGGAAAGCTTCAATTGCCCAGCAAATGTCGTAAGGTAAATAAACTTGGCGAAGTTGATCTGAGGCAATCGCCTTACGATACAACTCTGCCCCGGTATTACGACCTGTTGGGGTCATATGGGTCAATAGGATTGTCTTACCCTCTTTTAATAAAGATTCGATCAGTACCTGAGTGGCACGGGTCTCGCCAACCGATACCGCATGAATCCATACAGCCCGATGAAATGAAGATTTGACTCCATAAAAGCCAAAGCGCTCACCAATTTTTTTAAGGTAGTCTGGATTACTGCGACTACGCCACAACAAACGCACTAGAACGAATGGAATAGCAATGTGCCAAAGAGCCTCATACAGAAAGTAGAGGCCAATAGGTAATTTTGTTGCCTGATGAGATGAAGCGCCCAAAGGTTCTAATTACTTTAAACGAAGAGCCAGCTCTGCGGCCTTACCAATATAAGATCCTGGGGTCATCTTTAGTAAACGCTTTTTCTCGGGCTCAGGTATCGGCAAGGATTTAATAAAGCGATGCAAGCCCTCTCGGGTAATTCCTTTGCCGCGAGTAAGCTCCTTTAATTGCTCATAAGGATTTTCTATGCCATAACGACGCATAACAGTTTGTACCGGTTCTGCCAAAACCTCCCAGCAATCATCTAAATCAGCAGCAATCGCAGTCTTGTTTACTTCTAATTTAGCGAGTCCGCGTAAAGCACTATCGTAAGCAAGTACGCTGTGGCCAAAGGCAGGGCCTAGATTACGCAATACAGTGGAATCCGTGAGGTCACGCTGCCAGCGCGAGATAGGTAATTTTTCTGCTAGATGACGTAATAAGGCATTGGCAATACCAAGATTACCCTCAGAGTTCTCAAAATCAATTGGGTTTACTTTATGGGGCATGGTTGATGAGCCAATCTCCCCTGCTTTGGTCTTTTGTTTGAAATACCCCAAGGAAATATAGGCCCAGAAATCGCGATCCATATCCAAGAGAATGGTATTGGCACGTGCTATTGCATCAAACAACTCAGCCATTCCGTCATGGGGCTCAATCTGAATGGTGTAGGGGTTAAATTGCAAACCCAAGCGTTGCTCCACAACCTGTTTAGAAAACTTCTCCCAATCGACATTGGGATAAGCCGCTAAATGTGCGTTGTAATTACCGACAGCGCCATTCATCTTGCCCAATAAAGCAACATCTTCAATCTTTTGGATTGCTGACTCTAAGCGCTTCGCAATGTTAGCAATCTCTTTTCCCAATGTTGTTGGAGATGCGGGCTGTCCATGTGTTCTTGATAGCATGGGCAGCTTGGCATGTTTAACAGCTAGGGTATTTAATACCTTAAGAATGTTCTTTAGCTGTGGCAATAAGACTTGATCGCGCGCACCTCGCAACATTAATCCATGCGAGGTGTTATTGATATCCTCTGAGGTGCAAGCAAAATGAATAAACTCGCTAACCTTTAATAATTTAGGGCGCTTCGCAACCTTCTCTTTTAACCAATACTCAACTGCCTTGACGTCATGGTTGGTAACGGCTTCAATGGATTTAATACGCTCTGCATCTGCCTCAGAGAAATCTTCAGCCAGTTTTAACAAAAACTTTTTATCCGCTGCATCAATACTGGGGATATTCGCTAACTTTGCCTCGCTCAAAGCCAATAACCATTGGATTTCGACTACAACCCGCTGTTGCATAAACGCTGCTTCAGATAACCATGGGCGTAGGGCATCCAGCTTTTTGGCATATCGCCCATCTAGGGGGGAAAGGGCACTCAGTTGGGATAGTTTGGTCAAGGTCGACTCGTTGCAAAGTGGTTGAATACTGATTTTAATGGGTTTATGAACCCATTAGTGACAAACGGCTTGATACGCATTTTTGGTGATTTCCGCACGGCTTAAATGGCTGATTGATTGCTATACTGCCCCTTATGAAAATTATTGGCTCGCTCACTAGCCCCTTTGTCCGCAAAGTACGGATCATGATGGCTGAAAAGAAAATAGATGCTGAACTAGTGCTTGACAATGTCTGGGATGCATCAACGGCAATTGCAGACTTCAACCCCCTTGGCAAAGTTCCCTGCCTGGTCATGGATGATGGTGGTGCTATGTTTGACTCCCGTGTCATTGCTGAGTACATCGATACCCTAAGCCCGGTGGGCAAACTAATTCCTGCGACTGGGCGCGAGCGCGCTGCCGTTAAAACCTGGGAAGCTCTCGCCGATGGTGTAGTAGATGCCGGAATTTTGGTGCGCCTTGAGAATACCTTCCGCAATCCCTCAGAACAAAGTGCCAAATGGCTTGATCGACAAATGGACAAAGTACATCACGGTTTTGAAACCATGGCTGGCGGTCTTGGTGATGCCAAGTGGTGTCATGGCAATCAATTTAGTTTGGCCGATATTTCTGTTGGCTGCGCACTTGGCTGGTTTGAATTGCGCTTTGGTTATTTAGACTGGAAAACTCAATACCCTAATTTACGAGGGCTCTATGAGCGACTTTCCGAACGTCCTTCTTTTGTTCAAACAGTCCCACCAGCGGCTTAGTTCTTAGCGAACAATAATACCGCCGCCAAGGCAGCGTTCACCCTGATAAAGAACGGCTGATTGCCCAGGTGTTACAGCCCACTGGGCACTCTCAAAACGTAGGTCAAATGAACTATTGTGCTCCGCAGTGATGGTGCATATAGCATCTTCCTGACGGTAGCGTGTTTTAGCGCTGTATTGTCCTAATTTAGGTTCGCAACCCGCTACCCACGATGCATCCATCGCCGATAAGGTATCGCTAAGTAGCCAAGGATGATCGTGTCCTTGAGCAACATACAGGGTATTGTTAGCAATATCTTTGCGAGCCACATACCAAGCATCACCAGTTCCGTCTTGACTACCGCCAAGCCCAATCCCTTTGCGTTGACCCAGGGTAAAAAACGCTAAGCCCATATGCTCACCCAATACTTTGCCATCGACACTTTTGATGGGGCCGGGAACTCTTGGTAAATAGCGATTGAGAAACTCCCGGAAGGGTCGTTCTCCAATAAAGCAAATGCCGGTGGAATCTTTTTTACGAGCATTCGGCAGACCAAGGTCTGCGGCGATTTGCCTCACCTCTTTCTTAGTGATCTCTCCTAGAGGAAACAAAACTTTGGATAACTGCATTTGAGTTAAACGATGTAAAAAGTAACTTTGATCCTTGGTCGTATCAACCGCTTTTAACAACTGCACTTCCTGATCATTGTGTTTAACGCGCGCATAGTGCCCCGTAGCAATTAAATTAGCACCCAAGCTGATGGCGTGATCCAAAAATGCCTTGAACTTAATTTCAGCATTGCAGAGTACATCTGGATTTGGGGTGCGGCCTGCAGCATACTCTCTTAGAAAATCAGAAAATACCCGTTCGCGATATTCCGCAGCAAAGTTAACAGCCTCCACATCAATCCCTAAGATATCGGCAACTGAGACCACATCTAACCAATCTTGTCGGGCGGAGCAATATTCCTCGCTATCGTCGTCTTCCCAGTTCTTCATAAAAAGGCCTACGACCTCATAACCCTGTTGCTTAAGAAGCCATGCCGCTACCGAAGAGTCCACCCCCCCGGACATCCCAACTACTACCTTCTGCGGGGCAGAATGGTTGCCCAAAGCCTTACTGGTAGGGCTTTTGGGGGAGGGGCTTTGGATATTGGGGCTAACCATTAAAAAAGTGCGAAAATAACGTTAATTGTTTCAAGCTCATATTGTAAAAGTCTCGGTCAAGGTCTGGCCAAAGGGATATACAGGAGACTGAGCGGGCTAGCTCACAAGGCATGGCTAATTTATTAAAATAGGTCCTTTTTTAGAAATCGTTGCTTTTGGAGATAAGCCATGCGCATTGGAGTGCCGCTGGAGACGAGGGCCGGGGAAACCCGTGTTGCCGCAACCCCTGAGACTGTCAAAAAATTAATTAGCCAAGGCCATCAGGTCTTGATACAAGCTGGTGCTGGCGTAGGTGCCAGCCAACCTGATTCAGCCTATGAGGCCGTGGGAGCCAGTATTGGCTCTGCAGCCGATGCCTTGGGATCTGAGATTGTTTTAAAGGTTCGCTCACCAGAGGCTGCTGAACTAAAGCAAATGAAATCGGGTGCTGTTTTATTAGGCATGCTCGATCCATTTGACAATGCTGGCATCCAAGCCATGGCCGGACAAGGCATTACAGCCTTTGCCCTAGAGGCGGCACCTCGTACTACCCGTGCTCAGAGCATGGACGTACTATCTTCCCAAGCGAATATTGCTGGCTATAAGGCAGTGATGGTCGCCACGAATGAATATCAACGCTTTATGCCGATGCTTATGACCGCCGCAGGAACTGTTAAAGCTGCGCGTGTGCTCATTTTAGGTGCTGGTGTTGCTGGTTTACAGGCTATAGCTACTGCCAAACGTCTAGGCTCAGTAATTGAGGCATCCGATGTGCGCCCTGCCGCCAAAGAGCAAATTGAGTCTCTTGGGGCTAAGTTTGTAGACGTCCCTTACGAAACCGACGAAGAGCGCGAGATTGCTCAAGGCGTCGGTGGTTATGCGCGCCCAATGCCAGAGGCTTGGATGAAGCGTCAAGCGGCCCTCGTTGCTGAACGGGCTATGCAAGCCGACATCGTGATTACTACGGCATTAATCCCTGGTCGTAAGCCACCGGTCTTGTTACATACCGATACAGTTAGCAAAATGAAACCCGGTTCAGTGGTGATTGATATCGCTGCGGGTCGGGGCGACAATGGCTCTGGTAATTGCCCACTCACACAAGCTGATAAGGTGGTTAATCATCATGGCGTGAAGATCGTGGGATACACCAATCTACCTAGCATGGTGGCTGCTGATGCGTCTGCCTTATATGCCCGTAATTTGCTTGATTTCATGAAACTCATCATTAATAAAGAAGCGCAACTGGCGATTCCTGCTGCTGCAGATGACGATATCGTCGCCGCTTGTTTGATGTGTCGTGATGGTCAAGCCATTCGTACCAATTAATTTCTGAAGGAACCAAAATGGATGCTGCTGCTATTCAAAGTCTATTAACTGTTCAAAACATCACTGTCTTCGTATTAGCTATCTTTGTTGGCTACCATGTTGTTTGGAACGTTACCCCCGCATTGCACACCCCCTTGATGGCAGTGACCAATGCCATTTCTGGAATCATCATCGTGGGCGCTCTCTTGCAAACCGAAATTATTAATGGGGATGAGATCACTCTTACCAGCCTCATTGGTGCGCTTGCTGTGTTCCTGGCATCGATCAATATATTTGGTGGCTTTATGGTGACGCGACGCATGCTGGAGATGTTTAAGAAAAAAGCTCCCAAGAACGAAGCGGCTGGTAACTAAAAAGAGATCGAATCATGTTAAATATCACAGCCCTTTCTTATCTAGTCTCTTCAGTACTCTTTATCTTAGCCCTGAAGGGTTTATCTTCCCCAACGACCTCACGCCAAGGCAATACCTACGGCATGATTGGAATGGCCTTAGCGGTCGTTACCACTTTTTTAATTCCGAGCTTTAAACCGGTCTATTGGTTAATTGGTGTTGCGATTGTTGCAGGTGCCATCATTGGCTCAATCGCGGCGAAACGCGTCCAGATGACCAAGATGCCTGAGCTTGTTGCTCTAATGCACTCTTTCGTTGGTCTATCTGCTGTACTGATTGCGATTGCGGCAGTATTTAATCCTGCCCAAGAACATTCGGGCGCGCAAAAGATCGAGTTATTTATCGGAGCGTTCATTGGTGCAATCACCTTTACAGCCTCGATCATTGCCTTTGGAAAACTATCTGGCAAAGTTAGTGGTAAGCCCGTTAGTTTTTCTGGTCAGCATTTGCTTAACCTAATCATGGCTATTTTGATGGTTGCCGCTGGTTTTGCATACTTCTTGACTGGAAGTCATGCAGCCTTCTTGGTGATGTGTGCGATTGCTCTCGTTCTCGGTGTCACCTTGATTATTCCAATTGGCGGCGCAGATATGCCAGTGGTTGTATCGATGCTCAATAGCTATTCAGGTTGGGCGGCTGCTGGTATCGGTTTCACTTTAAATAACCCCGTATTGATTATTGCGGGTGCCTGCGTTGGGTCCTCAGGTGCGATCCTGTCTTACATCATGTGCAAAGCCATGAATCGTTCCATTGTTGCAGTATTACTGGGTGGGTTTGGTGCCGAAGCTGCTGCCGGCGGAGAAGATAGCGGTCCGAAGAATTACAAAACCGGCTCAGCAGAAGATGCTGCTTTCTTGATGACCAATGCGGATACCGTCATCATCGTTCCAGGCTATGGTTTAGCAGTAGCACGTGCTCAGCATGCCCTTAAAGAATTAACTGAGAAATTGATTCATCACGGAGTAACGGTTAAATATGCCATCCACCCCGTCGCTGGTCGTATGCCTGGCCATATGAATGTTCTTCTCGCCGAAGCAGAGGTTCCATATGACCAAGTATTTGAGATGGAAGATATCAATAGTGATTTCGGTCAAGCTGACGTAGTTTTAGTGCTTGGCGCCAATGACGTAGTTAACCCGGCAGCACGCACCCCAGGCAGCCCTATTTTCGGCATGCCAATCCTTGAAGCCTTTAAAGCCAAAACCATTATTGTCAATAAGCGTTCTATGGCAGCAGGCTATGCCGGTCTAGATAATGAGCTCTTCTATTTGGATAAAACCATGATGGTCTTTGGTGATGCCAAGAAGGTCGTTGAAGATATGGTTAAGGCTGTGGAGTAAGCAAGCTAAAGAAATTAGTCCAAACGGGGTAGCCATCTACCCCGTTTTGCTTTTAGCGGTAGCCTAATTGATCTTTATGGGTTCTTTCTTGCCCATCAACAAATAACTTTTTGCATAAACCGCCACCACTGCTATAAGGCTTTTGACTGGCTTCTTTCTGCATCTTAAACATTGCTTCAAAACAATCTCTGCGATGCTCATACTGCGAGATAACTGTTTGAGTCTCTTTGCCCTTATAAAAATATGTAAAGTCTAGGGTCCAGTATTGATCTCCCATTGGCACAACTATTTTTTCTTTAGCCTGCTCTACTGGTTTTTCTTTTGGAGCAGCACATGCACCGCAAAGGATTACAAGGGAAATAATGAATATTCTTTTTATAAATGCAGAAGGAAGGTTTATTAACTTAGGATCAAAAAGATACATATTTAAGTTTGCATATATCCATATCGAAGATTGGTTCTGCCATCGCCAAATTGATCATAATGCGCCTTTGCCGAACTGACAGCATCCCGAGTTAAAGCTTTTTGTGTTTCGGGCGAGTAATGGTAGATGCGCGCAGAGTTCTTGCCGAAGATTGCTTGCTTAACCTCACTATTGGGGCCGCCCAAAGGTAAAAATCCATATTTCTTTTGTAAATCTTCAGGGATCTCTAAACGGCGAAGAGCCTCTATTTGCCATTGGGGCGATCCT
>JACCED011884623.1_pt1 | contig 77322 bp, 62 predicted proteins | sample 7455021 | NCBI WGS metagenome assembly JACCED01 (sample SAMN15323456, study PRJNA562643) | freshwater metagenome | isolation source: river surface water | place: USA:Blue River Watershed | collected 2017-08-19 | reverse complement strand
GTGGGGAGGTTACTCAATAAAAAGCCGATGCTGCTTTGCAGCAATGGCTTTTTTTATGCACTCCTCTCTCAAACTTCGTTTGGATTCGGAGTGCATAAAAAAAGCCAAACACTTTGTGTTCGGCTTTTTATTGGTCGGGATGGCGAGATTCGAACTCACGACCCCTTGCACCCCATGCAAGTGCGCTACCGGGCTGCGCTACATCCCGATAAAATGCGGTTAAACGGTAGCAAACATGGAAACGGGTCTCTAACGCAAAATTATCTATTTTTCAGAAAATTTACCACCTTATTAAAATTTTTGAATCAGACAATTTATACCGTTTCAATCAATTTTAGCATAATCATTATTAATCTAATTTATTTTCTAAAATGCTCTCACATGTTGTTAATGACAATATAATCAATCCATTACAATTTTACTCAATGCATTGAGTAAAATTACTCAATACGTTGAGTAATTTCACAAAAGGTCTAAAATATTCGCATCAGTACCGCCTTTGACGTTCTTTAACGAATTAAGGTTATACTTCCATGGAGCGATTTTGAATCGGCATTCGGGAATTTGTAATTGAGCAAGTAAAAATAAGTTCCGGCAACACAAAATGCCCCCTCATTCTCGATTTGACCATTCCACATTCTACGGGGGTCATTTGAGCTAAAGACCAACGTCCCCCAACGATTAAAAATCTGAATTTCAAAATACTCTTGTCCCGAAATAGGTACCCTAAATTCATCATTCTTGCCATCTTTATCGCCGGGCGTAAACACATTCGCAAGCGCAATCCATTGATTATAGGTAACATCTGTGCAAAAAGTATCGTTGCAACCAGCAATGCCTGACTGTGCGATGAGGCACACATAAAAAGTTCCTAAATCAGTGTAAGTATAGCAAACTTCCCTTTTCTGCAAAGTAGAATCCAAATTAAAATCTTTGACAGCTTTACCTTTGAAAGACCATTCATATCGATTCGCATTTTGACTCAGGTTGGTAAAACAAAACTTCGGTTTATTGGAAGAGTCTACCGTAAAAGTGGCTAAAGGCTTTGGCGTATAAATAAACTCAACTGAATCTCTGTAAAGAGGCGCAACATCGGTTACCAAATACAATTTTAATTTAATTCCATAAAAGCGAGCATCTACCGAAAACTTTGCATCTAATTTCGTACTGTCGTCAAAAATACCTGCAGCTCTGTTTTCTGCATACCAATGCACCTTATGAATACCCGTTTTTTTCCCATTCAAAGCAATCACATGATCCCCACCACAAATAATAGGATCCACCTTGCCTGCATCTAGAAAAACTTTCAATTCATGACAAACAGTATCGTTACAACCCGTAACCACACCTTCAGCAATCAAACAAACAAAACGATTTCCATTAGACTTATAAGTATAACAAACCCCACCGAACTGGGAGGTTGGTTCTTCAAGAAAAGCCTTCGATGGTCCCTTTACAATATCGTTGAGATGGTTAAATCCCCAACGCGAATTCACCGTACCTAGGCTAGTATTGGTAAAACAAAACCTGGGCGCGTTCACTGAATCTATTGTAAATGAAGCAGTTGTAGAAAAAGAAACATTAAATTGCACAGAATCTTTTTTGAAGCACAATTTCCATTGGCCATTAAATACAGCTTTACCGGTCCTTTATAACCAGTTGAAACAGTAAATTTTGGGTTCAAAATGGTGGAATCATCAAGAGTACCAGCATTAGGATAAGCTCTCACCCATTTATAACATTTGCTACCAATCACGATCCCGTTTAACTGAACCTGTGTTACAGAACATCCTTTCAACTGCACAATTCCCGCATCAACTACGAAAGGAGGAATTGGAACCCTACACCCATAATTGGCGTAAGAAACGGTGCCATCAAACTCAAAATCGGCCACTGCCCCATCGTCTGAACCTTTTGACCCAGTGGTTGTTAAGAGCTTGCTGCGATCATAAACCACTGTATCCGAAATACCATTGTTTGTCAATATAAACTTCCGAGAAGCCGCCGTTCCGAAATTCACAAAATGTCCAGCCGTGTTACCAGATTTTTGAAAAACGACATATAAAGTATCACTCAAATCGCTAAAATCTTGTGCGGTTTGACTAAAACTTTCACTGGTAATAAAGAGCAAATTTGAATATGCAGGAATCATGTCGGTTGAATTCAATCCAATCAACAATCCACAGTTTCCTTTGGCTTTTATGGTATTGTTCAGATAAGTTAATTTATTCTTTGTGGAATTGGTTAAATTGGCAATTCCCCTCCAAGGATTCGAAGAATTGGTTCCCCAATTGACCATTCCAGCAACATAATTTGGAACACCAAATTTAGATGGGTTCAACGCATTTTTGCCAATTTGTATGCGGATCATTTCATTCTGCCCTTCATTTGAACCATCACATGCATCTACTAAAATACTCACAATTTCAAAGGCTTTTGAGGGATATTTTCCCTGATTCAAACTGTTTCCACATGGTTGAGCAACAGCAAAACCAAACATCCCTAAAAATGCAAAAAGTAAAGCAATTATTTTTACGGAAACGCGCATCGAATGAAGCATCAAGGTTTTAATTTCCACAAAGATAGGCAACCACGATGAATGAATTGTGATGAGAAAATCACCCGCAAGTAAACTTAAGATTTATTGGCCCAAAGTTGAGTAAGATTTACCAAAACCTCACTCGCTTTTTCCATATCTTGAACACTCACATATTCATGCTTTCCATGAAACGCCATTTCGCCAGTGAAAATATTCGGACAAGGTAATCCCATGAAGCTTAAACGACTACCATCGGTGCCTCCACGTGCACTTGTAAGTTGAGGTTTCATACCTGCCATTTCGATAGCCTTGATTGCAAATTCTGAAATTTCAGGTGTCAGTTGAACAACTTCTTTCATGTTGCGATATTGCTCAGAAACTTGCATATCCGCAGTTGCACCAGGATAATCAGCAACCGTGGCCTCCATGATTGATTGTAATTTTTGTTCATGTTCAGCCAATTTTGCGGTGTTAAAATCTCTCACAATAAACTTCACCCAGGCATGTTCTGCCACACCACCCATGGTAACAGGATGTACAAATCCTTCCCTACCTGAAGTTGTTTCGGGGCTAAAAGTATCTTTTGGCAAACGATTCAAGAAATCACCCGCGATTTTCAAAGCATTCACCAACTTATCTTTAGCATACCCTGGATGTGCAGAAATGCCATAAAAATTAACTGTTGCACCATCGGCACTAAACGTTTCATCTTCATAGCATCCACGCTCTCCAGCGTCGAGAGTATATCCGTAATCGGCCCCTAATTTTTCTATATTTACATGATCTACCCCGTGTCCAATTTCTTCATCTGGAGTAAATAATATTTTTATATTTCCATGAGGGACATTGGGGTTTTGAACCATGTATTGCACATAATCCATGATAACGGCCACCCCAGCTTTATCGTCGGCACCAAGCAATGTTGTACCTGAAGCAGTGATGATATCATCACCAATTCTCTCAAGCAAATAGGAATGTTCCGAAGGTCGGATTACTTGACTCGGATCATCTGGAAGCACAATATCTTGTCCTTGATAATTGTGATGTATGATAGGCTTCACATTAGCACCAGTGCAATCAGGTGAGGTATCAACATGAGAACAGAAACAAATGGTTGGCACTTGTTTATCGATATTCGACTTTAGGGTAGCATAAACGTAACCAAATTCATCGAGATGAGCATCATCTAAACCCATTTCTAGCAATTCTTTCACCAACAAGCGACTAAGATCTTTTTGTTTTTCAGTACTCGGAAATGTTGTTGATTCAGGATCACTTTGAGTATCAATTTTCACATAATTGCAGAAACGTTCGTGGATTTTCATGGTTCAAATATAAGCAAAGAGGGTTTATGAAGGTTTATAAATGTTTATAAGGGTTTATAAAGGTTATAGGGAATTAAATTTGAGCATAAACATTCCATTAAACGATTATAAACGTGTAAGTTTAAAATTGAATTAAGGGTTCAGTTTTTATTTTCTGTATTCGACTTCATGAAACAGTATGTATATTCTTTCGAAAAATTGGAAGCATGGAAGCATTCCAAAAATCTAACTAAAACAATTTATTTAATGACTCAAAATTTCCCTAAAACCGAAATAAATGGATTGACCGATCAAATGAGAAGGGCTTCAATCTCGATATCTTCCAATTTAGCTGAGGGATGCGGTAGAAAGATTGGAAAAGACCAAGCCAGATTTTATCAATTTGCTCTATCAAGTTCTTTCGAATTACTCAATCAAACAATCATTGCTTGGGAAATTAACTATATCAACGAAGATGAATATCTAAAATGTAGAAATTTGATTGAAATTATATCGTTTCAAATCAATTCCTTATCAAAATACACTTTAAAAAATGGTCTTAATTAAAAAAAGCAGCTCAAATTAATTGGGCTGCCTTTTTCTTATTCTTTTTGTAGTTCATAAACCTTTATAAACCTTTATAAACCTTCATAAACTTTCTATCAAACCAAATCCGTTAAACTCATTTCGAGGGCCTTCGCACTAATTCCCGTGGTCTTAGGATTAAATTGGTGTACGCGCATGATGCTTGAGCGGATAATGTTGCTCACATCTTTGAAGATGGCCACATCTGTTACTTCTGCATCTTGCTTCATCAAATAACCGAAAACTCTGGCCATACCGCAGTTGGCTATAAAATCAGGAATGACTGCAAATTGGCTATCGGCCAAGGTTGAAATTGGCCCCATGAATATTTCTTCATCGGCAAATGGCACGTTTGCACCGCAAGAAACAACTTCTATTCCCGCTTTTGCCATTCTATTTACTTGATCTTCTGTAACCAAACGACTTGCAGCACCCGGAATGAAAATTTCCGCAGGCATATCCCAAATTTGCGCATTTACTTCTTCAAACGACAACATATCGGGAGAATTAAGTTCATTGCCCTTTCTATTTAAAAACAATTCCAAAATCTCATCATGTCCCAGTCCATTTTTATTGATAATACCTCCATTTCTGTCGATAATACCTGCAATACGAACACCGTATTTGGTTAAGTAAAATGCAGCAGCAGCAGCTACATTGCCCCATCCTTGAATGATGGCAAATTTGTTGTTCATGAAACCACCGTAAACTTCATAGTAATGACGAACACCTTCCGCCACACCCCAGCCGGTAATCATGTCGGCAATGGTTAGATTTTTTGAAACATCTGGACTCAATCGTTCGTCGGTAATTGGAAGCAATACTCCTTTTTGCAATCTGGAGATGGCTTTCAATTTTTCCTCTGGTGAATAATTCACCAAATGTCCATTCACAACACCTTCTTGTGGGTGTAGGATGCCCAATTCGGCGGTCATTGGAATTACTTCGTGAATTTCATCTACGTTTAAATCTCCACCTGTACCGTAGTAGTTTTTAAGCAAGGGGCGAACAGCCTTATACCAACGCTCTAAAACACCTTTTTTTCTAGGATCGGCAGGATCGAAATTGATACCAGACTTAGCACCACCAATTGGAGGGCCAGCCACGGTAAATTTCACTTCCATTGTTTTTGCAAGACTTTCAACTTCGCGTTGATTTAAGCCTTTGCGCATTCTTGTTCCACCACCAGCAGCGCCATTTCTAAGGGAATTGATGACTACCCAGCCTTCAGCTTCGGTTTCACTGTCTTTCCAAGCAAAAACAATCTCAGGTTGTTTTCCTTCAAACTTTTGTATTAACTGATTTAATTTCACGAGTGTGTTTATATTAATTTAGAAAAATTTCCGTCTAGTGATCCACCTACATAAGGGGCGGAGGCACCAGTTGCTTCCGGCAAGGTATTGCAAACATTTTTAACCCTCATTGCTCCCAACAAAGCAAAAATCATGGCTTCTTTATAATTCACCATTTGTTCATCGGGCACAACAATTTGAGCTTCGGTTTCAGATTTGATATAGTCGATTAAGCATTGATTAAATGCGCCTCCTCCGGTTACCAAAATTCGCGAATTTTGCAAATCTTTTTCTGAAATTCGATCTAAGGCCATCCCAATTTGAGTGGCAATGTGCATCACCAATGTTTTCATGCGATCTTCCAATGGATGATCGTCATAATCCCTCACCAAATGCCAAAAATGTTTATTAATCCATTCTCTTCCTAAACTTTTTGGGGCAGATTTTTGATAAAATGGTATTTCGTTTAATGCATGCAAAAGTGGGTAAATGATGTTTCCACTCTCTGCAATAGATCCGTTTTCATCGTATTTGAGGTCGCGTTCTCTAGCCAAACGGTTCAAAACAATGTTACATGGTGCAATATCAAATGCGATTCTCTTGCCTACATGCTTGGTTGAAACGTTACAAAATCCCCCCAAATTCAAACAAAAATCATAATCATTGAACAGCAAATCGTCGCCAATTCCAACCAAAGGAGCACCTTGTCCACCCAAAGCCACATCGCCTCTTCTAAAATTGGTAACCGCAGGAATTCCAGCAGTTGCCGCCAAAGTTGCACCATCTCCAATTTGTGTAGTGACCCAACTCTTCGGTTCATGGAAAATTGTATGTCCATGAGAGGCAATCAGATCTACTTGCAAACCAGTTTCTTGAGCAAACCCTTTAGAAAGTTCACCCAAATAACGTCCATAAAATATATCGGTTTTTACAAATACTTCGGAATTCTGATATTTCAATTGCGACAAACGCACACGCCATGTTTCGTTGTAAGGAACTGTAATTGCGCGGTCAATAGTTACCTTCCAGTTGCCATTGTTTTGTTGAACATCGCAAAGTGCCAAATCAATGCCATCCATGCTTGTTCCACTCATTATTCCTAATACCTTCATACAATCAAAAACCTGAATTTATTGCAAAAATACGAATTGATACCCAATAATGTTCTTTGCAAATGATCCATTGAACAAATAAAAATGATTCATTTATCCAAAACTTTTTGTAAAATGCACATTGAAATCGTTCATTATGAATAGAAAATCGTTTTTAGGAATCGGAACAGGGCTCATTACTGCTGCCAATTTAAAAGCTGCAAACAATCAAATTCTAGAAGCTCAACTTGAAGATTTGAGTAATATCAATGCCTCATTGGCTGGAGATATTGATTGGGAAAATCAACAATGGAGCAGCATTCGAACCTTATTCCCCCTGACCAACGACCGAATTTTCTTAAACAACGGAACCATGGGAATTACCCCCTACCCTGTTCTCAATGCCGTACAAAATAGCTTCGAACACATTGCCGAAAAAGCTGAATACCCTCATCACTCCGACGATTTAGAAAAAACCCTTGCAGCCATCATTGGCGCCGATGCCAAAGAAATTGGCATTACCAAAAATGTAAGTGAAGGCATTAACCATATTTGTTGGGGACTTGACTTAAAACGAGGAGATGAAGTTATTCTCACCGAACATGAACATGTTGGGGGATGCTTGGCCTGGTTACACCGTGCAAAAGTGGATGGCATTGTCATCAAAACATTTCCGTTGGGTAAAACCGCAAACGATACCCTCAATCATTTAAACGCCGCCATCACAAAAAAGACAAAAGTGATTGCCGTTCCGCATATTCCTTGCACCATTGGTCAAATTTTACCCGTGAAAGAAATTTGTGACTTGGCGCGAAGCAAAAATATCATCAGTTGTTTGGATGGAGCTCATCCTTTGGGCATGATTCAATTTAATGTGAGGGACATTGGTTGCGATTATTACGCTGGTTGTTTCCACAAATGGGTATTGGGTCCAATTGGAACGGGTTGGCTCTATATTTCGCAGCAAAGAATGCAACAAACACGAATTTTCTATGTTGCGGCATACAGTGCCAATGAATTCAATATGAGGAGCAATCCTCCGAGTATGGGTCCAATTTTGGACCAAGCGAGCCGATATAGTTATGGAACATTTTGCGGACCATTGCATATTGGAGCACTGAAATCATTGGAATTTTATCAAAAAATTGGTCCTACAAGAATTGAAAATCGCGTAAAATATTTGGCCGAAAAGTTGCAAAATTCGCTACTTGAATTTGGTGATAAAATCGAAATGCTCACTCCAACTGAACCGCGTTCAAGGGGTGCACAAATTGGATTTAGGATCAAGCAAACCAAAAAAGAAAATGCCAATTCAGGATTTGTGACGTTCGCCCGATCTAAACAAATGATTCTCCGACACGTTGCTGAAAATGGGCTGGATAACATCAGAATTTCAACCCATTATTACAATACTGAAGAGGAAATTGAACAATGCGTATCTTTGCTGAAAGAATATGCATTCGGATAATTCTAACGAGCAGTTGGCAAAAGTTTTTTTTGAGGGATGGGAAAGCCATCTAACTAATTTTACACTGAGTACTTCAGGAAGCACCGGACAACCAAAACCAATTAAATTACAAAGAGATAAACTTATTTGGAGCGCAAAAAAAACCTTTGAGGCATATTTCAGCAGAAGCATCAACAAATATCAACTTTGCTGTATTCCAGTGAGTAAAGTTGGAGGATTTATGCAACTCGTACGCAGTGTGGTTTGGGAAACGCCAATAGATGTGGTTGAACCAACGTCGAATCCGTTGTTGGATTACCGAGGTCGGGCGGCCATTGCATCGTTTACACCCATGCAATTGGTTAAAATTCTCGAAAAACCGATTTCTATAGAGGTTCTGAATCAATTCCATACGGTATTAATTGGCGGCGGACAACTGTCCCCCGAAATAGAAAAAAAACTACTCAAAATGTACCCAGATACCCGCTGGATTCACACATTTGCCATGACCGAAACCTATTCCCATTTTGCTGGTCGATTTCTTGGCGAAACTGTTTATAAAACGTTGGATGAAACAGAAGTTACGGTAGATGAACGTGGAGCGCTGATGGTTCGAAGTTTTCTGACCGACCAAAAATGGATGAAAACCAATGATTTGATTGAATTGATCAATGAAACTGAATTTATTTGGAAAGGTCGTACAGATTTTACCATCAATTCGGGAGGAATTAAAATTCAAATCGAAACAGTAGAAGCTGAAATCATGGAGCAAACTGGGTGGCTTTCTAACGATTTCTGTTGCTGGTATGAAGCAGATGAATTGTTGGGACAAAAGTTGATTTTAATCAGTAGCAAAACCAATGTCCCTCAAAATTGGAAATTTAGTCAAGTATATTTCAAACCAAAGGATATTTATTACTTAGATCAATTGGCGCTAACAGAAACAGGAAAAGTGAATCGGAAGTTGAGCTATGAAATGCTGAATTTATAAGTTTGTAATTCTCAAGTAAATTGATACAAACAAGCACACAAATCCAACCAATTTAATTGTGTTTGCAGTTTTAATTCTGCTCACATAGCCGTCTGGCAAACCCAAACTTTTCACCTTTTTGTAAGAAACATAGGTTGTTAAAACCATGTACAAAAAGAGCATAGCAAAATACACGAATGTTGGGTCAATATGGTTCTTTTCTAAGAAATTCACAGCGCCGCTGAACATCACAATCATGTAAATCACCACAATCACCGATAAAATAATGGTATTGTTCTTACGAATTTGGGTAAAATCGGAAACCAACAGTCCCTTTTCCTCGTTTGAGAGTAACTTCAAACCCTTTTCAGAAATGATGCGCGATATGATGAACGCTGCAATCATGATGGCAATTCCAGCGATGTGTATGTATTGATATAGCATATTAAATAAAATGTAAAGATAGTTATTTTAGGTCTGATTCATGGAATTCCATAGAATACGAAAAAGATTTTGTTGCAGTTGGAGCGAGTGACTGAATGCCTTCTTTATCGAATAAATTGCCTGAAGCATTCGTAGAGTCGGCCAACCCAGCCCAAGGTTCAATGCAGAAGAAGGGAGCCCCAGGTTTGGACCAAAATCCCCAATAATGAAAGTCGGAACTGCTCACGGTAACCAACTTTTGTCCATCTTGATGCTGCAAAGTAACGCTGTAAAAGGGAGGTTTTTTAAATACGATGGCATCATTCTTGATTAAATCGTTGTTCAAGTGGATGGTATTTCCGTTCAAAATAGGTTCTGATATTCCATTGTACAAACCAGCATCAATAAGATGTCGGCTAGCTGTAAAGTCTTGATCAAAAACAAGTTGATAATTTTCCAGGGGTTCCTGAATTGCAAATCCGGGGTGAGCACCAATGGAGAACGGCATGATTTCATTTGAAAGGTTGGTGACTTTGTAATGAACATCTAAATGATTCTCATGAAGAATATACGAAATTTCGAGCATAAAATCAAATGGATAGACTTTTCGGGTATTTTCGTCGCTTGTTAGCTTGAGGGACACTGAATTGTCGGTCAAGTTGATCACTTCGAATTCAAGATTTCTGGCAAAGCCATGTTGAAACATTTGAAATGATTGGCCATTATGCTGGAAGGAATCATTTTTCAGACGTCCAACAATGGGAAACAAATTTGGTGAAACTCGGTTCCAAAAATCGGTATTTACAGACCACAAATAAGAATGGTTTACAACTGAATTTTGTACCTCCAATATTTCTGCTCCTATTTTTGATATGTTGGCAAAAAAATGGTTGCTTTTTATCGAAATTTTGTTCATTTTGCGATGATTGAGAATTTTCTCAACGAAGCACAAAGATAAATTTTAAAAATGTCGAATCAATCAAAAAAACTCAAAGCGCTGGTAATAGACGACGAAATGTCGGGCAGAACAATGATTGAATTTTACATCAATGAGTATTTATCTGACACCATAGAAGAAATTGTTTCGGTAGACAGCATTAATGCTGCCATTATTCGTCTTACAAATTTTGTTCCTGACATTATTTTTTGTGATTATGAACTTCGGGGTGAAGACGGTTTGATGATTACGAAGTTGGTACCTAAGAACATACCAACGGTGGTCATTACGGCTCACTCACAATACGCCATCCAAGCCATCCGGGCGAGTGTTTTTGATTATATTCTCAAACCCATTGATGAGGGTGAATTTTTAAAGTTCCGAAATCGTTTGATTGATAAATTCCAGCAACAAATTCTTGAGCACACAACTGAAGAATTAGGTTCTGGAGAAACGTTGATCATCAAAGAAAATGGAGAAAATGTGATCATAAAAATCAGTGACATAGAATATGTGGAAGCGAGCGGTGCCTATGCTAAAATCATAACCAAAAATAAGCAATATGTATTGTCAAAAACACTGAAAACCTTAGAATCTTCATTGCCAAATGATTTTCTGAGGGCACACCGATCTTTTTTAGTTCCTAAATGGCAAATCAGTAGTTTCACGAGCACACAAGTATGTCTGAAAAACGGAAAAAACATCAGTCTCTCCAAAACTGGAAGAAAGCTGTTGTTGGAATCACTTTAATTCTATTTTTCGTTCCGTTTATATTTGGACAACAGAATTACGGACAAGAGTTTGATTTCAAAGATGGATTACCATCTGAAGTCACGCGAAAAACACTCATTGATTATGAAGGAAGTGTTTGGGTAGGGACAGATGCTGGCGTAACCGTTTTTCCGAAACATGACACACGAAAAGTTGGCATTACTAAAATGGTTGGAAATAGCCAAGTTTGGGATATTGTCGTTCACAATCAATTCATATATTTTGCAACCTATGATTCTGGATTGTTCATATTTAACTTAACAAATGGCTCATTAGCAAAGAGATACAACCAGAATATCATTCCCAAAATACGGAAATTCAAAGAAATCGATCGAAAAATATATATCGTTTCGAACGGGGGTGTTTTTGAAATTAATCATCTTTCTTTGTTGAAAATTGTGGGTGCACACCCATTTGCACGAGATAAAAATTCCTTCCCCACAGAGATTTTCAAGTGGCAAGAATCCATCTATGTATCATATTTCCGTGATGAAAAATTAATCCAGTTTAAAGACGGGCAATGGATTTTGGCGAATAATGAACTTTCTCATTTTTTAGATGCTGGAAATCAAAAATTCAAAACCATTTTTGGAACGATTGAATTTCGCAACAAACTTGTTTGCGGAACTGGTGACAGCCGTTTTTTTACACTTGATAAACAGGGCAAGTTCAAAACATATGAATTTACAAACAAAGCTGGCAGTAATTATGTGATTTGGGATATGAAGTTGAGTCAGGACCACTTGTATATGGCTGTTGGCAATACTGAAAATTTTGAAAAGGGACTGCTTTACGAATTCGATGAAGAAATGAGTAACCAAATCGTCAAGATGAATGGTGAAAATTTTTTCATGTGGTCGATTACGGTTGATCCATTTGACAGGGGTATTTGGGGAAGCACAATCAACCATGGGGTATTCTTTTATCCATATTTTGAACATCGGGTTCGGTTAGATTTTGAAACCAATCATTACACCGAAACAGTTCACTATCAATTGTCTTGGAAAAACAATTTGTTGTTATACAAACGATTTAGTGAATCTAAATGGCAAAAATTGGAGCATGTAGAAAACATACGTAAAGTGCTTGAATTTGAGGGAAAACTCATTATTGTTTCCGAGGACGGTGTGTATTATTCGGGCTTCCCCGAAATTGGGAAACCAAAGTTAATCTTGAAAAATGCGTTTGAAGATGTTTTCATACACAACAGTTATTTGTATGCTGTTAATTTTTTCGGTCCTATTTGGTCGTATCATTTGAAAAATAAGATTCAAATGAATCATTTATCGCAAAAAATTATCAATTTTCATGCTACTGCAGGTAATGAATCGTTTACCATTTTACACTCTGAAAATCAAGGTTACTTTTTGTTGTACCACGATAGTTTGTTTGCATTAAAATTGAACTTGCCAATAGCAAAACGCAACCTTAAATTTTATGTCGCCGGGAAACTCCTTTACATTCATGAGGGTGATTTCCTCATTTGTTTCGAAATTGACTTTGGCAATAACGAACTCGTTGCTCAGTCTAAAATCAAATTAAACAGTCTATTCCCAAGTACCAAAATTGACTGGATTCAGGGGAATGATTTAGGACTTTGGATGGGCAATTCATTGATGGCAATTCAATTAGGATTTGATGGCAAGAACGGTAGTTTAACACTAGTCAAACAGTATTATTTGGGCAATTCCAAAGAGATAGCACAACCTTTCATTTCAAAAAAATACATATTGGTGAATCGAGGTGGATACATTTCTCGAACGCCATTAAATACCACAGAACAAAGAAAAATCTTAAATTTTGAGAGTTCGTTTGAATCAGAATTCAAAGACAATCCATTTAACTATCCAGTATTGGAGCAAGGTCAAAACTTTTATTTCAAAATAATTGGTAACGATTATTTGATCAATCAGTATTATTTCTATGGTGTCTACTTGGCAAATAAGCATCAAGTTGTCTCAAAGAATTATTTTACCAATGAAACTGGAGTTTGGTTGAATGGGTTAAAAAACGATATTTATCAAATCAATGTTACATTCACAAACAAAAAAATTAACATCCCATTGATTATTGAAACCCCATTATTCAGAAGATCTGAATTTTGGATTTACATGTTATTATCAGTGATGTTATTATTTTTTGTTTTCTACATGCAACAAAAAAATAGTTTCTTGTTACAACAAAAAATATTGAGTTTAGAGCTCAGCACAATTAAGTCGAACATGAACCCTCATTTTGTTTTCAATGTAATGAATTTTGTTCAGGCGATGATTGTAAAATCGGATCAAAAAAAGGCATTGAAAGCTACGAGTGAATTGGCACAATTGAATCGTTTATTCCTTGAAACGTCTGATAAGGAAACAATATCTCTAAAATCGGAATTGAACTTAGCACGCAAATACATTAACTTAGAGAAGTTGCGATTTGAAAGCGACAGAATATTCGATTTTAGTATTTCAATTGAAAAAAATTTAGATACCAACGAATGGATAGTACCCCCTTTGATTTTGCAGCCATTACTCGAAAATGCGGTCAAACACGGGGTTTTGTTGTTAGAGAATAAAACGGGTAAAATAAAAATAGTGGTATTACAAATCACACCAAATGAAATAGACATTCACATTCAGAATACTGGACAAATGAAATCATTTAAAAGAATTGGTGGAACCGGAATGGGGCAAAAGTTAGTGCAGGACAGAATTACTTTGTTCAATAGGAAATTCTATTCTGAATACAATGCTGACTTCAATACATTCTTTGAAAATGAACTTTACAGTTGTCATATCAGGCTTAAAAAATTAGCTTAATTCAATTTCTTAATTAAGTACCTAAATTCTCTTTTGTCTTTATGCTCAATTTTCTCGATCAATCCGGGAGTATGTTCATTGATTGAGAAAATCATCTGACTTCTTTTAAGCATTCTCATGCTCTTTGGTAAATGAGATATGCGGAGCAAAATATCAATTTCTGATTCTGAAAATTCTCCTTGTTCAAACTTATTAATTTTGGGAATAATGGAGTCGTAGCTATCCAAAAAATTGTAATAATCGGCAAACCTTTGATCAAAGATATTACCTCTTTTCCGAATGTAATAAATCAACCCTAAAATCAAAGTCAAAAATAAAACCAACAGCAAAAAAAAGGCAAAGCGCCATGAAATAAAGCTGCTTTCTTCTTTCAGTTGCCAAGTATTGATATCTGATTCTTCTACTCCAAATAACTTGATATATTCACGAATGTTGGTTTTTTCAATTTTACCGTCTGTGTAAACCGATATGTAATCATCATCCATCACGAACCTGAAAATAGAATCTTTATATTGAATCTTTTGAATATTAAATGGGGCGAAAAACGCGGGGCCTGATGCATTTCGATAATACTTCCTGGTTTGTTTATCGAACACGTAATCAATGGTATTTTCTGTTCCCCAAACAATAAAATTTGAAAACTGATGGTTGTACGGTTTTACACTCAGATTTTTTAAAATTTTGTTCGGTTGTTCCTCCATTTCATAACATTGTAAATCGAGTAGATTGATCACAAATTGTCTACTCGTTCTTTTATCAACCTCATTAGGATTGTGATGATCAAACGTCCCAAAAACAAAAAGTGAGTCACCACTTCTATGCGATAGAATCGGTTGAAATTCCGACAGCGGCAATCCTTTGATTAAAACGAGCTCCCATTCTTTCGATGTTTTATCAAATTTAATGAGCTTTGAGTGATTGTTCCAAAATCCATATCCTCCAAATGCAAATACTTCACCTTTATATTCAAACAGGTAACGTACAAAATTATGTCCATGAAAATGAGAATGATCTAGCCGGATAAAGGTATTTCGCTTGAAATTAAAAGAATATAAATAATGTGTTCCATCAGGATTTACCACTATTGAATCTCCAATGACCAAGAAATCTCCTTCCCCAATTGAAGAATTGGTATGCTGTGTAATTTCGGCGTTAGCCCTTGCAAGCAGTTGGGCCATTTTCAATGGATCCAGAGCGGCCTTCGCTGTTTGAGAAAAACCAAGGCAAATTGCAATGAAACAAAGAGAGTACCTCGCTATGGATAAAATGAGCTTCAATGGCTTATCGGGAATTAGCAAATTTAATCATGTTTGGGATTGTTCAAACAAATAAAGTGAAAATGTTTTCTCTTTATTCCTGATTTTTTGCAAATCTTTACATATAACAAAAACTAAGGTACTTATCCTTAAATTTGTATTTCTCATGTTAAACCAAATACCGCTCATTCTCATTAGCAATGATGATGGAATTACCGCACCAGGAATTCAGGCTCTCATTGAAGTCATGAAGGAATTGGGGGAAGTGATTGTAGTTGCACCCGATAAACCACAAAGTGCTATGGGACATGCAATTACCATCAATCATCCAATTCGACTTACAGAAGTTCATTTGTACAACGGGGTGAAAGCTTATCAATGTACTGGCACACCTGTAGATTGTGTAAAAATAGCAATTGATAAAATTTTACCTCGCAAACCAGATTTGATGGTTTCTGGAATCAACCATGGTAGCAATTCTTCTATCAACGTGATATACTCTGGAACCATGTCGGCGGCAGTTGAAGCTGCGATTGACGGAATGAAATCCATTGGATTTTCCTTGTGCGATTATGCTTGGGACGCTGATTTTGAATCTATTAAGCCTTTTATCAAGAAAATAGCACTTGAAACACTCAATAATGGCTTGCCATACGGCACCTTGTTAAATGTAAACTTCCCTGTCCCTCATGATAAAATCATTAAAGGAATCAAGGTTTGTAGACAAGCGCAAGCTAAATGGAAAGAGGATTTTGACCGCCGAAAAGACCCTTTTGGAAGGGATTATTTTTGGATGACCGGGCAGTTTGTAAACATGGATAAAGGTGAAGATACAGACCAATGGGCCTTGGATAATGGATATGTTTCTGTTGTTCCTACAATGTTCGATCTCACTGACCATCAAAGAATTGGAACAATTAATCAATGGAATTTAAATGAAACAACTTAATTTAAAACAAATGTTTATTGGCTTGGTGGTAGGACTCATCATTCCATTTTCTGCTGGCACACTCATTGCAATGTCGATGGGCATTCATGCCGATACCTTTGTAAAGAGCATCATCCATTTACGACACGTTTACAACACACCATTTCAAGTAGGAGTTGCTGCGAATATCGGACTGTTTTTCTATTTGATGAAATTCGATAAAATGATTTTTTTCAACAGGGGAATGCTCATTGCAACGATGATTCTAGCTATTTTAGCAATGGTGATAGAACTTCAATCCTTTTAAATGAAGATTTTCTTTGTAGCTGGCGAAGCCAGTGGAGATCAACACGGATCGCGCGTAATTGCTGAAATGAAACGATTGAATCCAGGCACTGAAATCGTGGCTTGGGGTGGTGATTTGATGCAAAGCGAGGGCGCAAGGTTATTGTCGCATTACAAAGATCGTGCTTACATGGGGTTGGTTGAGGTAATCAAAAATATTCGGGCAATCAAGGGATATATGAAACAAGCAAAAGTAGATATTCTGGCTGAAAATCCAGATGCTGTAGTTTTGGTTGACAATCCTGGCTTCAATTTGCCTTTGGCTCAATTTGCCAAAAAGCATGGAATTCCCGTTCACTGGTACATTGCGCCAAAAGCTTGGGCCTGGAACAAAGGCAGGGTCAAAACCATGCGTAAATGTATTGATCATTTATATGTAATTTTCCCTTTTGAAGTGTCTTTTTTTGAGGGACTTGGGATGCCCTGCACGTATGTGGGTAATCCTACGTATGAATCGGTTGTGGCATTCAATAAAAGTCAAAACAATGATTCAACAAAAGAAACTGAGGGCAAAAAAAGGCCAACCGTGGCCATACTGGCGGGAAGTCGTAAGAACGAAGTAATCACCTTATTGCCGAATTTCATAAAAGTAGCGAGTCGGATTCAAGATGTTGATGTTGTGGTTGCGGGAGCACCAGGGTTATCGGTAGATTTTTATGAAGAAATTCTTGAAGCGAATGATTTAAAGGCCCGTATTGAATTCAACAAAACGTTTGATATCCTTCACAAGGCAAAAATCACCGGAGGCTTGGCATTGGTAGCGAGTGGTACAGCTACCTTGGAAACAGCGTTGTTCAAAGTTCCACAAGTGGTGGCATACCGGGTCAATAAAATCACGTATTTTGTGGGGAAGCAATTGCTCAAAATTCCGTATATATCGTTGGTTAATATATTGTTACAACGCAATTTGGTAGAAGAGCATTTACAAAAGATGGATGTAGAAACCTTATGGAATGCAGTACAAAGATTGCAGGAAGAAAATACTCAAAAGCGTATTTTAGACGGCTACAACGATCTTTGGAATCAATTAAGTGTCAAAGGCACGAATGTTAGCGAGAATGTGGCGAAGTTGGTGCTGGGGGGTTAGATTGACCCCGACATAACCTCCTGAGACCATTTGTTTAAAACTGTTATGATTTGTTCTGAATCAGATTTTAGATTTAAACCATTTAAATCTGTGAGTAAATTCTGTATGGATTTACATTCATCTACCAAAACAGATAAAACGCTTCCCAATTCACCAATAATTTTATCAAATTCTTGATTCGGAAGTAAAAAGTTATATTTCAATCCTATTTGATCTGTAATTAAAACAGCAGTGCCTAAAGGAATTGCTTCATTGATTACATTCACCACAGGCCAAGCCAACTCTACGGATTTATATAATTCTTCAATTGGAAAATATGATTTTAATTGAACTAAAACCTGATTTAAATTTGGTTGAAACAATTCAATTGACAGAACACCATCGCTACTAGAATCTGGCAAAACCAAGAGTAAGCTCTCAACATTTGTTTCTTCTGGATAAAATTCTGACTGATAACCTTTTGAATTCAGGTATTCGTATAATTCTTTATAAAACATGTATATATTTATTGTAATTAAATTGAACCTGTTACAGATATTCTACTTCTCACAAGTTCTTCCACTTTATCACCGTCTCCCTTGGCCATTTCTAAAGAAACACCGAGTCCTTGCAAGAGGTGCGCGGCATCATAGGCTTCATGAAGGGCACTTTGATCTGCCAATTCATCAGCGCTTGCTTTTCTTGTTGATGCAGGATATTTTTCATCTTTACTCTTTGCAAAAAGACCGCTCATGTTATCTAAATCACTTTTTTCAATTTTTTTGGCAGCTTCTACCAATTCAAAAGCAATTGAATGTTTTGTTAATTTTTGAGGTGTAGTTCTTTCCGAAGCTGGGGTCCTCTTTTCTGCCATACCCATATTTTCCCAATATTTATCTCGGCCTCCACCAGCCCAATTGTCGACTGCCTCTGCTTTTTCTCCGATCCAATTTTTAGCCTTACCTGCCTTATCTGCGGCCCAATTACCTGCAGCAGAGGCTTTTTCACCTGCCCATGAACCTGCAGCTCTAAGACCATCAGCTGCTTGCCCAGCCTTTTCTCCAATCCACTCTCCAGCTTGGCCCGCTTTTTCACCTGCCCATGAACCTGCAGCCCTAAAACCATCAGCTGCTTGCCCAGCCTTTTCTCCAATCCACTCTCCAGTTTGGCCTGCTTTTTCACCTGCCCATGAACCTGCAGCTCTAAGACCATCAGCTGCTTGCCCAGCCTTTTCTCCAACCCATTCCCTTGCTGGTTTTGTTTTATTATCGATCCACTCTCTTGCTGGTTTGGTCTTATCCGCAATCCAATTTCTTGCTGGTTTTGTTTTATCCGCAATCCAACTTCCTGCCTTACCTGCTTTATCACCGATATAACTACCCGCTTTACTTGCTTTATCACCTATCCAACTACCTGCTTTCCCCGCTTTATCACCTAACCAACTACCTGCTTTCCCCGCTTTATCACCTAACCAACTACCTGCTTTACTCGCTTTATCACCTAACCAACTACCTGCTTTCCCCGCTTTATCGCCTATCCAACTACCTGCCTTACTCGCTTGTTCACCTACTGCATTACCAGCAACTGCCGCTGCTGAACCTATTTCTTTTCCCGCTTTTATGGCATTTTTATGGTGCTTGTATGCTGTTAAACCAAGTCCAATACCCGTAGAAACCCCAGTTAATGCACCCATAGATGCAACATTACCAGCAATAGCTAAGCTACCTGCAGTAACTTTTGCAATGTTCACCCCGAGACGACTCCATTGCTTGTTTTTGATAAATTTTCTCCATTCCAAACCCCTCGACGAAAGTGGTGTAAACATTCGAGTTCGATGTAGTTTGATAGCCTCTTTACCGCCTTTGTATAGACCTTCGGCTACGGTTAACGCTCCTGTAGCTGCACCGAATCCTTGAGCAACAGCTTTTAATCCTTCGTTGGCAAGCTGGCCTCTAACAATATTCGTGATTCCTGCAGACGTATCTGAAATGCCCTTTAAAACACCAATTCCGGCGGTCAATCCTTTATTGCGATTTAACTTTTTTTCCGAATTATTTGCATTTTTAGCTCGCGCAAAATCAACAAAATCTTTAGCTGCAAGGCCTAAACTAAGTGCACCAGTTAAAGAACCCAAAGCCCCAGTACCAGTTCCCATTGCGGCACTAGAATCTTTAAACCCTCCTTTTGCGGTACCAGCTAAACTACCTATGTATCCGCCAGCAGCAGCTAAGGCAACAGGTGCTCCAATAGCCTTGGTTTTACTATCGAAAATCTTACCTCCTTCAGAAGGTGGCTCGTATGTGCGTGAGCTCGCTGCTTGCACTTCTTCTCTATCATTCAGAGGATTTAATACAGATGTTGCCCCAGGTGTTTGATTTTCTGCAATTGCAGGTCTAGCGCCTGTAAGCTTTTTCTTCGCAGAACCTGAAAAGAAATCTTTTATTCCGTCAAATACACCCATAAATTAATATATTCATAAACTTTAGTACAACAATGTAAATTTCAGTAATCTACATTTATAATTAAACCAAACAAATATAGGCGAGAAACTTTTTAAAACAAATTAATTTTAGGGAACGGTAATCAATCGAATTTCTAATTCTTCTTCAACTCTTTTTTGATACTTTCAATCAAGATTTTTTCGGTGATTGTATTGCTATTGTTTCCGAGCTCTTTTAAAATTGCTGATTTCACTATATTGATAATTTGACCGCCTACCAATTGATATTCTTTCGCAATTGCCTTTAAGTCAATACGATTTTCCAGTTCAAATTTATCACCAAACGCAGATTTCCAAAGTAAGTAACGTTGATCAGCTTCGGGAATCTCAAAATAAATCATGCTCTGAAATCTTCTTAAAAAGGCATCGTCGATGTTCCCTTTTAAATTCGTGGCCAAAATGATCACTCCCGGATACTCTTCTATCTTCTGCAACAAATATCCCACCTGCTGATTGGCATATTTATCGTTTGAAGATGAATTATTGGTTCTCTTTGAAAACAAACTCTCAGCTTCATCAAAAAACAATATCCAATTTTTATTTGCTGCCTGATTGAATAAACTGCTCAAATTCTTTTCTGTTTCGCCAATATATTTTGAAACCAATTGAGAAAGATCGATTCTATAAACATCGAGGTTGTATTTTTTCCCTAACAACGAAGCTGCCAGCGTTTTACCGGTGCCTGATGGTCCGTAGAAAACGGTTTTATATCCCCGCTTAATCTTTTTACCAAGGCCAAAGTCCTCCAAAATTTGCTTTTCAAAACGTATCCACAGCTCTATTTCATTCAGTCCTTCCTTCACTTGGTCCGAAAGTACAATGTCATCCCAATCCAAATTAGTTGTAATCAATGAAGCCGGAAATGTGAGAGAGTAATTTGGTTTATTGGATGTTCCTGTAGTGAGTTTATTGACAATTTCTTTGTTGATATGAATTGAAAAATGACTCATTGGTCGGTTTGGAACAATGTTATCAAAAATCAACACTTGTTGATCAAAAAACCAATGGTTATTTTCAAGAATATCTAAAATGATTAACCTCTCCGAAATTGAGTTGTTTGTTAACAAAAAAATAGCCGTTTCACCTGTTGGAATAAAGGTATTTTGATTATTCGCAATAATGCCACCCAGGCGGGTATCAAATAACTTTTCATTCAACGCAAGCTCCAACAAAGGATCAAAAATATTGGGTTTGAGATAAGAGGCCAGTGCAATCAAAAGTAAACCACGTTCTACCCCGTTGATGTTGTTATCAATGATAAAATCACTATAAAATGTGCCTTTTTCAAGCGCTGGTGGCTGAATCTCTCCCTCTTTTTCAATTCTAATTTGAAGGTTTTCATCGGCTTTACCTAACTGATACTGAATTAAATTTTTTAACCAATTTAAATCAGATTCAATATACTCGGCATTCTTTAACTTCATGTTTTGATTCATTTTATGCTGTAGCCTCCGCTCTATCTTCAATTAAATTTATATTGGCTTTGGCATGCACCAATTTTTCTTCCAATTCAACCAATTTTGCTGAATATTCTTTAATGAAATCAGGATTTTCTGAACGGCTCAAATCAACAAAACTTCGCAGGTACAAACTTAAAAGAACTGTAAATGCAGAACATATATTGGATTGTTTGGATATTGGGGAAGCAACAGAATTCATGAATTTCCAAATTTAATATTTTAATCGAAATTCTGAAGTTTTTACTTCATTAAACCTTACAATTCCATGGGAATGGTCGAAATATCCTATATAATTCATTTTTTTTTATTAGGTTTGCGATAATGAATCCAGACGTTTTTTTCAAAAGACTTGAGCAACGAACTGAACGAGAACTTTACAGAAGAAGCTTTAAAGCTGCCTCTGAAAGTCAGGATTCATTATTTAAAAAATTCGAAAACAAAAAAAGAGAGCAATTTAAAGTTGCTTTTGCCAGGGAAGTGAAATGGTTTTTTGCGTCATTGCTTTTGGCTCCACTCATGGGATTTATTTTTTATTACATTTTTGCAAATGTTATCAAAGATACCATGATTGACCTGGCTAAATATTTTGATGGTGTAGAAACTCTGTATTTCATCATTGTGGGGATTTCGTTAGTTGGAATTTACACTGCTCGGATCATTGTTTGGGCACTTAAACGATAAACCATTATGGTATTCCAAATTCTCAATGTTATTGAAAAGGAAATTAATTCCCAGATTAAATATGCATTTGGAATTTCAGAAGATGTTGTCATTTTTTCAAATATTGTTGATCAATCTGGAAATAAAGCTTTGCAACAAGACAATATCATACATTTCACATTATTAAGAATTGAAGAAGACAAAACAATTAACAAAGTGGGAGGCTATCAGGGACAATTTGGCCGAAACACCCCTACACTGTTCAATTTATATGTTTTGTTTTCTGCTTCACATTCGGGCAAGCAGTACCCAGACGGTGTAAATTTGATTGGATGGATTTTGCAATATTTTATTACTAATTTCAAGTTCACTCAAACAGAGTTGCCCAATTTACCTAATGAAGTAGACTCGATCACATTTGAATTACAAAATACGGATATCCGAGATTTAAGCAATTTATGGGGGAGTTTAGGTTCGAAATTACTTCCACATGTATGTTATAAAATAGGATTGATACCTTTGTATAGAGATGGCAACATAAATTCAACGGGTGAATTAATCAAAGGAATTGGCAAAAATTTAGATGGATTTTAATTGTGTATTTCGAATGGTTAAATATTGCTAGTTTTCATCCTTTTTTTCGTTCACAAAAGATGGATTGTTTGGGGATTTTCCCCAATGAAAAGACTCAAAAATGGTTGAAAAATCACCGCCATGTTTGGAAATTCACTCACAACGAACTTAAAATTTCAGTATCAACTAACAACAATCAACCTGAAATTCTGCCTACAAATGAGGAAATTGTACTTGAATTTTATTTGGGAGTTAATGACAACAGTTTTCAGCAATACACCGACATTGATGAAAGTCCAATTTTTTACAAACAACATTATTTCGAATATCAATTTAATGAGATTCAAGAATCTATCATAGAATTGGCTCTGAAGGATGGGAATATTCAAGACAAAGACGTTTTGATATCACTTCCCCCCGGTTATCAAAAATTTGGGAATTTTAAAATTAAAATTAGTAAACCGTATGATTTTTTTGTGAGCTGTATACATAAAAAAATCAATCAGATAGTGTTCAAAGCCGAGGTTAAATCATATTTTCTATTTTACGCCATAAAAAATGAAACCTCATTTAAAAAAATACCCAATTTGATAGAAGAAGAGGGTCAAAAAGTGACCTTTTTGCAGGCAAATGTTGATAACTCTGATTATATTTTCTTCCGATCTACTGAAGCTGTCAAAATCACAGAACTAAATACGCTAGAGTCATATTCTTATTGGGTTTCACCAGAAGGTTCAAAAACTAAATTACGTGTAAAAACACCAAATTTTTCTCTTCAAGATTTAGGCAAATCTCCGACTTATCCACATTTTCAAGCTTTATTAAAAGAAATTAAAGTTTAATTCGATAGTTTTGTGAACTATCATTCGCAAAACACACGAATTATTATGGCAAATTACAAAACACCCGGTGTGTACGTTGAGGAGATCTCAACCCTACCACCATCAGTCGGCCAAGTACCAACCGCAGTTCCTGCATTCGTTGGTTACACGGCAAAAGCGATCAAGGGCGGAGCTAGCGTAAAGAACAACGCTGTTCACGTTTCTTCTATGTTGGATTACATTGATTATTTCGGAGGCGGTTACGTTCCAAGTTCAATCAGTGTAGAACTAGATGAATCTTTACAGGTTTCTAACGTTAAGCCCGACAAATCATTCTTCATGTACGATTCAGTACGTTTATTCTTCGCTAATGGCGGAGGTGAATGTTACATCGTTTCTGTAGGTTCTTACAGTAACGACATTGAATTCGAAGCTCTAGAAACTGGTTTAAATGCTTGCAGAAGAGAAAACCAACCAACAATCTTGGTTTGTCCTGATGCAGTATTGTTACCAAAATCTGACCAATGCTACAGCTTGCAACAAGCAATGTTGATGCAATGCGCTGAAATGCAAGACAGAGTTGCAGTATTAGACGTTTACGAAGGTTACATTCACAGAAACGACAAAGACGTTGTGTTGAACTTCAGAAACGGTGTTGGTGTAAACAACATGAAATATGGTGCGGCATACTACCCTTGGGTATTCAACGCGTTGCCTCATAAATATGAGCATGAAAGTATCAAAGTAAAAGTTGGAGAAGAAGACAAAACTTTAGAAGAAATTTGTTCTCACCCACTTTCTTTGAAAAACTTGAATATGTCTGTAAAAGATTTGGCTACAATCAAAGAATTTGCAAACAAAGATTACAAAACTGGTTTAACAAACCTATTAGACAACATCAGTGGTGATGCTGCGGATATCAATGGAGCGGCAGCTTTGGTTGCTTCTTCAATGAAAGAAATTTATGATTTTGCAACAGGTTCATTTAATAGTGCTCCTATAGCAAATGAAATGAGCGTTAAAGTAAATGCGAGTTCTAAATTTGCTGCTTTATTGAAAAATTTCGCATCTGCTGATGCAGCAATGGGTTCTGGTGCATTCAGCGCTGGTAACTTCGCTACTTTAGATTTGGGTGAGCCAGTTGCAAATGCTGCTATTGCGAACCAAGAAAATGCTGATGTTAAAAATAAATTGAGTAAAGATGCTCTTTACAAATTTGGAGTTGATTTAAGCAATATCCTTTCTAGCATTGTTGAAGATGCAGAGTCTATCAAAGACAATTTGGCTAAAATTGCATTCGACAACAATCCATTGTTACAAAACATTGTAAACGAAACTTTGAAAGAACTTTCTAAAGTTCCAGCTTCTGGTGCAGTTTCAGGTGTTTATGCAATGGTTGATAACCAAAGAGGTGTTTGGAAAGCTCCAGCAAACGTAAGTTTGGCTTCAGTTTCTCGCCCAGTAGTTAAAATTGACGATGCGCAACAAGAAGACTTGAACGTTGACGTAATTAGCGGTAAGAGCATCAATGCAATCAGAAGTTTCACTGGAAAAGGAACATTGGTATGGGGTGCACGCACATTGGCAGGTAATGACAATGAGTGGCGCTACATTTCAGTTCGTCGTTTCTTTAACATGGTTGAAGAAAGTGTACGTAACGCAACGGGTTGGGCAGTATTTGAACCTAACGATGCATCTACATGGATTCGCGTTAAAGCAATGATTGAGAACTACTTGAACAACTTATGGAAAGCTGGTGCAATGGCTGGTGCTTCAGGTGATCAAGCTTACTTCGTAAACGTTGGTTTAGGTACTACCATGTCGGCAGTAGATATTCTTGAAGGTAGAATGAACATTGAAATTGGTATGGCGGTTGTAAGACCTGCTGAATTCATTGTATTGAAATTCTCTCACAAATTACAAGAATCATAAGTTTAACCATTTGTCTAACTAATTAAAAAAGAAACATAAAATAATATGGCTAATCCAAATTATCCACTACCTAGGTTCCACTTTAGAGTAACCTTTGATAGTACCGTTATCAATTGCAATGAAGTTACAGGTTTGAATACAACCCTTGACGTAATTGAATACAGAGATGGTGCTAGTGTAGAATTTAGCACTCAAAAAATGTCAGGATTACGTAAATTCGGTGATATCGTAGTTAAAAAAGGTGTTTTCCAAGACCACAAAGAATACTGGGAATGGTACAACGCTGTACAAATGAACGATCCTGTTCGTAAAACTGTTACAATTGAACTTTTAGATGAGCAGCACGCTGCTATCATGACATGGGTTTTGAAAAACGCATGGCCGTCTAAAGTTGAAAACCCAGATTTAAAATCTGACGCAAGTGAAGTTGCTGTTGAAACAATTACGATTGTTCACGAAGGACTTTCATTAGCTTAAGATCACATGATACCTAATTAAAATTGATCGGATGTTTTTCTCTACTGACGACCAACCATTATTAGGATATCATTTTAGAGTGGACTTTATTTTCCCACTACCAAATCGGACAATTGAAACAAAGTTTCAAGAAATTTCCGGGATTGAAAGAACAATCAAAATGGAAACCGATAGTTTGGGGGAAAATAAAGTCCCTTTTTTTGCTCCCGTATCAACTGATTACGGAACGCTAACACTCAAAAGAGGAATGCTCACCGGATCATATCTAATAGATTGGATGAACATTAGCATCGTTACCCAACGTAGAATTCCAATTCCAGTTGTAGTAAGTACTTTAGATCATAACCATATGCCTCTTTACTGTTGGCTCTTCAACAACGCATATCCTGTGAGTTGGAAAACCGGCGGTTTCAATGCTCAGGAATCAGGAATTCTCACCGAGGAAATCCAATTAAAATATTCTTCGTACATGCAAATAAGGGTGCAAGGCGGTCTTCTCGATGCATTGCTTCCGTTTTAGAAGATTCATTTTAACATCATGACAGAAATTAAAAAATTAACTGTAAAAGGTTCTTTAGATTCAGAAAATTCTGCGAATACAAAAAAAGATGAATCTGCATCCATAGATCACGATTTTATTGAAACTCGTTTAGAGGAATTTAAATTAATACTCATGGAAGAAATTGAAAAAAAAATTCAAAGTGCTATTAAAAAAAGTAACAAACGTTAATGATTTATGCCAACAGGATTACTCACAACATTCAATAAATTCCAAATCAAAGCATACAAAGATGTTAGCTGTACTCAGTCAGTCATTCCCAAAATCAAGCCAATGTTGGCATTTGATTTTAGCAAGCTGATGTACAAATTCCCTTTCAATCCGAGTACGCTTAAAATAAAAACTTCACACACTTACAACTTAACACAACCTACTGGTTTTACTGGTGTAAATCCTAAATTTGTCAATATCAAACCAAAACTCCTTTATGTAGAATTGGTTATTGACCCCGCTGCCGAACCTGTTTATATGTTCTCACTATCGGCAGGATTACCCGCAGCTGAAACACTCCTGAGCCTCAGCGAGAGAATTGAAATTTTTGAGGACATTGTTGGATACGAATCATCAACACATAGACCACACTATCTCCTGATTGAATGGGGCGAAAATCTGAATATGAAAGCCACTGTAAAGGAATACCAGATCATTTACGGTAGGTTTAACGACAAAGGCGAACCAACACGGGCAATTATTCAAACACAGTTTTTGGAAGTAATTTCTACTACAGCTATGTTGGCAGAACAAAGTCGTCAATCGCCCGATGTTTCACATCAAATTGAAATCAAAGAAGGTGACACCATCATGAGTTTGTGTGAAGAAATTTACGGAGATTCCAAATTCTACATTGAGGTTGCTAAAATTAATGGATTGAAATCAATTCGAAATTTAAAAATTGGTTCTCTCCTTTATTTCCCACCACTAAAATAATATTATATGTCATTGCTCATGCAAGATAACGAAACTGTAACTGTTGAATTTACAGTAAATGGTGCTGTTTCCAAATTGTCACCACATGTCTACGAAATAAAAGTTGAAAAAGAAATTAATAAAATTTGCAGGGCTACCATTAAAATTTTAGACGGAGATGTTGCTTTGCAAAAATTTGAATTAATTGAAAGTAATTCCGTGAATATTGGTGATCCAATTGTCATTAAAATTGGGGGCACACCTACTTCAGTTGCAGCGGTTTTTACTGGTATAATTTCGGGAATTGCTACAGAAATTTCCATGAACCGAAGCTTTGTAATCATTCATTGTGCCGACAAAGCAATTGGCATGACTAAAGGAAGAAATACCCAAATATTTCTCAAAAAGAAAGACGATGCCATTATGAAAGCACTCATTGGCAATTATTCCGGTGTTACAGCCACAACCGATGCATGTACCATTGAACATGAAAAATTGGTACAATATGGTGTAAGCGATTGGGACTTTTTAATCATGCGAGCAGAGGCCAATGGATTCTTAGTTTCAAATTTCGATAACAAAGTAAATGTAAAAAAGCCAGTGCTCACAAGCTCTGCGGCCTTTACATACTCCTATGGCTCTGATATAATAGCATTCGAAAGTCTTGCTTCAGGAGAGCCAGCCATTTCTAAAATGTCGGTTCAACATTGGGATTATGACACTACGAATGTAAAGGCTGGAGCGGCCGACACAACAGACATGCCTCCGCTTCCAACAATCACCACTGCAGATAAAATTAAAGCGATGGCCGCACCAAAAGAACCAATTGGTGTTTATACGGCTGGTATACACAAGGCTGATTCTCTTAAGGGCTTGGTAAATGGTAAAATTGTTCGCTCATTGCTCGCAAGTTTCACTGGATTTGTAACAGTACAGGGCGAGGCCACTGTTGAATTATGCGATATCATTGAAGTAAAAGGATTGGGGAAAATGAGTGGGAAGTTCTTTTGCTCTGGCATTACTCATGATTTTACGGATGGAATATTTACCACCACCATGCACTTTGGAATCAATGAAAAATCTCTGTGGGAGCAAATTCCTTCAATCAACAATGAATTCCTAGGAGGTAGTACCGGACCCGTTTCTGGTTTACACCTTGGAAAGGTAACAAAACTCGATGGCGATCCAAACACACAATTGAGAATTCAAGTGCTCCTACCAAACTTTGGAACCGATGCTTTGGTTTGGGCTCGATTGACTTTTCCTGACGCAGGAAAAAATAGGGGTATTTTCTTCGTGCCTGAAAAAGATGACGAAGTTGTGGTTTCTTTCTTAGATGGAGATCCTGCTCAGCCTGTGATATTGGGTACACTATACAATAAAACAAATACACCACCTGAAACTTGGAAAGCTGAAAATAATATCAGAAAAATTGTTTCTAAAAACAAGGTAACAATTGAATTCGACGATGAAAAGAAAAATCTTACGCTTGAAACTCCAGGTGGAAATTCAATTCTCCTCGACGATGAAAAAGGAATTACCATCAAAGACAAAAATGGCAATAGTATTGAATTAGGTTCTTCCGGAATTACAATCAAAAGTGCAAAGGATGCAACTGTTAAAGCTGGAAAAAATCTAACACTCCAAGCCGATGGTGGGCCCGTGAAAATTGCAGGGCTTGAAGTAAATGCTGAAGCAAAAACCGCTTTGAAACTTGCTGGAAAAGCAACAGCTGAAATTTCAGCATCCGGAATTCTTACAGTAAAAGGTGGAATTGTGAAAATTAACTAAGAATTTTATTAAAAATCACCTTATTTTCGCCTAAATTCACCACAAAATCATAAATTCGCAATATGCCTCCAGCAGCCAGAGTTACCGATTTACACGTTTGTCCGATGCAAACCATGGTAGGACCAGTTCCTGTTCCACACGTAGGCGGCCCTATTGTTGGCCCAGGTGCCGATACTGTGCTCATTGGTGGTTTACCTGCTGCAATTATGGGAGATACCTGTGTTTGTGTTGGTCCACCAGATAAAATCATGAAAGGTTCTGCAACTGTGCTTATCAAAGGTAAACCTGCCGCAAGAATGGGTGACACTTGTCAACACGGTGGCACCGTCATGAGTCTTTGTCCTACTGTATTAATTGGCGGATGAGTGCTTCTAAAAATAAAGATGAGTTTTTAGGAATTGGAATAAAATTCCCATTTCGAATCAATCCTTCTACAGGAAAAACAGCCCTTATCAATGGTCCTGAACTCATCGAACAAAACATTCATTTATTGCTATCTACTCGCCCCGGGGAGCGCATTTATCACCGAAATTTTGGAATTGATTTAACACCGCTTCTTTTTGAAATCCCAAACCAGGCCACCCTTAAAACCATTGAAGAAAATATCATCAGCGGATTAACCCAATTTCAGCCCATGATTATCACCGAATCAGTTGATTTTGAGATATTATCAGAAGAAGGAATGATAAAAATTCACATTCATTTCATGATTCGTTCCACAAATTCCCGTGGAAACTATGTGTATCCTTTTTATCTTAAAGAAGCTAATCAATATTAAAATTGAAGTGGGATAGAAATCATAATCGAAATGTAGGCATTCGTTCACTTGTTGAGTCGGTCAATGAACTGGCTTCTCTTAGCAATACAACAACAAGAAATGATGTCTTCTCGGCAATCTTGCAGGTTTCAAGAAATATTCAATATTATGATGCCAACGCCAGAACGGATGGAAGTTTAAATAGATTCTTTGGCAGCAGCCTTCCACTGGTATTGGGACACATTATTGGAGAGTCAATTTCAAATAATATCAAAGATTTGAGGGACATTAGCTTGCAAATGAAAAAGCAATGGTTGAAGGGTAACGCCCCTCTTCGTCGGCATAAAGCAGAACTCACCAATTCTATTATTTGGCATTTACAGAGCCTTGAAATGCTGAAAAATGCCGCTTTTTCGGAACAGGCACTGATTGCTGATATCGTTCCATCATACAATGAAACGGCCAATTATTTCGAACATGTGGTGAATCGTTTACATTCCGCCGATTTAATCACACAATACAGAAAAATAAAATCGCTTCTCTATTCTACAATGTCTGTAGCTTATGTTTCTGAAGACTTTTTATTTGAAACTTGGAGTGATAAATACAACGACTTAGTGTCAGATATTGATCAGATTGAAATCAATTGGAAAATCACCCAAAATGAATGTTCATCTTTACTCAATCAATTTATTGACCAACAGAAAATTGATCCCCTTACATCGCTTTCTTTTGTACTTGGCGATATGTTACAGGAGGTATCTCACAAAAATTCAAATGATCTAAACAATTCAATTTCGAATTATTTTTTTAATGATGTGGCTAGGGTTGCCCCATTGGAAATCATTCCTGAATCGTTTTATGCAAAATATGAATGGAATCCGGATTCTGTCACTAAAACCCTGCTTGAAGGAACTAGCTTTAACGCTCAAAATAATACAGAACAAGAAATTTTTGTTACAAATCTCGATAATGTACCTCTGAATGATCAATTAATCGTTCAGCAAAAGAAGGTTCACTTTTCTCCATTTATTGAGAACTCGATTAACAAAAATCAAATTTTGTTGAATACAGAATACCCAAGTAAATTTAGATTGGAAAGACTTGCAACCGGGGAGAATCAAGTGTTTTCACCTTTTTACTTTCAAATAAAGAGTTCGCTTTTGGGTATTGAGGGCAATGTTGTTCGGTGGAAAGTAGGATTTACATTCCCGGAACTTCCTACCATTCAACATATTCTTACAATTTTTGAGAATCAACAGGATATCAAAAGAAGTTTTAACGACGATCCATATCAAACGATTTTAAAACATTGGTTGAAAGATGCACTTGGTATTGAATACTTTGGAATTGACGAGCCTGAAATTCCAATCACATTTGGTAAAAATCGTACAAATCTCGAAGTCAATTATACCGAAAATATTGGGTTTGAGTGTACATGGACCATGGTTTTAGACACTGATGATGCACGCCCCTTCGTTGATGATAAGGGATTTGTTCTCATCCGATTCAAAATATTGAATGATTATCAATACATCTATCATTTCTTATCGAAAGTTCAACCTAAAAATTGCAAAATTGAAACCAGTGTGATTGACTTACACAACGTAGAAATTTATAATGATTATGGTAAATTGGATACCAATACTCCTTTTAATATGTTCGGCAACAAACCCGAAATTGGTTCCAAATTTTATGTTGGTCACCCCCTTTTGTTTACCAACTCACTTACAAATTTAAAAATCAATTGGCAGTGGTTTGGCCTCACCGATTCATTAAAAGGTCTTGTTGATCAGTATGATGGATATGATTTAATTGAAAAAAATCAAGATTTTCTTGCCACGGTATCTGTATTACAATCTGGAACTTGGTATCCTGAATCGGAAAAACAAGTCATTCCTTTATTCACAGATACAAGCGATTCAGATGAATCATATGCTCCTGTTTCCAATATACGTCGCATTAACGAAATAGATTTGCAAAGATTGGATTTACAGAAGTCACAGAAAACTTTCGAAACTTTAAAAGAACCAAACAAATCTAAATATGGGTATTTGTGTTTGGAATTATTTGGACCTACCGGAGCTTTTGGTCATAATAAATATAATGATTACCTGCAAAGAAAGCTGAGTACCACCAAGTCAAAAGAAAACCTGTTAGAACCATATACCCCGCTTGCTGGCAATTTAACGTTAGAGGCAGTTCTCACAGAGGAAATCCCTCTGAATCAATTAAAAAATAGAATTGAGATTTTTGGTATCGATCATTATTTGTTGGATTTAGAACCAAATTCTTCAAATTTTCTAATGCCGAATGATGATTATAAATGTGCTATTTATTTGGCTATCGACAAGTTACAAGACGGAATGGCACATTTGTTTTTTAAATTACCTGAAAGTGCCAACGGAAATCTTGTAACAGGCTCAAAACAGTGGTTTCAATACAATAAAAAAAGTTGGAATGCCATACTACCAGATCAAATTGTGAAAGATGAAACTTTACATTTTGAAACATCGGGATTAATTTTATTGAATCAATTAAAATACAAGGAAAATAGCGAAGAGCCTTTTTGGTTAAAAGTTTGTTCAGCACAAGATGAATCGCTAACTAGGGTATCAGAAATTCAAACTCAAATCATGCATTTATTTGTAAATGACAGTCGCTCCTTACAAGAAAATGCAGAAATTGAAGGCATTGATGTGCCTGAAAACTTAAAAGGAACCATCAATGGCATTGCTCCGTTGGTATCAAAAAAGTTGCGCCCCTTGCCCAATCTAGGATTCAAATCAGGCTTACTTTCGTTTCAATTTAAAACTCAAAACCGTATTTCGGATTTGAAAGATTTGAGGCAATTTCTTTTGGTGAAATTTCCAAAAATACAGGATGCTTTAATCATCGCAAATAAAGATCAAGACGAATATGTGAAGGCTGGATTTGTAAGGGTGATTTTAATCCCTACATCAGAAAAAGAAACATTATTTGAAGGGAATTGGCCAAAATTTTCATCGAGAGAATTAAAAATTGTGCAAAATTTCCTTGAAGAAAACAGTCCCATGGGCTCCCATTATTTAATTGAGAATCCTGTTTTTGAAGAGCTCATTGTTAAATGCAATGTCGTTGTAAAAACAGGATTTGACAAGTCTGAAGCCAGAAGACTCATGAATCAAGCACTACTCACTGGATTTTTAAATATTACAGGAATAGCCGACACAGGGTTCAACTTTGGCCAATCCATTTATAGTTCTAAGTTATTGTCGATTATAAAGGTGCTTCCCTTTATCGAAAGCATCACCAATTTTGCATGCTATACTAAATATGACGGCAATTTAAAGTTGCCTGCAGAATTCAATAGTTTGAATTATCTGGTTGAGCCAACAGCAATCAATCACTTGCTCATTCCGAGTATCAATCATTTATTCGACATTCGTGAAACCAATAAACACAACTCTGATGGAATTGGTGTTTCAAACATGACTCTTGGAACCGACTTCTTGGTAGAAAAATTGAGATCTAAACAGCAAAAACTAGGCATTGGAAACTACAAAATAGGAATTAATTTACAAGTTGATAGCCCGGAAGAAAAGCAAAAAGAAGACATTGATCAAATTTTCATTTAATCAAATAATTCCCTTTTACTAATTTTTTTATATTCAGCTGAAATAAATTTTGCGGTTACTGTAAAAAATCGGACTTTTGTGTATAAATTTCGCAAATTATGGGTTCACGCAGAAGGTCAGAACTTAAAAACTATTTCATCAAAGGAAGGATTCCAAAAGAAGAAGACTTCCAAGATTTTATTGATTCTACATTGAATCATGTTGATGATGGATTGGTTGTAAACGAGGAAGACGGTCTCACGATTGAATCTAAACACACAGGTGCTCTCGTTACTTTCAAACAAAATTTCGATGATGCAGACGCTTTTTGGCGCATCGAACTCGACAATGAAGTAGATTCAGAGAGTTTTTTAAGATTTAAACACTCCCAAAACGAGAACGCCACTTTGTCCCTCAGTAAAGATGGAAAAGTAGGCGTAGGAGTAGACCAACCATTGCATACCTTAGATGTAAATGGCATCATTGGGTCGCATGGACGCATAGGTTATTATCAGTTCGGAGAAGTGCCTGCAGACGGGCAATGGCACAATGTTGTAGATAATTTGTCGAACTACGCAGCGTTTGAAGTCATTTCCTCGTGTGGTGAAAAAGGTGCTCATGCCATGACACACGCTATTTGTGTATGTACTTATGGAAAAAGCAAAGATGGTATCAACCAAACTCAAAATTATTTTGGAAGATCTAGAAACAGAATTGAATTTCGTTGGTTTGGAGATTATTTTAACTACGCATTGCAAGTAAGAACTCTGCGTCCGTTCTCTCGTGAAACAAATATTAAATTCAATGTTTCTTTGCTATGGGAATAAAAAGAAATACACAGGTTGAAGTAATTTTAACAGCAGAAGAAATTAACCTTGTTCTAGATGGTTTGGCTAATCTTCCCTACAAGCAGGTATACCACCTTATTAAAAAAATCCAACAACAAGTTGTTTCTCAGGATTCTCCCAACTCAAAAGAGCTAACTCATACAACCAATGAGTGATGATTTGGATAAATATGCCATTGAAACAGATCAAGTCATTGATCCCGATTTTGATCTGATTGCACTCAGAGAAAAAGGCATCAAACTCATCCAACAATACAGTGGAACTACATGGACTGATCATAATATCCATGATCCAGGGATCACAATTCTCGAACAAATCTGCCTTGCCCTTGCCGATATTACCTTCCAAACGCAACAGGTAATCGATGCATCATCAAATTCTTCGGCTTTTACAAACAGTCCTTATTTTGATGTTTCTCTCGCCCGAAATACAAATCCTCTCATTACTTTTAGAGATTTTACTGAGAAAATACTCGAATTCGACGGAATCTATAAAGTATATTATATCCCCTCAATTTCACACCCTTGTGTAAATGGAATATACGATATCATTGTTTTTTGCGACCAAGAAACAAACCGTAAAGATGCATTGGCTCATATTCAATCCATAAAAAATTCTTGGAGACCAATCTGTTCTAAATTTGAAACTGTTCATTTCCCTCCGCAAAAGAACATTGAAATTAATCTAACCATTGATGTTCTTGATTCAGAAAATTTGAACATTGTTTTTGACCGTTATATTCATGTTATTAGAGAATTTCTAAAAGGTAAAAATCAGGAAAATAACTTCTTTAAACAACATATTTTTGATGTTGCCACTTTCTCACAAAAAATATCCATTCAATTACAATCAGCTGATTTAATTGCGGCCATCAATCAGGTCGAGTTCACACAGAACATTATGGATATATCGATCAAAGATCCCAATCAAGATTTCGTATGGACACTTAATTTTGATACTCCTTATGAGTTGTTGTTGGATGAAAGTAGCAGCATTACCATCTTCCATAAAGGCAGTGTTGTTGGAGTATGGAAAGCGAATGAAACCAAAAGAAAACGTAGAAAGCACAAACTTCAAAATGATTCTGATGGCTATCTCAAACCGCAAATTGTGCCACCTCAAAATTTAACCGATTTTTATTCTTTGCAAAAAGGGATGCCAGAAATCTATGAACAGGAAAAAGAAATTTTTGGCAAACTAGACGCGAGTCATAGCTCACCTTTGCAACTAAAAGGTGTATTAACAACTTTCGATATTCTCATTTCGCAATTCATTGCACAATTAGAGAAAACTTTTCATATTCTTAATAAAAGAAGTACCAACTTGGGTGATTTATCGCAGCAAATGCTTAACATTATTCCTGGTATTGAATGGGTTTGGATCGATTTCAATGAGAGATTTGACGGTTTAAAACCTAAAGAAAAGCAATCGCGTTTTGTTGCATGGAAAAATTATTTGCAAAATCAAAAACAACAACTGCATGAATTAGTCAATACAAGCTCTAGGACAGAAACAGAAAATATTGAAAATCAAATTAAAACATATTTGTTTCTGCTGCAATTGATGGGTTTCGACCTAAATTTAATTTCTCCATATTTTGATCAGTTAACCAATTTTGAGAAGTCGGTTTGGCTTGAAGAAATTTTACACTATTGGTTGCACAATCGACTTTACCGATGCCACACCGAAGGTGAACCAATACATGCATTATCACAGAGTTCTGAACTTGGATTTAGGGGATTGTTTTCGAAATTACTGAATTTAAAATTCGATACATTTGTTTTTGCTCAAAGGATTCCCAAAATTGCACAATGGCTGAACAGAGATTCAGGCACTCCTATCAAAATACTTTCAAATTTTCCTGACTTCATGTATTGGGGAAGAAACCATACATCTTATAAATACAACGAAGAAAATGAGTTGGTGCTTATAGGGAATAAAGGAACTAAGATTGCAAATATTCAAGCCATGCTCAATGAATCGGAACTCACCGATTTAACTAAGAAAATTGCAGATTTGCATGATAATTCAGAAGGATTTTGCATCATCGAACACATTGCATATACCCCCAATGTTGATGAGGCAGTTTTTGGGGTCATTATTTCATTAGACAATGAAATTCTTTTGAAATTTGACCCTACCTACACCATATCGGATTTATATGAAATATTGAATTTCTTTGAAAAAAATATTTCATTAAAAGAATACAGTTTTGAAATCAAAAAAATAGGTGCAAAACAATTTGTGAATGTACTCAAAACCGAGAAACTTTATTCTCCTATAGAATATTATTACCCAAGCGCAGAGCAAGCTCTAGAAGGTCAAAAACGTTTAAATAAGATTTTAAAAGTTGAAAATCTTGAATTTCAGTTTTTCGACACCATGTTTTATAAGTTTCAAGATCAATTTGATCCTTACAGCTTTACAATGAGTATTTGCTTTCCTAATTGGTTTGAAAAATTCTCAAGCGCTGCTACCAAAGATTATATCCTAAATCTACTCGACAGTATCACACCAGCTCACGTCATCATCAAACCCCATTGGTTAAATCCAAGAGAATTTGCCACCCTATTGTCGCTGCATGAAGAATATGCCAAACAATCTAATTTCAGTCAAAATGCAAATGAAATAAGAGGTAAATTGCTAGAAATACTCATGAATTCTCATGAAATCAACGTTGAAAATTGATGCGTTCGATGTTATTATCGACGGCGTTGGAGAACAATGGTTGAAACAAAACCACCATTTCATTGTTGAAGCAATTCAAAAAGCATTTGAACCATTCGAACATCGAAATTTTGATGAAAGGGTGATTGATGAAATTGAAATAATTTTACCTCCATCCAATTCTTTTGATGATTTTCTTAATTCACTCATTGTGCAATTGAGAAGTCAAATCGTTGATAAACATGTTCTTTCGGTATCAAATGGCACACAAACAAATGAAGCAAAAACAAATGTAACCACTTGGATTACAATCGAAACCCTTTTCACTCAACTTCAAAATCAAATAGGTTCAAATTCCAATTTGGCTAGCCAAACCCTTTTAGAGATTTCGAAAAATATCTTGGTTAACAACAATTTAATTTGGCGTTTGTTAGAAAAGCTCAATTTATCGGATGAAATTTTCCAAGCTTTTCAAAAATGGGCAAAATCTGAAAATATTAACGCAAACTTGATCCTCAATTGGATGCTTCAATTTTTGCAAAATAACAGAAAATACAATCAAGAAACAGTAGATTCAATTTTTCTAAAAACCATCTTTTTTTCTCAGTTTAAAAGCAATTTCAATCTGGTTTCTTTTTCGAAAATCAATTCAGATTTTATCAGTCATATCCTAGAACTTCAGAATCCTGAACTAACTGAATATCTTTCCTATGAAAACTCAGTAGAATCAATTAACGCATTATTTTCTAATTACCTCAATGAATTTGACATCTTGAAAAATTCAATTGATGTTGGTTTTATTCACAAACTTTTCAAACTGAATAACGCCCATTTTATTCAGCAACAAGAACCACAAAAAAAAGAAGTTCTGCTGTATTTCAATGTATTAAAGATTGCAAATTCGCTCAAAATTTTGAATTATCAGCAGCTCGTTGCCGAGTTGAATTTTTATTATTTTAATGTTTCCAATCGCTCATTTGATATCGAACAAATCATTCAAATATTTCAAAAGTATATTCCAGCAAATCAAATTAAATCTTTAGATGCCCTTTTCGAAATGGTTTTTCAAGAAACCAAATTGATCAATTTTAATTTAAATATTGAATCCAATCTCACAGAATTATTTAAAAAAATTGACCTCTTTATTATCGATAATTTTTCATCTGATTCAAGAGAACGAATAGAAATTACAGAGCATATTCAACAACATCAATATCAAATTGACCACTCTGAAATCATTGATCGAACCATTCAATTAAACCTATTTAAAAGTTGGCCCCTTGAATTTGCCCATTTTATTCCCATTTGGAGCGCAGAAATTGCCGCATTTTTAAAATCTGGAGGGACAATGTCCCTCAAAATATCCGCATTTTCAGAAAATGTACGATATCAATTTATTTTAGAAGAATTGAACAAGATCTTTCAACTTGCCTTGAAAAACCAAGCTGAAAATCAAATAAAACTGGAAGATTTCATTCTTGGTTACGCTTCAATTTTAAACATACTGCTGATTAATCTTGTTGAAGTTGTATGGCAGGAAGATATTCATATAAAAGAATTTACACATGCCATAGATTTGGATGGGCTTTTTGGAGAGAATACAACAACGAATGTCCCTCAAAATGAAAAAATAAAGAATAAAAATTGGAAACAGGCATTAAAAAAATTACGAGAATCAAAATACGCTCATTTTTTAAATTCACGATTCTATGAAACTATTCAAAATTTCAGTGAAACTCAAATCTTACAATACCTTAAAGAAAAGTTTCATTCTGAATTTGCTGAAAATTTCATCATTACCCTCAAGCAAATTGCTACCATAGAGAACAGTTCGTACCAGTCAATATTCCAAGATCAATTCATTCAGTGGGTTTATGTGCACACAGAGTTGAAATCAACCAATTTGAATCAAACCGAATTTCTAACATTTAATCAATTTACGAATGAATTAAACAAAATCAATTTCGACAGTTACTTGCAGAACGCTAAAACAGAACTCATCAACAAATCTGTAAGTCTTGTAAAAGCACTAACACAATCAAATGAAATTGTGTATAATGATGAATTTTCTGCAGAAGAATTAACACTTTGGAATGGTTTAATTGAAAGAATCCAAGAGCAAGATAGCAATTTCATTAAACGCATCAATCAAATCCAATTTTTCACGGATCTATTTTCTTTCATTCAAAAAAACTGGATTTTATCATCAGGGCTAAAAGTTGACAGTACTTTTGATTTTTACCAACAGGTTCCAGAATTTTTAACTGCGTTCTTTAATCAAACCGACGACAATATATGGGCGGAATACAATGAAAAAAGCTACCGTGATTTTATTCAATTCACAAGTGAAAATCAGGTATTTAAATTGATATTGATTCAATATTTATCAAATCAAATTTCAAAATTTCAAGACAATAAAAATTTTATAAAATTCCTTAATGAAAATAATATAAACGTTGATAGATTCTTTGATTTAAAAATAGATGGTCAATCACTGAATACTGAGGCTATTTTTTATTTTTTAAATGTTATTCTCAATGAAAACAACTTCAATGTAATCAATCAAATTGATCAAGAAATATCCCAAATAGAATCTTCAAGTTCCATTATCAATTTCCAAATTCAAAATGTTTTAGAACTTATTCAAAAGAAAATCTCTCTTGCCGACACTGTAAATGTCCTAAGCATTGAAAAGGCCTTATTCACTTTTGTTAACAGCACACCACTCACAAGGTCAATTTTAGAATCAATTTCAATGCTGGAGAAACAACTGAAACAGTTCAAAAACAGAGAAATATCGGCATTTATTCAATTGGGAATGGAGATTGGATATTTCAATATCCTGAAACTTTTTATTCAAGACATTCAGTTGCTACTGCCTGTCGGAAAAATTGAATCATTGAAATATTGGTTCAATTTTGCAGACACGGAAGTTCAAGAATTAGAAAATCAATTCAAATTGATTGAAAATCAACTTCAAACGGAAATACACCAGCGAGTTGCAAAACTCTTAGGAGAATTTAAGAAACAAACAACAAACCAATACCCATTTTATCTGAATGATATTGCGGATCAATTTGTGTTTCATACCTGGTTCAATTTTGGCGAAACAATTACAATTGAACCAACTGAACTCAATCTCATTCTGAAAAATCATCTCAATATACTGGATTCTGAGAATGATAATTCTATCCAATCCACTACTTTGGATGAGCAAATTGACAAAGAAGGCGTTGAAACCAATTTAAATTCCGTTGATGCTAATGAAGAAAAAATTTTAGGGGAAATCGATGAAACTTCGGAAGTTGAAAACAAAGAAATTATAGATCAAAAACCGTTCTCTAGAATATTCACTGATTCTATAAATGAGGGAAGTTTCAATTCATCAACTATTTCTGAAACTCAATTCATCAACGAAATCATCGCGTTTATGAATCCCATTTTAGTCGTTTCAAATTTCATTGAAAGCCAAAATTTGATAATCACCGGAATTGAAAATACAAATTCAGCTGTAAATCAATCCTCCGAAAAAAACACAAAAGAGCCAACTACTCCAGAAATTCCAAAACAAAAAGCTGCCGAAAAAAATGAAAATCAGACCGCTGTTCAAGAGTGGATCAATCAATTAGAACTGCAAAATCAATCAGAGGCAATGAGTCTTGTTGACCTCCAATCGGTATTCAATCGGGTGAGAATACAATTCTTTAAGTTCATCAAACCCATTGCAGTTCAAAAGGATCTCCAAAATAAAAGCATATCAAAATTATATGAACTCATATCGGAACAAGAAAATTACTTTAACGATCTTACCAAAAGTCCTTTATATATTAAAACTCCAACGCATTTCAAACTTGTGCTGGAAGGATATATTCAAGAAATTTCAAATATCAATATTGAAGAAATATCATTAAAAAATCACATCATTTTTCTATCTGCATTTGAGCTTTTGATTTTAATTTTAAAAGATTCAATAAACGTTCAAAATCTCTATGACCCCGATATACAAAAGATTCATTCAAAACAGCAGAAAATAATTGAATTTTTTCAAAAACTGATTTCAACACAAAAAGATCAATTCATACCCATTTTAACGGATATCTACTTAACCAAGAATGAATTCGAAATTGCCAAGGAAACGAAAACAATAATTGATATATTTACTAAGAGCCATCATTCTGAACAATTAAATTCGATGCATCCCTTGAATGATCGTAATTTATGGTTTCAAACTGAAATTAAAATAGATACGTCCTCCATATTTAGCGATCAAGCCAATTGGAAATATTTATTTAGCAAAAATAAAGCACCTCTTTTCATTCAAAATCAAAATGAAAACCAATTGATTTCCGAAAATTTAAAGGATTCAGATAAACTATTTTTATTAATCAATCACCCTGATTATAAAAAATGGATGGTTGTAATGGGTCGAAACAATGCAGAAGGATTCTTGGATTTGTCTTCACAGATATCTCTGCAAACAATTATTGAAGCGCAAAATCAAAAGTTCAAAGGATTCAAACACATCCAATTTGATTCTTTTAAAATATTTGAAGCTTTCAAGCCTATTTTAACCTCGTCCGCCCTTTTAAGTTTGTATCAATTAACCAAATTTCAATTTTTACAAACCCAGACACCAATGACGACCATACAAATTGCACAACATTTGTACACCAGTTATTTGTCTGTAGAGAGTGAAAAGACACTCAATGAAATTGTACAAATTGTGCAAATTATCAAAGATAACTTACCATTCTCTGAAAGCGAGGTACAGCTATTCAATCAGATTGTAAATCAACAATTACCCCATCAAATATCACCACCGCAACCCAATTTACTTCAAACAGAAATTGAAAGTAAATCAAGTAAATTTCAAGCAGAAATTGCCACACTTGCCGCCCACACAATCAAATATCCCTCAATATCTGAAATTGAAATCATTCACCAATTTTCTCTCATTGCAAAGGAAATAAAATTACAAAATGATTCGATAAAAGCAGAAATATTGGTGCCAATTTCTACCACAATTTGGAAAAATCTTCATGAATTCCGAAGAACGGGGGTACACAAAAAAGAAACTCAAAAATTCATTCAAAAAATTGTCCGAAATTGGCTTGAATTTAAAGAAATACATTGGACAATCATTCATGGATTTTCATCAGTTGAAAAATGGTTAAAAGAAACGGATGGATTGCTTTCAGAATTTGTTCAACTTAACAATCTAAAGAACATCCATCCTACTTGGAATTACATTAACCAAATCATTAATCAAAAGCCAATTTATCAACTCAATAAAAAATCAATTGCATTTGAAATCTCAAGTGGTCAGCAATTAATTGGTGAAAATGAGAAAACACAATCCATCAAATTGCTAGAAATTGAAGTCATCAAGGAATTGAAAAAGCTCAATCTAACTATTCAGGAGGATTTTGAAATCGTATCTAATAAAGCCATTGAAAATAAGCAAAACAAAGAAGAAGAAGCACTTATTATTCCTATAAAACCCAAAATTCCAAATATTTTAGATTGGGAGACATTGTCAAATTCCGATAAAAACATCGAACAATCGATATTGTCTATATTGCTCATTGAAGGACTTCAACTGAAAAACACAGTACAAATCAGCCAAACAAATCCACTTGGTCTGAATCAATTTTTATCGGGGAAAGCATTTTTTCGAATCATGGGACATAGTTCCATTCCAATGCAAATGATAGGACTCCTTTATGAGGGATATTTTGGTTATGCCATGGGAATGTTGGAAGAAAATTGGAACCAATTTATTGTCCCTCAAAATTCAAAAACACTTTTTGAAAAATTACGGACATTAAGAAGTTTATCAAGCCCTGACGAATCTCCTGCGAATTGGTTCGAGCACGTTCTTCAAAAAGCTGAAAACAATGCAGAATCCATTTTAAATGTTACAAATTTCAGGTTAATCATTGAAGAAATTTCTGAACTGATTTTTCAAAAATTAAAAGGTACATCCTTCTCCCAAAGTCCATCTTCATTGCAAAGAAAATGGATTTCACAATTGTTATTTTTCAAGATAATTCAATATAAAGACAGCGATTCAGAAATAGGAGGATATTTTTCATTATTGACAAGTGAACCAAATAGAATAGATTATTGGATTCATAAAATTTCTGATTATATCTTGTTCAACATTGAAGTTGAATACGATTTTTGGATTCAGTATATTTCACATTTGGGCAATCATTTATCGGAGTCTAATGTATTGACCATATTTCAATTAAGCGAAAGTTTAAAGATATTAAACAAAGAAAGCAAACTCACAATTGAAGACATTTATATCAGACTGCTTCAAAGATTACAAAATAGGGAATTTGAAGAAGCGATTTTGATGGATTTCATACCTGAAATGATTCCTCTTTTTTATGATAATCAATTGAGTAAAACCACTCAATTCCGGGAACTTTCGATGCTTTCAATGATTATGAATGAACGCAATAACATTGGACTTGTAGCTGAAGAATTGTTTATGGAAACGGTGGAAATAGACTCATTATTTGAGAAATTCAAGGATATTGAAAATGCAGAAATTGACACAGAATTATTGCGAGAGATCACTCTGATATTGGGTAAAAACACAGATATAACATCACGATGGATTTTGAATGAGATTGCGATGTCGGATGTTCAAAAATTGCAAAGAATTACAGCGAAAATTCAAGAATCTTATCAAACGAGTACTAAAATTCCAAATTTCTTTCAAACCCTTTTGAATCATCCCGAAGGTGCTGCTGCCATTCAGGAGATCATATTGCCAATAACAATCAATTTAAAGGAAAAACCAAAAAGCGATACCAAAATCAAGCGTGAAATTGAAAACGGAACCAGATTCTTAACGGGTCTTTGCGGATTAATGCTACTTGCACCATTTCTTTCAACATTATTCCGCAGAATGGGACTTTTGGAAAAAAATGAATTTATCAGTGAAATGGAACAACTGAAAGCATACAAAGTACTCATGACCATTCCCAAAATTGACGAAACCGAAACTTTTGAATTTCAAGACCTAATTCCTCGTATTATCACGGGCATTGCCCCAGAAGACACCATCAATTATGTGCCAGAACTCACCGATGAAGAAATCACTGAATTGACAAATTTTTTAAACGCAGTAATTTCTCAATGGCCGGTTATGGCGAATTCAACATTGAGAGGATTTATTGAATCTTTTCTTTTACGAGATGGTAAAGTATGGAAAGCAGGTAAAGTATGGAAAATTGAGGTTAATGGTCATGGGGCTGATATTATTTTACAAACCTTAACTTGGGGATTTGCAACCATGAAATTCCCATGGACCCCTTATATGATTGAAACAGATTGGAAGTCTCCTTAAGGATTCTGAGCAGGAATCTTCTCTTCAACTACATCCTTTTTCCATAAGTTTTTACCTCTCGACTTTTCTCTATCTTCCACCGAACCTTTCATGTCACCAAATTTGGCCTTTAATTTAGACCTTAACAAATATGCCTCTGAATAATTCGGACGCAATGCTATTGCATCTGTGAGTTCAACTACTGCCGTTGCACTGTCGCCAAGCGACATTAAGTTATTAGCCAAATAGAAATGATATTCCGGAATTGTATCTGCAATTTTCTCAATCTCCAAATAAATTTCATTTGCCTTGTCAAATCTTTCCATTCCATCGAAAGCCCTTGCCCTATTTAAAATTAAACCAATATTGTTGGGTTCTTTTTTAAGTCCTTTCTCTGCAAAAGATGCTGCCATTGCACTTTCATCGTTCATTAAGTAATACTCTGAATATACAGCCAACACTTGCGCGTGATCATTTGAATATACCCTAGCCAAATCTAAATTGATTTTTGCAGAATCCATTTTATCTAGGAACAGGTAATTTTTTGATTTTATCAAATAAGCTTCCCATCGATTGTTTATTCGGTGAATGAGTTTATTACAATCGAGAATACTTGCTCTATAATTCTCCATTTCAAAATAAGCACTGGCACGCGATAAAAGGACGATTTGATTTGTATCATTCACTTTTACACATTGATCTAAAAATCTCAATCCTTTATTAAAATCAAGTTTTCTCACATACAGCATTCCCAATTCAAGCCATGCATCATATTCGGTTTCTTTATCGGTTTGAGCCGACTTAAAGTCGTACTCAGCAGAACGATAATCAGATTGTAGAAAATATGACTTTCCACGATATAAATAAGCCTTACCGTACATGGGATCAACTTCAATTGCTTTTGAAAACAATTCGATAGCTTGGGTGAATATTTTTTGTTGGTATAAGATTATCCCTTTGTTAAAATATGCCTCTTTGCAGTTAGGATAATTTGTGATTAATTCATCGTATATCTTCATTGCTTCTTCGTTCTTACCTTTTTGATATAAAACTGATGCTATATCAAGCAACTTTTCTTGGCTTGCATTACCGCAAAATGCTATCGAAATTCCGATTATTAAGGTAAAAAAAAGCTGTTTTAAATTTTTCATGAATTTTTTTGTGGGATAATTGTGGATATCTATGTTTTATTCGAAAATTCTCTTAACTTCGCACGAATATGCAACAAATAAAGAATAAAATTCCATTTGGAAGGATAATTTTTATAAAAGGGTTGGTACTGTCTAGTATTTTATACTTCGGTGCGCACCCAGCATATGCACAAGAAAAACAAGACAAACCTGCAGAAATTAAAACCAAACTCGATGAGGGAAAGGCTAAAGCCGGGAAGTTTAAATCGTTCATCAAAGATTCAATTCCCACATATACCGATGAATTTGGTAATTACCTCAAAAGTTTTCTTGAATACCAAAATAGACTGGATTATTTGGATGGGGTGAATGCTCCTAAACTCAAAAGAAAACCGTCTAACAAGGCCCAAAGAATTGTTGATTTAGAAGCGCAAATAGCGAAGCCTCAAATGTCTGATAAAGAATGGACAGGTAAAGAACTAACACCTTACAATGAAGCAAAACGAAGGAAATCAATGTCCAAAGAAATCTATGGATTTCATGGTTTTTGGGAAGGAAATAAATTTGAAAAATACGACTTCAATGCGTTAACCCGTATTGGTTATATTGGGTATGATATCAACCCCAAAAGCGGTGGATACACAAGTATTCATAATTGGAGAAATACAAATCTACACAAAAGAGCAGCTCAGTATGACGTTGATGTTGACATTGTAGCTGGGCTAAGAGGCTCCAAAAACATCCATGATTTCTTGTTCCAGGCAGGAAGTGAAAAAGTTTGGAATGTTTTTGCTGACTCAATCATCCAATTACTGAACCAACAAAATGCTGACGGAATTGTAGTTGATTTTTACCAATTACTACCAGCCGACAACGCCAGATTCATTGAATTTTTACGTGTTATTCGCTACAGATTAAATGAAGCTTCTGCTCGTTTTGAATTATCTTTGGCATTACCTCCTGTAGATTATGATAAAGCCTATCATCTGAAAGAAGGTTATAATCTGATTGATAGATTTCTCATCTATGCTTTTGATTACAATAACTTCTCAGGTGACAATTGCGGACCAACTGCACCCTTGGTTTCTGCAAAAGCTGACCAAAATTCAATTGATAAAACGTTTAATAATTACATCTCACTGGGTATTAAACCAGATGCAATTGTGATTGTTTTGGGTATGTATGGACAACAGTGGGGGATGTTAAAAGCAGATCCGTACAACCAAAGTTCAAAATTTAACAAGAGTATTTCGCTTTTTGAATTTGAAGAAGATTATGGAGTTAGAATTAAACCAGTATTAGACAATACGGTGCTTCAAAACTATATCTCATTTTCAGATCAATCTGGAAATTGGTTCATTACGTGGGCCGAAAATATCATGTCGCTTTCACTCAAGTGTGACTACATCAACAATAAAGGCACAAAAGGAATTGGATTTTGGCAACTTGGAAACACGGTTAGTCAAGATTTAAACACGCAAAAATTCTGGCCATTGTTGTACAAAAAATTTGCACTCCCAGAAGCCAACATCCCTCAAAAAATATCAGAAGAATTTGGTGAAATTCCATCATCGAATATTGATTCTATTTTATCTGTCAACCAAGCCTTAATCATGTCAGCAGTTGATTTGGCAGAAAATCCGTTCTTGCCAGATAGCCCAGATAGGTCTCAACTAAGTAAAATAAAATCATATGGCTATCAGTATAAAGAAATCATTAAAGCCATAGGTATGTTCTTTACGATTTTATCAGTATGCGCAGTCATTGCTTTGGTCATTGCATTATTTGATGAAAAAGTTAGAATGTTGTTGTTTTATGACCAAGCGTTTTTATTTCTTATTCCCGGAATCATGCTCATCATTACCGTTACTATGAGATTGCTTGGCATCATTTGGAACTCAGAAATGGAATTTATTATCGGAGGATTGGTTGGAATTGCTTGTCACTATTTCATCCAAACCTACTTGAACAAAAGGTCACAGATCAATGATGAAACCCCTTAAGACAATCGTTTTAACCATTGTAATCATCTATTCAGTTACAGGGTGCTCACGTAAAAATTTCTCCCAAGATTTTGTAAATCGATTCATTACCGATACCAATTGGTTATATCAAATGAGTTACAGTCCGTCTTGTAATTTTACGCTGCAATATGGACAACGAGAAATCAAATTTGATAATCTAGGTGGCTCATATTTAATCAAAAGAAACAGAGTGGTTGATGAATATATTTTCACACCCTTAACCAGAGGTCAACTCACCTATTACTCCAAAGATTTGGTAAAGGTACGATTTTCCGATTCCGCAAACTGCGAACTCACTTTTGTAAGAAATATCAAAAAAGATGAGTATTATCTCACTCCTGATTCCATAATTTCCGATCGTTTTGTGATCAATTACATGAATAGAACTTGTATCAGTGATTCTAAAAAACCTGAAATTATATTAAAAGTTCAAGGAATAGAAATTACAGAAGTTAAAACCAACAGAAACATCCAAACCGGTGTTTCACCCACGAAACGAAACAGTGATTAACTGAGTGTGAACTTCAGCACGGAGTTTAAATGGTTTTCAATATGCTGTTCATAATCGGCCTTGGTAATTTTCACCCCCTTTTTTTGCTCGAGTTTGTTTAACCAATCGCAAAATAATTCCGTTTTTGCAAAAACCTCCCTTGGATTTCGATAGTCAAGCGATTTCTCAAAAACCTCGATCATATTTCCTAAAGTAGATACCTTGGGGGATACAGCAGCACGCAAACAATTCATGGTAGAAGTTTCAAACGATGTTAAATATTTGCTATGTACTTTTCTCAAATTCAACACCCTTAAAGCCCAAAATTTGACAGATAATGGTAGTTGCGAAAAGTCTCTCATGGCAATATCCTTCAAACGCTCTTCACTCGAAAATCGATTCGCAGGAATAAATTGACGCCACATTTTAATCTTCTTTTCAATGGTGTTGTTTTCAAAAACAGGCAACAAATAAGGTTTGATGAGTTGTGGTAAAATTGTATCCAACAGTTCCATCGCAAACTGAGAATCGTCGGCATCTGCATCAGAATTATAGATTAATTTCGAAATAATTTGCATTTCTTTCGGACTATATTGCCATGCCAACAATGTAAATAATTGATTGATTAATAATTTTCGAGTTTGTATTAAACTCAAATACAAATAATATTCTGTAATTGTTCTTCCTTGTATATCATCTATTGTAATATCAACCCAAACCAAAGATTCACCCAAATTCATGAGCATTACATTATGTTTGGTTTCAAGCGCCTCATTTACCACATTGTCATTTGATTGGTGCTTCGATAATACTTCAGATTTAAGCAAAACAGGCGCTGCTAAACCCATTTCTAAGATCGACTCATAGTCTAATTGCGTTGAATCAATTCTGTTCACAGCATTTATTTGACTCGTTAAAGATGTTAACCAAAGGTTTTTGATTACGTCCTTTGACGAAAGAAATTGGTTTGTCTCTGGCTCAACTTTATCCAATTGAGCGCTTTGATTAGCGAGTTCTACTTTCTGTGATGCGTCTTGGAGGAAATTTGCCAATCGCTTTTGATACAATGATGCGGCTTGTTTTACAATGAACATCCAAAACACCACAATCACAGCCACAGAAACAACCACTTTAATCACAAAATCAATCTTCACTGCTTCATTATCTGAAACGCCTCTCGCCACGAACAATAAATATGCCCCCCCTATCACAGTTGCTATTTGGCCAACCATGCCTTCTAAAGCCGTTTGAAGTCCAACTTTTTCCTCCGGCTTTGCCACTTGTAATATTATTCTGTTTGATGGAACATCAACCGTTCTCCTAAAAACCCTTTCAAACCATTTAATACTCAAAACAAAGAAGAAAAGTGTTGCCTCCGTTGTACCAAAAATATAAAACAACAAAACTGTAATCAATGTGGGCAGAAACAAAATGATTGAAAACAATCTTAACGACTTTTGAGTGCCCAATGATTTTATCAAACTTGCGGACAGGAGTGACCCAATTAACTCCCCCGATTTTACCAATGCAAAAAACACAGAAACAATTTCAGAAGATTTCCAACCTTTTAGTTTTGCAATTGATTTAACCGAAATGAGATAAGTGTAATCTACCCAATATAGCAGAATCACCGATATGGACGTAGAAATGATGATCAGCCTAAAAAACGGCATTTGCCAAAGCGACTGAATGCTAATTTTATTTGAGAGTGAGTATGTAGATTGGCTGCCCTTCGAACGTATGTATCCCAATACACTCAAAAAGAGTAATGGAATAATCGAAATTCCCGCAACTACAAACAATTCTGATGCACCAAAGAGTTCAATCAACGTTGGTGCTGTTAAAAATGCAAAAATCGCGGCAATTGTTTCACCTGCTCCTAATTTCGCCAGCCATTTCTTACCTGTTTGTATTCCAAGTATTTGAAAACAACTTGTTGAAATATTCAATGTAAAAATATTTCCAAACGGTATAATGAACGTAAATCCCAATACCGCTACAATTTTTTTATCGACAAAAAATGTGCTTCCAGAATTCAGGATGTATAAAAGCAACATCAAAAAGCAAAATGAGAAAATTGTAAATCTTTGTGCAAAGACTGCCCCATTGTCGCGCTGTACCTTTTGAAATAACTTTAACAACAATATCCCTCCAAGACCAGAACTCAGATATGCAAAAGGCAACTGATTTATAGGTAAGCTTTTCAGCATCACACCATAAGCTGCAACAAAAAAATATGCACTTGCCAATCCCGTAAAAAACGACTGTAATATTAACCGCTGCAACAACCAACGCTTCTGAGGATCCAGATCACCAAATACAAAGTTATTGATTGAGAATTCGCGCATTAAAAATAAAAATTCATTGTACCATGAAAATTTCTACCTGGTTGAGGGACAAAAGAACTTTGAGATCCAGTTGCGGTTCTAATACCAGGAGAAATATATTGCTGGTCTAATAGATTGTTCACTTTAAATTGAAAAGTAATGTACTTAGAAATATTCACGTTCAATACAGAATGAATTAATAAGAACGAAGGAATTGTACCTACCAAATTCTTTGGCAATGTTGTTCCTGGACCTGTGTATTTTTCACCTACATAATTTGCCAATAATTGAAGATGCACCTTTTGTTTGAACAAATAAATTCCAAATCCTGCGTTAAACGAAAATAATGCAATGTCGGCAGTTCGAAGCAATGAGTCTTTCCCATTTCGAAGCGGAATCGTATCAAAAATCTGTGAATTATTTGCGGTTGCATTACAAAAAAAGTCCATCTTGTTGTTCAAATGATATTTTATTGACAATTGAGCCCCCAAAACACTACCAACTCCCGGTGAATTGGTATACTGATCTTTACTACTTATTGTTTTACGAATTACAAGTATGTTGGTATACTCAGATTTGTATGCGCTCAAATCCACATTTAATTTATTGTTAAAAAATGACTTACTCGCAGAAAACTCATAATTAATCGCTTCTTCTGGATGCAAATCTGTAGGCAATTCCCTAGTTACCGAAGTAGAAAATTTCGTAAAACTTGGGAATGCAAAAATTGCCTCTGAGTAAACTAGTTTAAAAACCCATGAGCCCGGATAATAAACCGCCGAGATTCTCGGATTGAACTTACTGTAACCTGCGTCAGAATTTTCTGATACTACGTTTTTATCCCAACGACCACCGAACGAAAAATTAAATTTCTTTGCTGGATTCTGATAACTCAACTGAGAAAAAGTAGCCAAATCAAATACTGCCAAATTATTACCTCCTTTTGCGGAAGGTACCGTTCCAAATAATATCGCGTTATCTGATTCTGAGGTTGTCAAATAATTAGATTGAAAAACACCATTTCGAATTTCCAAACCTAACAAGAAATCCCATTTCTCATTGATGATGTATTGGGTTCTGAACTCATCTCTAAATTGTTTACACTGCTCAAAATACGCTGTTCTCTTCCAAAACGGTAATTTATTGATGAGTAAACTATCAAAGTTTAATGATCTTTGAGCGTACCCGTTGAACGTAGTCAATCTTGAATTTTGACCAAAATCTGATATTCGGAAATATGCTGCGTTGTAGAAGAACCATTTGTCGCCCAATCTTTTTGTATACCTCGAAGAAATAAATTGCTGTCGTACTTGCCAATTGGTAAAATTTGAGTTCACTGAGAAATATTTATCGATGTAGTCCGGACCAGCTCCCTCATTCCTATCCGTTAATTGAGCTTGTAAAATCAAATCGCCCAATGTAACCTTAAGCATAAGATATTGCCCAATTGAAGGATCTTTGAATTTACGAGGATCATCTCCTTTTCCAGTAGAACCAGGCAATCGAGGTATTTTATTATATTCCGATTGATCCAGATTCGACGCTTTGTCTATTGCCGCTTGAGTTGGAATTAATAAAGTTGAATCCGGTGTGTAAGTAAACAAAGTATTGGTTGGATCATAGCGCTTTATTAACGAATCTATATATCTCTTATTTTTCTGTGTTCTGATTTTAGAAAGAGATTTTTTATACCAATCTTTACCGAAATCATCCTCTGTCCATTTACCATCCCAGTTTGAATATTGACTTAAATTATTTTCATCAGAACTAAAATATTTCCCTACCGCTTGTATGGTGATTCCGTTTTTTAATTTCACGGCACCTGTCATTTCCAATAACTTGGTATTAAAACTACCTGCATTTATTTGTCCCGACAAATATTTTTCTGTTTTGGCTTCTTCTTGACTAATGTCTTCTGTTACCTCTTTTTTAAATAAATCAGTTGGATCTTTTGTAATAATATTGATTACCCCACAAAAAGCATTCGCCCCGTAAAGTGATGACGCAGGACCATAGATAATCTCCACTCGCTTCACCGATTGAATTGGCAATTGTTTGCCCATAAAGGCAAACTGAGTATACATTTCATTGTCTTCAACACCGTCTACCAAAATCATCGTTTTATCCGTATTATTGGCCGAACGATACCCTCTTTGGTAAAAAGTAGTTCCAATTAATCCATTGGTTCTCGATACATCAAAACCCGGTATATCATTTAATAAATTCTCCAGACTTTGGTATCCCCTATTTAAAATTTCTTCAGCTGTAATTACATGAATGGTTGCAGGAGCAAGTTCAAGTTTCTCCGCTTTTTTTGAAACCGAGGTAATGGTGTTAGAAGCTAATTGCGTTTTTACAAAATAAAATTGATTCTTGTAGCGATCTGGATCATCTACTGCAGGTTCATAATTGTCTCTCAAGACCAAAATATTCTGAATCACTTCCCTCGCTCTGTAAACTGAATCAATGGCTAAAAATACTTTAGCTTTGAAAGAAAGTGCCACTATTTTCTCTTCTCTGTTATACCCTTCAATCTTTAAACAATGCTCAATTGTGTCTAAACAATTCCAAAATCTACCTTCATCATATGATTCCTTTACATATTTCAAACCAGCAGCGCAAAGATTTTGAGCACTGGAGGTTTGAACATTCAAAACGAATAGTAATATTGTCAGTATTTTACGCATTTTCGGCATTTTTAACATTGTTATATTTTACTTTTTTACTGCTGAAAATAATTTTTCTAACGAGAATATATTGAATTTCACAGTTTTATCTTCACTACAAGTTAACAATCCCTCGATACCATTTTCTGAAATCCAATTCGAACCGTATATCCAAGAATCATGTGCGTATATTTTCACTATGTTCGTCATACTCGTCAAATCCTCTAACTTAAATAATTTAATTTGATGATCGTAACTAGTTGTAATAATGATCGTTGACTTGTTTAAATTTTCTACTACTTGAATTCCAGATATTTGTGAGTTGTGAATTTTATTATGGTATTCAATTTTATGCTGCTTGTTCACAATGCACAAATCGCCTCTCCTGCTTCCTAAAATAATTAAATCGTTTCTTACACCATTTGAATTTTTTGAATTTTTAGGGACAGTAACACTGTGATCAAATGAAATCGATGTAATGGTGAATTCTGTTTTGAGGGAAACGGTTTGCACTAAATTCGCACTTGAAAGATTTGCAGGGACATCATATGATTCAAGCACATTATTCTTGGCCAGATAAAGTGTATTTCCTGAAAAGTAAAAGGCTGACACACCTTTGATAATTTTACCAACAGAACTCATTGTTACTTCGGTAAATGTACCATTTGATAATATGTAAACATTGGAACCATGTGCCACCATTTTACTTAAACCTTTCACAACTATATTCTCTCTTACGCGTCTTTCAAGCACAGGTACATCACCACTTAGTTTGTATAAATCTAAACGACCATTACTGAATAATACATAGAAACCAGAACCGTTTGAATTTGAAGCAATCGACAATACATTATCGGGTCCAAGTTTGGTAGATTTCATGTTTTTAAATTGTCCATTGTCGATTTGAGAGCAAACCAAAACATTTTTTTCATCTACAGAAACAACTCTTTTTGCAGCACTCAAATAATCAAAGTGTTTGACTGCACCCAAATGTGTTGTCATGGTATTGTTGTATGCAATGGATTTATTCCAATTCGACCAAAGAGCCACAATTAATGAACTATTTTTGATATGTAAACTATCTGATTCTTTGGCCTTTTCATAGGCATCAATCGCCGCTTGTTTGCTTCTATCGTAATTCTTCTGAACAAAATTATTAATGGCTGACAATGCCAACGCTTCGATATCTGCAACCTTTCTGAGATTATTAGCTTCAATTGTTTTCTGTTCGGCTTTGAATTTTTCAGACTCGGCACGTTTTTTCTCCATTGTTGCAGTATCGGCACTTCTTCTCGCGCTAATTGCGCTTAATTGAGCTTCTCTGGCACTTCGTTGGGCATCCAATGCACTTCGCTGTGCTTCGATTTCTTTGAGTCTCGCGTATTCAGCTTTGCTTCTTGCATCAGACTCAGCTGCTCTCGCGGTTTTCTCAGCCGCCTTTGCTTTAATTGCCAAATCTTTTGCTTTATCTCTTTCAAATGCAGCAATTTTTTGCGCTGCGGCGGCCTTGTCTTTTTCGTTGTATGCCCAAAACGCCAAACCAACTGCTACCAAAGCAACAGCCGAAATACTCAAAGCAAATACCCTTGCTCTCTTTAATCTTGCCTTTTGTTGATATTCTTTAAATTGATCTTCACGCAATTGTTGATCGATTGAATAATCTAGAAACAACATGGTTCTGCTGAAACTATCATTAATTCTTCCTGCCCACAATTCATTGGGATTATTTTCGCTTTTCCATTTTATGGCTAAAGACAATTCAGGATCTCGCCATAACCCACCTTTTCTTTGTTCATATTGATCAGCTGCCTCACACAACCTTAAATACATTTGAATGGATTCACTTTCTTCCTCAACCCAATGAACCAAACGCTTCCAAACCCGCATCAAACTCTCATGAGAAATATCCAATATGCTTTGCTCCGTTAATTCATATTGATGGGGGGGCATTAAAAATGCCCTACTTTCTGTTCTAAATAAAGTAGAAACCAAAACAATATCTTCAAACGATGCATGCGTAAGTTTCATTACCTCCGAAATTTTCGTTGGACGTCTAATGCCTCTATTATCAGATCCTCTGTCTGTTAAGGTTTTGAAAATTGACTTACACAACAATTCGTAATGCTGATTTTCAGTTTTAGGCAATTCTACAAACGCCTCTTCTGCATGCAATGAAAGTGCTTCCTTCATTGTTCCAATGGCCTCGTAATGATCTATATCTATTGGTCCAGTTTTATCACTATTTTTCTCCCAATAGTCCCATATTCGCATCAAAGCGTGCTGTAAAATTGGCAATTGATCTGGGTTATCTCCTACATCATTGAGTAATCGGTTTACCAACCCCGGCGTTATTTCACCATTTCCAACAGCAATCGGTCCTTCAATTGCCTCGCGGGTTTGATCTCTCGTCATTCTTGGTACCAAATAATGTCCATCATTGATGGCTTCTGGTAAACCTTTGAAACTGGTACAATCTCCCAAGAAGTCAGATCGCATTGTAAACACAATGTAGATTGGGAAATCTGTTTGCTCTGCCGTTTTTAACAACAAATTGATGAATGCTGTTGAATCTCTGAAGCCATCCTTTGCATTTTTTTCGAATTCTGAAAATCTAAAGATTTCTTCAAATTGATCAATGAGAACAAGTAAATGTTCTCTTTTGTCGGTAATATTTTGTTTGTAATATTCTATTAATCCTTGATTACTCCGTCTTAAAGTTGTCTCAATTAAATCAGAGTACTCAATGGATTCAACACCAATTTTATCTAAGATACCAGTGCCACTATGATTGAGTGCCTTGGCCATGTTGCCAATTGGATTAGTACCCGGCCTAAATGTAACAGTGCGCCAATGCGACCCCGCTCCAGCCATGAATCCACCATATAAAGACGGTAATAAGCCTGATTTTACCAAAGATGATTTTCCACTGCCCGATGTTCCAATTACACCCAGAAATCGATTCTTTCGCAGTTTTCTAATTAAATCATCGACTTGCTTTTCACGTCCAAAAAACAAGATGTTTTCATCTTCTTCAAACGACCGCAATCCAGGAAAAGGATTCGATATTTTGAACTCATCGATGATTATTTTATCCAGTTGCTGATCCATCCTTTTATTCCTTCTGTGTCTATATGATCGATACAATTGAATACAATTGCATCTTTCGACGTAATTTCAAATTTTCTTTCATTTCTCGGCAATCCCAACAAAATGGCTTTTGCAGGTTTTGGTTTTTTTCTGCCATATGCTGGAATTCTTAACAAATCTCTCAATCTCGACTGTAACCACAATTCAGAACCATTGCCGAAATATAATACAACTGCATCACAATGCTTGAGATTTTCAATATGCTTATTCCTGATTTCTGTTTCATCAGTGCCATCAACTGAAGTAACAACATCACAACCCAACATTTTCAATTGACTCATGACAGGTTGCACCAAAGCTTGATCGAATATATCATAAATGAGGTATATGACTGCCTTTCCAAACATCATATTCCCCTCTGTTAATCGCTGCTCTTTCTCAATTTTAATCCGTTTAATGGTGTCGTCAACTACCGACTTGCAAACTTCCAAATCCCCAACTACAACCTCTGCATTTCCAATTCCCTTCATCGACGAACGAATATCTTCAATCAATATTTTTTGACGCTCATCACTAGCCACAACGTTTTCAGGTATCCATATAATTCTACGTCCACCTGTTTTTGACATAATTTCATCGGCAACATCATTTTGGATTTCATTCATCGATCGATTAGAACCCTCAGGTACAATACCAAAGTCAGAACCTAAAATATGTATAGACAATGCTGCTTGATTGATGTTTTGCATCGCCTCCGCATAAACAACAGGCATCTGTGCTGTCAACGGCTTTTTTGGTAAAACGTTATGCCCATTGTCTATCAATTCTCGTTTCAGAACATCCCGATAAACCAATGAATCATTGCTTGTTTCAGCCAAATAAATTGTTAAACCATTCCCCGTAGTTGCTGCACCTTCACCACCTAATTGTCCCGATAATTTTAAAAATTCCGAAATGTCATTTGCCAAATCATCTAACTTTCCCCAATATTGTTTCTCCGTTTGGTTTAATAAACTTGGAGAAAACTCTTTAACATTACCAGATTCAACGTCCCTCTCAAAAAAACAATATTCTAAATTTTGCTGTATTAAACTAGGATGTAAATCCTGCTTAACCCCATTTTTTAATACTTTAAAGACATATGGTAAGCTGCTCACCTGAATCACTTTACCTTCGTTCCGCTGCAAACAAAACTGTTCTAGTTCTGAAATTCCACCTTCTCCACGAATATACCATTTCGATAAAATTGGAATAATTAGAGCGTATTTGGAAGCATCAGCATCTGGTTTTTCAATAATGTTACCTATTGATTCAGTTTCATCTACATGAATCATAGGCTTCCTGCCAATTAACTGTGTGAGCCTAATTTCGAGCGACTTCCTTAACTCAGTGACCCATCCCTCCTCTCCGTTGGGGAAATTTTGATTATCTAACGGTGAAAAAGAAATTAATATGTCGTATTCAAATTGCACTTTAATAATTATTTGGAAGGATGTCAAATGTAATAAATATCCCTAAGAAATGAATAAAAAATATGGTATTTTTTGTAAACTGAAACTACAAACAAAAAGCCCCAATTATCTTGGAGCTTTCACACTATTTTTATGTGGAGGATAACGGAGTCGAACCGATGACCTCTTGCATGCCATGCAAGCGCTCTAGCCAGCTGAGCTAATCCCCCATTTTGCAATACAAAGATACATTATTTTGTATCAAAACACTTTTTATTTCAAGCATTATTGTATTTCCTTTGCATCATGTTAAATACCATTCTCCTTGTAGTTGGAATTATTTTTGGCTTGATTTTAATCATTGCCGCCTTCCTTCCAAAACAATCAATCATTACCCAATCGGTTGATATTCAATCTGGAATACAAAAAACATTCGATTATGTAAAGCATATTAACAACCAACATCACTACAATAAATGGGTTATGGCTGATCCAAATGCCGATTTTCAAACATCCGGTACTGATGGTCAAGTTGGATTCATTCTATCATGGAATAGTCAGAATTCCAATGTAGGTGAAGGCGAACAAGAGATTTTGGCAATCAACGAAAATCAACATATTCAAATTGAAATCAGATTCAAACGCCCTTTCTCAGGAACTTCATATCAAAACATTACCTTTCAATCACTTAATGAGGCTTCAACAAAAGTAACCATCACATTTGAATCCACTTCAAAATACCCTTACAACCTTCTTTCCGTACTCATGTCAAACGTGCTGAAAAAAGATATGGGTGTTACCCTTGGAAATCTAAAAGCCCTTTTGGAATCTTGATGAAAAAAATTCTGCTTGTTTGTTTTATTACAGTTGCATTAAATGCATGTGTTGACACCCAAAGTCCCTCACAAATCAAAGAAAATCAATCAGAAACCGCAGATTCCTCAAAAGAAATAACGGATACAACACTTGCAATTGTCCCTCAAAATCCAATTAAACCTTTTTCGAATCCTGTGATGCTACCCAATGGGGCGAGTATAGGTAATGTGCTAAAAGCTTATTATTTAACGGGGCAATTCAAGAAAATGCTTCCATTTATGATCATTAAAAATGGCGACAACAATGCGTTCCTCAAAAAAATTGAAACACTGGATTGGGGTTACCCAATCAAACTCACCAATTGTGAGTGGTTAAATGATTCTGAATTTACAATTTACTACAACGCCACTATCAACAACACTCAAAAACTCGAAATTTATCGGGGGAAACGTATCAACGATACAGCAAAATTGTATTTCAATTGCAGAGCAAAAAATCCATTTGTATCCGATTGATCTACAAACCTAAATGCTTCATATACAGCATAGCACATGCTTCAGCATCACTTAATGCATCGTGATGATTCAAATGAATATCATACTCATCACACAATTTCTTCAAACCCTTCTTGTAAATCACATATGTGCATTTTTTCACGAACTTTGGTTGAGGTAGTTGATAGTAATTCAACGTTTTCGTTAAACATGAAAAATCAAATTTCCCATTGTGCGCAACCACCGTTTGTCCTTCAAAAAAATGAGAAATATCATCCCATATTTCATCGAAAGTAGGGGCGTTTTTCGTATGCTGTGCAGTTAATCCATGCACCTTCGTATTCCAATAATTGTACTCATTGTTTGGTGGCTTAACCAACAATGATATTCTTTCGGTCACTACTCCAAACATCACCCTCACCAAGCCAATCTGGCAAACACTCGCACCATCGCTGTTCGCAGTTTCAAAATCAAGTGCCGTAAAAATATGACTCATGAACAATTAAATTTTCTTCGCTCTTTTTTTGGGGGATATTAAACTATCGGCAGGATATTGACGTTTCATGCTATCCAATAAACCATGAGCCCACAATTGAAATTCTTTTTTCTGTAATTCAGTCAATTGAGCGTCCTTGTGAATTAACGTATAACTCTCTAAAGGCATCTCTCCCTCTTCAATTTCACCCAAGCATTCCTCAATTTTATGGTATTGCTTCCAAGGTCTGTATTTTTGGAATTCATAAATGTTAAAGTGCTTTTTTCCATCTTCAATATGTTCTGCTAACCACCATTTTACTGGCTGAATTTTTGAATACCAAGGGTAGTTTGTATGATTCGAATGACAATCGTAACAGCTTGTTCTCAGAATGTTTTTAACCGTATTAGAAGTGGGATACATCTTAAAAATTTCTGGATCCTTCTGTGGATTTTCAAAATTCACTGTCTGATCAACATTCATCTCAGAAGGAATCAATTGAATCAATAAAAACAAGGCAATTACACCCCAAAATATTTTCTTTAACATAATCTATTGACCCAAATCTCGGTATTTTCTTTGAGAATATGAAATACTTTCTCAAATCCTTCCTCTCCACCATACCAAGGATCAGGCACATCTGCCCCTGGGTTAGCTGGATCTAATTCGCGATATACCCTAATTTTGCTTTTTTGTGCTTCTGAGTTACACATCCTCAAAACCTGCTGATGCACAGATTGATCCATCGTGAATATGATATCGAACGTATTGAGATCCTCATGGTTAATTTTACGGCTAATGCTCGGAACACGAATTCCGTGTTTCTCCGCATTGCGCTGTGTTCTCGAATCAGCCGATTCACCATCGTGCAAGCCATTCGTACCGCAAGAATCCAAATAAAACAAATCCGACTTACCCAAACGATCAATCTCATGTTGGAACAGAGCTTCAGCCAATGGACTTCGGCATATATTACCCAAACAAACAAAAATTATTTTTTGCATCTTTCAAAGATACAGTAAGCAACTTATTTGATCGGAATTTCTTTGATTGTTCCCTGCGGGGTAACCAAATACACCTCCTTGGTGTCTGTGCCCTTTTCGTATTTCACAACTGTATTCACTGGTGCTACTCTCCTGTATTTTACCTCTAAGCTATATACGAATTGGATGCCAGGTTTTAAAGGCGAAGGATTAATGATCGCATCAAATCCATCAGTTGATACTTGGTTGTAAAACAAAGTATTGCGACTCACTGGATTAGAACCAATTTTTAATGCGTCAGATGAGCTTTCATCATCAATTGTGCTCACTGCAAGGGGTTGATAACGTACGTAGCGATCAGTAGGAAAACTTTGATTCTGCTGTTCCGTCATTGTTCTGTAACATGTATCAAGTTTAATTCCCATATTGCTCAACATTTTGAGTTTCTTCAACAAAACAGCATTCGCTTTTTCTCGAATCATTGTGTTCGCATGATCCGTTGAATCATATTGATATTCAACTTTAATTAAATCATAAATTTCACATTGAGCTGCCATTGAATACAACTGGTCTAAATGTGCTGGGTCGTGATAACGAACATGAATGTTCTTTTGCATTTCAAAACCTTTTGGAACTTGAATATAAGATTTGGAGAATGTACGTTTTTCTCTGTCAAAAATTGGAACCAAGGCAATCATGTCTAAATAAAAATTGTCTTTTTTTACCCCTATTTTAGAAGCCAAAGCAATGAATTTATTCACTCTATGTTGCAATAAACTATCGAGTTCTGCTACTTTCTTGCCCGCTTGGTTGATATGAAATATTGCTGTGTAGTTTTGAGGTGTGGCATTATATAAAATATTCACCTTCACAACATGCTCATTCCCCGAAGTGTAGGTGCTGTAAGTATTCGTAATTTGCGACATCATGGCGTTGTCGGCGTAATTTGGCTGAGCACCTTGATTGTAATTGTAACCAGCTGCAGCAGGTGTGGCCATTGCTTTAGATTTGCCTTGCTTGTATGACTGACTTTGCTCAAAACGGTTATTTTCATTGTATTGTAAATTCCCGGATACTTGAGCAAAAGCTCCTAACACAGTTGCAAAAAATGCAACAAATACATATAATTTTTTTCGCATAATTAAGAAACGTAAAAGGATAATGAAAAGTTACAATTGGCAACAAACTTAGTAAACCAATTCACCCCATGCAGCACTCGATATGGTGAGTTTTTTGCCACTATGTGGCTCTACATATCCAATAATTTGAGCATCAACACCAAATGATTTGGAAATTTCAATCATGGTTTCTGCAGATTTTGGATCGGTGTATATCTCCAATCGGTGGCCCATGTTAAATACTTGAAACATTTCTCTCCAATCTGTTTGACTTTCTCTTTGAATCAAATCAAACAATGGTGGAATTGCCATCAAATTGTTTTTTACCACATGAACATTGTCGGCAAAATGCAAAATCTTGGTTTGTGCTCCGCCCGAACAGTGTATCATGCCTTTTACAGATGAACGTCCACACTCCTTGAAAATCTGCATCACAATTGGGGCATAGGTGCGTGTTGGCGACAATACCAATTTTCCCGCATTCAACGGTGAATTTTCAACCGAATCTGTAAGCTTCATGCTTCCACAGTAAACTACTTCCTCCGGTAAATCAGTGTTATATGATTCAGGGTATTTTTCTCTGTAAATTTTTGAAAACACATCATGGCGGGCGCTCGTTAATCCGTTGCTGCCCATTCCTCCGTTATATTCCGTTTCGTAGGTAGCCTGACCGTAACTTGCAAAGCCCACAATGACTTGTCCTCCAGCAATATTTGCGTTGTCAATAACATCCGAACGTTTTCCGTTTGCTACCAAAGTAGAATCTACAATGATTGTTCTCACCAAATCTCCAACATCGGCGGTTTCACCGCCTGTTGAATGGATCACAATTCCATGTTCACGCATGGTTTGGCAGAACAGTTCACTTCCCTCAATCAATGCTGAAATAACTTCACCTGGAATCAAATTTTTGTTTCTTCCAATGGTGCTCGACAATAAAAAAGGACCAGTAAAACCTGCACACAACAAATCATCGGTGTTCATGACGATGGCATCTTGAGAAATGCCTTTCCAAACCGACATATCGCCAGTTTCTTTCCAATAAACATAAGCCAAACTGCTTTTGGTTCCAGCTCCATCAGCATGCACAATGGTACAAGCCTCAGGATCATTGCTCAAATAATCAGGAATTACTTTGCAAAATGCCTTAGGAAACAATCCTTTATCGATGTTTTTTATGGCCTTGTGTACATCCTCTTTCTGAGACGAAACCCCGCGCTGCGAATATTTATCAGACATGCCACAAAGATAGTGAAATGCAAATCTTTTCGCTAATTTTGAACCAATGAAAATCATTTCTTACAACGTTAATGGAATCAGAAGCGCCCACTCAAAAGGCCTTTACGACTATCTACTCGATCAAGGTGCAGATATCGTTTGTTTTCAAGAACTTAAAGCACTTCCTGAGCAAATTGATCAAACTCCGCTCGAAAATATGGGCTATCATTGTCATTGGTTCTCTGCTCAAAAAAAGGGATATAGCGGCGTAGGAATTATTTCTAAAGAAAAACCCAACCATGTTGAGTATGGTTGCAATCACGAACTTTTTGATTTTGAGGGACGTGTGATTCGGCTCGATTTTAACTGGGGAAGTGTCATTTCAGCCTATTTCCCTAGCGGCACCAGTGGCGACGACCGTCAAAATATCAAATTTGACTTCCTCAATTATTTCTTCGACTATACCCAAAACCTAAAAAAAGACATTCCCAACTTAATTGTTTGTGGAGATTATAACATTTGTCACCAAGCTATCGATATCCATGATCCAGTAAGCAATAAAAACAGCACGGGATTCCTTCCTGAAGAACGTGAGTGGATGACAAAATGGTTCGAATCTGGATTTACCGACGCATTCAGAAATTTAAATCCTGAACCCCACAATTACACTTGGTGGAGCTTCAGAGCAAATGCAAGAGCCAATAACAAAGGCTGGAGAATTGATTATGTGAGTGTGAGCAATGAACTTTCAAACACGCTTATCTCATCGGGAATTGATCCGGATGCAAAGCACTCAGATCACTGTCCAACATGGGCTTCATTGGCAATAGGCGATTGATTTTTTCGGCATCAATCCCAACATTCCATGAGCAGTAAATGTCCCTCCAAATAAGAAATTTCAATAAAACCATCCTCGGCAACTTTATTAGAACTTCCGGTTCTATTGGGCAGCGTAAGTGATTCGTTATTCAAATTGTATTGCAAATTTTTCGTAGTGATTCCAGTGGCACTTCCAACCGGGAAAATCGACAATTTGGTGTCTTTTAAATACCATTTTTTGAAGGACTTAGGTAGCATGAAAACCCGAGAATAATCGTCGAGTAATCCAAGGGTAATTTTGCCTGAAAATTGAGAAAGTGTAAACACATTGTTAAAATGGTGATCCTGTCTCAATCCAGTGGCCCAAACAATATTGGCCGCAGGAAAACCCTTTTGAATCAGATATTGAATGCCTTTTTGGAGATCGGTATAATCCTGATCTGGTGCATGAATTTTCTCCACATGGGTTAAATGTGGGTAATGTTCCAACTGAACATCGATGCTAGAATCAAAATCGCCCAACCAAGCATCAAATTTGATATTCATTTCCAAAACACGCTTTATGGCACCATCTAAAACCAAAACAAAAGGCGACCATTCCATGAGTTGATCGAGTAACTCTTGTGAACACTGCATTCCATTTGCAATAATCAATGCAGGTTCTTGGTCGTCTCTAACAATATGATGGGAACTCATGATGCAAAAATCTGTGTTCTGGTACGATTTTTTTCGCTTTTCAACAAAAATACCTGAATAAAAGAAATTTTAGTGCGAATTTTGAATCAACATTTACGTTATACATTCATGAAACCACAAATTCTTTGGGCCGACGATGAAATTGATTTACTTAAACCCCACATTTTATTTTTGGAGGGAAAAGGATACGAAGTTACCAGTGTAAATAGCGGGCGAGATGCGATTGATGCCATCAAAAAAACGGAGTACGATTTGGTGTTTCTTGATGAAAACATGCCTGGAATCTCAGGCTTGGACGCACTTGCACAAATCAAACAAGATCGTCCCCACATTCCTGTTATCATGATTACCAAGAATGAGGAAGAGCACATCATGGAAGAAGCCATAGGGAGTAAAATTGCAGATTACTTGATAAAACCAGTAAATCCCAATCAAATTTTACTCAGTGTAAAGAAAAACCTGGATGAAAAAAGATTGGTTAGCCAAAAAACAACCCAAGGATATCAACGTGAATTCATGCAAATTGGCATGACCGTTTCCGATAAGTTAAACTTTGAAGAGTGGAAAGAGGTCTATAAAAAATTGGTTTACTGGGAAATTGAACTCGATCAAACCAATGAAGATGGCATGAAAGAAGTGTTTGAAACTCAAAAATCTGATGCAAATCGCAACTTCTGCCGCTTTGTTAGCGACAACTACAACAGATTGGTAAACAAACAATCTGATGAAGTCATCATGAGCCATAATCTATTCAGAAAAGTCGTAAATCCATTATTAGATGGCGATTTACCTGTGGTGATGGTACTTCTCGACAATCTTCGTTTTGATCAATGGCGTGCTATTTCTGAAACCTTGGGCGATAATTTCAGGGTCGATAATGAAGACATTTACATGAGTATCCTTCCAACAACCACACAATATTGCCGAAATGCAATTTTTAGCGGAATGATGCCTTTGGATATTGAAAAAACGTTCCCAGATAAATGGAGCAATGATGAAGATGAGGGCGGTAAAAACCTATATGAAAAAGAGTTTTTGGAAGAACAGTTGAAGCGTTTACGTCGTGATATCAAGTTTGGTTACACCAAAGTAACCAACTTAGACGGTGCCAAAAATTTGGTTGACCAAGTTCCAAACATGCTCAACAACAAACTCAACGTAATTGTATACAACTTTGTAGATAATTTCTCTCATGCAAGAACCGATGTTCACATTGTGAGAGAACTTGCAGAAAATGAAGCGGCATACCGAAATGTGATGGCAACATGGTTCAAACATTCTCCTCTTTGGGAAGCCCTTCAAAGAATTAGTGAAAAGCCTTGTAGGTTGGTCATTACCACCGACCACGGAAGTATCCGTGTGAAAGATCCTATTAAAATTGTGGGCGATAAAAATGTAAATACAAACCTTCGCTATAAACAAGGTAAAAACATTACCTACAATCCGAAAGAAGTTTTTGAAGCCAAAAAGCCACAAGAAATCTACTTACCGCTACAACACTTGAGCAGTTCTTTCGTGTTTGCCAAAGAAAATGATTTCTTCGCTTATCCTAACAATTATAATTATTACGTGAACTATTACAAAAACACCTTTCAACATGGAGGTATAAGCCTTGAAGAAATGTGTTGCCCAATTGTAACCCTCACTGCGAAACCATAGAATTTAAAGTTGAAAGTTTATCGTTTAAAGTTTCTTGAACCCTCATAAACCTTGATAATTTAAAGTTGAAAGTTTAGAGTTTAAAGTTACGTTTCCAGAGTTTAATGTTCCAACAACCCTCATAAACTTTTATAAACCTTCATAAACCCTCATAAACCTTCATAAACATTTATAAACCTTTATAAACCTTCATAAACTTTTTTAAACCTTTACAAACCCTCATAAACATTTATAAACCTTTTTTATGTCCATAGAAAAAACATACAATCTAACTGCCAACGAATCCGAACTAGATCGTGTGGTACAATTGATATTTACCATAGAACCTTTCCCGCAAGTGATTTGTTATCGTGGCGATTTAGGCGCAGGAAAAACTACCTTGATCAAAAAAATATGTTCGAAACTTGGGTACTCAGGAGAAGTTAGTAGCCCAACTTATGGTCTCGTAAACCCTTATCCAATAGACAATCATGAGCACACCATTTATCACAGCGATTGGTACAGAATCAAAGACCTCGATGAATTATATGACGCTGGAATTGAAGACAATTTATACGCTCCAAACAGCACTTGGCTCATCGAATGGCCTCAAGTTGGTATGGAAATTCTGATGGGATTTCATGTATTGGATATAGAGATTCTCCATTTGGAAAACTCTCGTCAATACATCATCACAGATTATCCTTTGTATACAATGTGATTTTTTGCGGAAATTTCAAAAAATAAACTTTAAATTTTTCTGATTTATGCAAAAAAAAGCCAGCAGTTATGCTGGCTTTTCATTTGTTTTTATAGACTTATTCAAAAATAATTGGCCAGCTGTTTTGTCCCTCAAGAGAAAGAATTTTAATATAATAGATGCCAGACGACAATTTGACATCGAAGGTTTGTTTACTCATTTGGTCAAAATTCCAACGTTGAATCACTTTACCTTGCAAGTCTACAATACTCAATTCAACTTGATGCAATACATTCACTGACTGAATGTTAAATTGACCACGACTTGGATTGGGTTGAATGGTCAATTGCGATAATTGCAAATCATGAGTCCCGTTTACTTCAAAAAGTATACAGTTCGAAGTATCTACACATCCATTTTCAGTCACTTCTACCGCGTATTCTCCATTCACTTGTGGCGAAAATTGTTTGGATGTAACACCGCCAATTTGATCATAATTTGACTTACAATCCAACCATTGAAATTGAGCGCTTCCATTATTTGTTTGCGCAATCAATGTATTCATACTTCGAGATACTCCCGTATTCACATTGTTAATGATTACATTAATTGAATAAACAACACTGTCACAACCAGATTTGAATTTCAAAGTGTCATTTACTAGCGATGTCTGTGTGATCGTCTTTCCACTTGGTGTGATATAATATCTGCAATTTTCAATGTTCAAACTTTCATTCTTCGCCGGATTTAGGGTTAATTTTATGGTCATAAAACTATCACATCCCATTGAGTTTTTGTTGATCAATGTGTCATAATATGTCCCAGAACTTGTCCAGGTGTATTTTTTGGAGGGACTTTTCACCGAAGAACATCCTGTGAGGTTCACAACACCATAACTAGATTTTGAAGTAACTGTATATTCAATAACACTATCGCATCCCGCAGAATTAGTCAGTGTATCATAATAAATTCCAGGGGTTCTAAATACTTTGTTTGAATTTGAGGGACAAATGATAAACCTACACAACTTTAATGCAACTTTAGCCATCGTAGAATATCTCAACTTGGTTTGATGAAATATAAAGCTATCACACCCCCTAAAATTTTTAAATGAATCTATGTAAAGTCCTGATTTTGTGACAACTTTCCCATTTTTTAAGGTTACATAATTGCAAGCATTATAGTTAAAAATAGTGGTATCTTTCTTGATAATATTCACCGTCATAGATATGATACTGTCGCATCCAACAGAATTCTTCAATTTCTCTTGATACTTGCCAGATTTTCGATAAACATTTGATGAATAAGGACTTTTAAACGAATCACAACTGTAATAAGTTTGGGCAGAACCTGTTGGTTTTAAAATAGTAACATTGATTGTCATAACAGAATCACAGCCTCTATACGACATGATGGTATCATTAAATGTCCCAGTTTTTGTTACAGTTCTCTTTTTAGACGGAAGCTGATAACTCACACATTTAGAAACAGAAAATTTACTATAAGCCACAGTATCACAATAAGACCTGCCAATAATAAAATTGGAAGCTGAATCCTGCATCGTGAAATTTTTTGGAGCACCATCATTATTGTTAGCACTTGCATCGTCGGTTTTGGTAACGGTAGTATTGTTTTTGTATGCAATTCCATCTTCGTAACTAAAAGACATCACCAAGCCTGTTGTGGTATTGCTATATCTTCTTGCCATGCCCTCTTTTATTTCAGCTTTCGATCGGGCATAGTCCCAAATTCTAGTTTCTTCCAATGTTCCACCGTAACCGGTTGCCGGATCAGCAATCCACACATCTGTACTCGAAGATTTATAAGTAATGCTGAACGATGCCGACGTTGAATCTGTTGCCACACCATCGATGTAAATTTTTAATTTTGTTCCATCGAAAGTTCCAGCAATATGATGCCAAGTATTTGCAGATAAAACAGTTCCACTTGACAAAGAAACTACAGTAGTTCCATTCAAAAGCTGAAAGTGCACCGCTTTGGTATTTCCAACACCAAATCTGTAAGCCTTATCTTGCTGCCAAATGATTGGTGCACAATCAGCGCAAGGTGAAGAATTGAAGTTTGTTACATAAATCCAAGACTCGCAAGTAATTTTAGCAGGTCCACTCAGTTTACTGTTCCCTGAAACAAGCACGTAATCGTCAACCCCATCAAAATGTAACGCTGTTCTTTGCGCGTAGGTTAAATGAACAAATGTCATTAAACTTAAAAATAGTAAGAGTCTTTTCATATTTGTAAATGGTTAATATCTAATCAAATGTGAACAATAATATTCACAAATCAAAATAATTTAATCATCCATTTTAAAGACTCAAGTTTTCTTTACTCGCTGTAATTTGATCAATCACAATAAAATAGAAGATCTAAAATTACGAAAAACCAACTATTTAGGGCGTTTAATGCATATTTGATTTGGATAAAAAATACAAACAAACGATAGTTAGTGTCAGAAATTAATCATAAAACAAAATCAATTATTTTTACAAATGCTTGAAAATGAATCTTAAATTCACCTGATTCATTTTTAATTAATAAATGATTGGTATAGATTTTATCAAAAAAAAGCCAGCATTTCTGCTGGCTTTTTGATTTGTTTCAATGATTGTTATGCGTATGCTTCAGTTGGAATACAAGCGCAAACCAAATTTCTATCGCCATAGGTGCTGTTCACTCTTGCCACGGTTGGCCAGAATTTATTTGCACGAACATACGGCAAAGGATAAGCAGCTTTTTGACGGCTGTATTTGAAATTCCAGTCGTCTGCAGTTACTTCAGAAGCTGTATGCGGCGCGTTTTTCAATACATTCACCTCTGCATCTTCTTTGCCTTCTTCAATTTCTCTGATTTCTTCCCTGATGCTCAACATTGCATCACAAAAACGATCCAATTCTTCTTTGCTTTCACTCTCAGTAGGCTCTACCATTAAAGTACCTGCAACTGGGAAACTCAAAGTTGGAGCATGGAAATTATAATCCATCAAACGTTTCGCGATATCTTCTGCTTCTACATGTGCAGAAGTTTTAAATTTACGGGTATCTAAAATCATCTCATGTGCACAATATCCTGATTCACCTTTATATAAAATTGGATATTCACCTTGTAATTTCGCAGCAATGTAGTTTGCATTTAATATTGCAAATTTTGTAGCATCAGCAAGTCCTTCGCCACCCATCATTTTGATGTATGCATAAGAAATCAACAAAATGCTTGCGCTACCCCAAGGTGCTGCACTTACCGCTCTCATTGCCTTTTCTGGACCCATATTCACTACAGTATGTCCTGGTAAGTATGGAGCTAAATGAGCAGCTACGCCAATTGGTCCTACGCCTGGTCCACCACCACCGTGAGGAATACAGAAAGTTTTATGTAAGTTCAAATGACAAACATCGGCACCAATCATACCCGGAGAGGTTAAACCAACCTGTGCGTTCATGTTGGCACCATCCATGTATACTTGTCCACCATTGTCGTGAATAATTTGAGTAATTTCACGGATGGCACTTTCAAATACCCCATGTGTGCTTGGATAAGTAACCATCAATACCGCTAAATTATCTTTGTACATTTCTGCTTTTTCACGAATATCTGCAACGTCAATGTTTCCGTTTTCGTCGCATTTTGTTACCACAACTTGCATACCAGCCATTACAGCACTTGCCGGGTTGGTACCATGTGCCGAAGATGGAATCAAGGCTACGTTTCTATGTCCCTCACCTTTATCTCGGAAATATTCACGGATAACCATTAAACCTGCGTACTCACCTTGAGAACCAGCGTTTGGCTGCAAACTCATTTTTGCAAATCCAGTGATTTCGCTCAAATCTTTGTCCAATTTTTCTATGATTTCCATGTAACCTGCCGCTTGATCCATGGGAATAAATGGATGTAAATTGTTGAACTCAGGCCATGTAACTGGAATCATTTCTGTTGTTGCATTCAATTTCATGGTACAGCTTCCTAAAGAAATCATGCTGTGACATAAACTCAAATCTTTTGCTTCCAATGATTTAATGTATCTCAACATTTCATGCTCAGAGTGGTAACTGCTGAAAACAGGATGTGTCATGAAATTAGATTGGCGCTGAGCCCATGAAGGCCATGTATTTTGAACCATTCCATTGCCTTCAGTAATCGTTACAACGGCATTTCCTGTTGCTTCAGCAAACACATTGATAATGTTTTGTAAGGCTTGAGATGTAGTGGTTTCGTCGATAGAAATACCAACATTGCCGTTTTCGAAATATCTGAAGTTTATTTTATGTTTTTCAGCAACTGCCTTCAAATTGGATGGAGCACCTTTCAAATACAAAGTGTCAAAAAAGTGTGCATTTTCATTCACAATGCCATATTTTGTTAATGAATCTGATAACAAACGAGATTGTGCATGAATTCTTCCAGCAATCTTTTTCAAGCCATCTGGTCCATGATAAACACCATACATACTCGCCATAATGCTCAACAATACTTGTGCAGTACAAATGTTACTTGTTGCATTTTGACGTTTGATGTGTTGTTCACGTGTTTGCAAAGCCATTCTCAAAGCTCTGTTCTCGTGACGGTCTTGAGATACACCAATAATTCTACCAGGAATTTGACGCTTGTATTCATCTTTTGTTGCGAAGAATGCAGCATGAGGTCCACCAAATCCCAATGGAACACCAAATCTTTGGGTATTTCCAATAACACAATCGGCACCCAATTCACCTGGAGGCGTTAATAAAGTTAATGCCATCAAATCTGATGCAAAACAAACTTTAACATTTGCAGCAGCACATTTTGCTGTCATGTCTCTGTAATCTTCAACACTTCCCAAAGAATTTGGATATTGAACCAATGCACCAAAATATGTCGCATCAGGTGTAAATGAGCGATAGTCTCCAACTACAACTTCAATTCCCAAAGGTTCTGCACGGGTATATACAACATCCAATGTTTGAGGCAATGTATATTGATCTACGAAAAATTTATTGGCTTGACTTTTACGGTCTAATAAACCTTTGAACATCGACATCGCTTCAGCAGCAGCAGTGGCTTCATCTAGCAAAGAAGCATTTGCCAACTCCATACCCGTAAGGTCAATAACCATTGTCTGATAATTTAACAACGCTTCCAAACGACCTTGTGCAATCTCTGCCTGATATGGCGTGTATGCTGTGTACCATCCTGGATTTTCCATGATGTTTCTCAAGATTACACCCGGTGTAATGGTGTTGTAATAACCCATACCGATGTAATGCGTGAAAATTTCATTTTTCGATGCAATTTCTTTCAACTCAGCCAAAAACTCTGATTCGCTCATTGGAGCTCCAGTTTGCAATGGCTGCTTTAAACGAATGTCTGACGGAACCACCTTGTCGATTAATTCTTCCAAACTTTTTACACCTATAACCGATAACATAGCGGCTACGTCTTCTTGTCTTGGACCTATATGCCTCTCTGCAAAAGGCCTAGTATAGCGAGCATCAAATTGATTCATATATTGATTGCGAATTTACACTTTTCTAATTGATTTTTTGTGAAAGAAATACGGCTAAATTTGATAATTTTAATCACAAAATTCCTTCATCCGCAAAACTAAAATATTCCGAATGGCCAACGATGATGTGATCCAATAACTGAATGTCAAATATTCTGCTCCCCTCTTTAATCTTTTTCGTGATTTCTTTATCTTCCTCACTCGGTTGCAAATTCCCAGATGGATGATTGTGAGACAACAGAATTCCACTCGCTTTTAACAATATCGCCCTATTTAAAATGAGCTTTATATCTACCACGGTTCCCGAAATTCCACCTTTACTGAGCATTTCACAACGTAAAACACCATTCGAACGATTCAAATATGCAACATAAAATAACTCATGATCCACGTCATCAAAATTTGAACGAAACAACCTGTAAGCATCACCGGAACTTTTAATTCTGTATTTTTTAAAATCTTGAGGGACATTCTTGCGACTAGCCAATTCAAAGGCAGCTGCTAAACTCATCGCCTGCGAAATTGAAATACCTTCTATCGATAAAATCTCCTCTATTGATAAACGTGCCAATTCTTGTAAATTATTTTCGCAATAATTCAGAATTTTAACAGCAGAATTAATCGACAAATTGCATTTTGCGCTACTATTGAGAATCAATGCTATCAATTCAATCTCCGAAAGCGCCCGTCTTCCCTGCAAAAGTAACTTCTCTTGTACCTTTGTTTTGCCCACCAAATTCTTCAGTGGCTCTTCTTGTGTTGATAAATTTTTTAACATAACTTTGGTAAATATATTTTCAAAATCGTATTTTTGAAAACTATCCAGCATATTTAATCGTTTATTATTTTTAAAAATTACAACAATGAGTGAACAAAAAGAAAAATTAAAAGCCCTTCAACAAACCATTGAAAGGTTAGAAAAAGCCTACGGAAAAGGCATCGTAATGAAAATGGATGATACCAAATCGATTGCAGTTGATGTTATTTCAACTGGTTCATTTGGTTTGGATATAGCATTGGGCGTTGGTGGTTTCCCACGCGGTCGTATTATAGAAATCTACGGACCAGAAAGTTCTGGTAAAACAACCATTGCTCTGCATACCATTGCTCAAGCACAGAAAAAAGGTGGCATTTGCGCATTTATTGATGCCGAACACGCCTTTGATAAATTCTATGCCGAAAAATTAGGGATCGATACAAGCAACCTTCTCATCTCACAACCTGATGATGGAGAACAAGCCCTCGAAATCGCCGATAATTTGATTCGCTCTGGCGCAATTGATGTGCTTGTGATTGACTCTGTTGCAGCTCTCGTGCCCCGTGCAGAAATAGAAGGTGACATGGGTGATAGTAAAATGGGATTACATGCCCGTTTAATGAGTCAAGCATTGAGAAAACTTACTGGTTCCATCAATAAAACTGGCTGTGTTGCGATCTTCATCAACCAATTGCGTGAAAAAATTGGGGTAATGTTTGGAAACCCTGAAACAACAACTGGTGGTAACGCTCTTAAATTCTATGCTTCTATACGTTTAGATATCAGAAGAAATGCTCAAATCAAAGATGGTGATCAAATTATTGGTAACAGAACCAAAGTAAAAGTTGCAAAAAATAAAGTTGCACCTCCATTTAGAGTTGTTGAATTTGATATTATGTACGGAAAAGGAATTAGCCGTGTTGGTGAAGTTCTTGATATTGCCGTAGACGCAGGAATCGTTCAAAAAAGTGGTAGTTGGTTCAGCTACGATGGTACCAAACTCGGTCAAGGTAGAGATACTGTAAAGGATCTTTTAGAAGACAATCCGGAATTACTTGCAGATATCGAAGCAAAAATTATTGCTAAAAACAATGCCGGTGAGGATGTGGTTGAAGTTCAACCAGAAGAATCATCTGAAGCTTAATTATATACAATTTAAGTGTAACAAAAAAGGGCTTTCAAAAGCCCTTTTTTTTATGTTTATGCATTCAATATTTCCTATAAAACTTCCTCAATCTCTTCGTCAGTTTCCTTGGCGTTGCTTTCGGAGGTAGATCCCGTTTTACCAAAAAACTTTTCAGTATACATTAACGGATAAACAACATACAACATGAGCAACCGGCTGTGACGAAATGCCAATGGTAACATAATGATGATAAATAATGGTATCGCATAAATTGCATAATCGAACATCCCCAATAAACTCAAAGTAATTGAGCCAATAATAATTGTGCCTACAATCAACGCGTAACTCCAATACATTGCACCAAAGAAAAAACCAGGCTCTGGTTCATAGCTTAATTTGCAATTTGGACATTCATATAACGTATCTGCAAATGTCCGATAATTAAACATTGAGCCAGAAAACACTTTTCCCTTTCCACATCGTGGACATTTAGAGTTTAAGAAAGCCCAAACACCCGCTCTTCTTTTAGATTCCATTTGCCAACTTTTTCTTTTTCTGAGCTTTATAATAAACAAAGCCAGCTGTACCAATTAGAATATATGGCGCAGATAATAAAAACAAAATTCCCTTGTTTATCCCATTTCCAAACTTACGGTCATTTTTATGTGCATGATCACGATTACTCGTTAATGCCGCCTTGCACATAGGACATTGCGCCTCAACCGAAAAAATTCCTGCGAAAACCAATAATATAAGTGCCAAATACTTTTTCATATCATTTTAAACAAGGGGCTAACATCAAATAAACAACCACTCCCGTTACAGAAACATATAACCATAAAGGATATGTCCATCGTGCCAATTTCTTGTGTTTGTCAAAATTTCCAGATGTGCTGAAATATATAGTATACAATACCATCGGTAAAATAACAGCAGCCAATATGATGTGCGATGCAAGTATCACCAAATAAATGACTTTCATCAAGCCTGGGTTGCAATATGGCACGGGTGGCAATGTGAGATGATAAATGACATAACTAATCAAAAACATCGATGATAACACAAATGCGCCGAGCATGAATTTCTGATGAAGTGCTTTGTCTTTTTTGTAGCGAATAGCCCTATATCCCAAAAACAAGCATATACTCACAAGTGAGTTGATCATTGCATTCAATTTAGGCAACTGCTTAGCAAACGTTGCCGATGGTCTAAACTCAGCCGGAATCATTTGCAACAAGACTACCACAACCGGAATTACCAATGAAATTCCAAGGACAAGCCAAAAAAAGCCTTTATCACTTATCCAATTCTTTTTGTCTGTATTCATATTTTAAATTTTCAATATCGTCTTTGATGCGTTGAATCATTTTTATCTTTTCACTATTCGTTTTACCAATAGTTGGTAAAATTGCCCTGATATGTCTCTCCTTGTCTATGATAACTACCTTATCGTCATGAATAAAATCTGCTCCTTTTTGTTCTGTTGCCAACTTCAAATCATTGAGTACCCAATCATATATCTCGCTTTTACTACCAGTAGCAAAAGTTCTTTTGTAAATATCGGCATTGTAAGCTTTCGCATAATCTGCAATAACGGGTATCGAATCTGATTCGGGGTCTATACTAACAGTCAAAAATTGAATATTGTTTTCTCTCTGATATCCCTCAGCCACCGATTGAATTTGTTTATTCATTGTTGGACAAATTTCAGGACAAGTAGCAAAGAAGATGTTTGCAACCACAATACTAGAATCAAAATCATGGAGGGATATTTTTTTACCATGTTGATTATACAAAACAATATCACCTACCGTGTGATATTCCTTAGTACCATCTGGATTTATAATTGTTTCGCCCAAATAAGGTAAAGGCTGGTGCACCCATTTTGCTTTACTCCAAAAAAATACCGCGAATATGGGTAAAACAACGATGGCCGCTACTGCGGCCACCTTAAATTTTCGACTTTTTAGAAAACTCATATTTATTTATGAACTTCTGTATGTGCTTCTACTGGATGATGTGTGTGAGATTCAGTAATTGCATTACCTTCCCAAAGCATAACCCAAATCAATCCCATAATAAATAATGTTGGAACCACGATCATCAATGCAAGATTGATTTTTTCATTTTTCAAATGCATAAACGCACCAACAATGTAATAAGCTTTAACCAATCCAAAAACAATAAAAATAAAGTTTCTAAATCCTGAAGGCCCCATCACAAAGTATATCACGAAATCTAAGATTGTGATTCCTAATAGCAACCAAAAGGTTTTCCATAACTCTTTTGTTCCGTGGCTCTCTGTATGCGGAATATAATTGATTGCATCATATTCGCCTGGTTTTGAATAAAATTCCATATTATAATTTTTTTACTTTAGATTAAATTAAATAAAAGAAGGTAAATACAAACACCCAAACCAAATCTACAAAATGCCAATACAAACCGGCTTTTTCTACCATCTCATAATGACCACGACGTTCGAATACACCCCTCACTGTCATGATGTAAACCACCACATTGATTACAACACCACTAAACACGTGGAAACCATGGAAACCTGTTACTATGAAAAACAATGCGGCAAATGGAACAGGACCATTTGTTCTATCCACAGCTACATTCCATTCGAAGTGACTACCAAATCCAACACTATGCAAGTGATCGTATCCAGCTTTGGTAATGCCGAAAGTATTTCCGTCGAGGCGAGCACCTTCATGAATGAATGTTGCCCACTCCCATGCCTGACAACTTAAAAATGCAATACCACCTAAAATGGTGTAAAACATGTAACGTTGTACCTCTTTTTTGCTGTTTCTGTGTCCCGCTTCCACAGCCAAAACCATAGTTACTGAACTCAAAATCAAAATGAATGTCATCACACTCACAAACAACAACGGCAAATGTAAACCGTGAAGGAATGGGAAGTGATTAAAAATAGATGCCGGGTCGGGCCATTTAGTTGTTACAGCGGTCTGAACGTTTGAAAAACGTTGTGCTCCATACTGTACAAGTAGACTAGAAAATGTGAACGCATCCGATAAAAGGAAGATCCACATCATTAATTTTCCATAACTAACGTTAAAAGGCGATCTGCCTCCCGCCCACATGGGCTGCTTCTCGAAAGCTGCTTCTGAATGATTTGCCATTGGGTAAATTT